>ERZ724508.1475-NODE-1475-length-13869-cov-3.742290_pt1 | contig 13869 bp, 18 predicted proteins | sample MGYA00376041_ERZ724508 | MGnify/ENA primary metagenome ERZ724508 (study PRJEB28724, sample SAMN07190887) | wastewater metagenome | isolation source: effluent of sewage treatment plant in Hong Hong | place: USA: Christiansburg, Virginia | collected 2016-03-01 ...
GACCATCAAAAAAATCCGCTGTGCCGGCCGCGGCACGCACTTTTGTCCCGGCTGTCAGAAGTAATCACACTCACAAAAGTACGAGGTCTCGCCTCGTACTTTTTGCTACATCTTATTATCGATGAATCTTGCTTGTTTGGAAGTTCGAGGCGAGACCTCGTACTTACTAGTACATTTCCCAATGTTCAAATTGTGACGGAGTTGCTCCAGCTAGATACGAGTCCGCCTCAGCATAGTGATACTCTGTAGGTGCCGTAAAAACAGAAACAAGGGTACCTATAATAATAAATGCACCAAAGGTACCAATAGCAATAATCCATGATTTCATATTCTTATATAACTATCATATAACTCAAAACGTCACATACCCCAATCGATTGGGGTATGTGACGTACACTATCGATGATAAATTTTGGTTATTGATCAAACCGATACTTCATTTAAATGAAGTATCGGTAACAAAACCCCCTTCGAGTAGACTCGAAGGGGGTTTTGGTTTTGTTCTTTAACTTTGCTCTAGATGAGGATTGTGGCGTGATTGTCACGGACTTCGACGGTACCATTCTGGAGCGAATACGAGGTATTGTCGCCAGTAGCTGGACGGACGGTCACTGTACCTGCTTTGAGGGCTGAGACAAGGGGTTCGTGATCGGCCATGATGGTCATCTCCCCTTCTGTCCCCGGTAGCGTTACCGAAACTACTTCCCCGTCAAAGACTGGACCGTCGACGCGTGCGATTGTTAGTTTGAGAAACTTAGCCATAGGTTATGCAACTTCATCAATTGAACCTTTCATGTAGAAGGCTCCTTCGTTTTTATCGTCGTGTTTACCATCAAGAATCTCACCAAAGCCACGGACGGTATCAGCGAGTGATACGTACTTGCCTGGTGCGCCAGTAAAGACTTCCGCTACTGAGAACGGCTGCGACATAAAGCGCTGGATTTTGCGAGCGCGGTATACGGTCTGCTTGTCTTCTTCTGAGAGTTCTTCGATACCAAGAATCGCGATGATGTCCTGGAGGTCCTTGTAGCGCTGGAGGACCATCTTCACGCCCTGAGCTACCCGGTAGTGCTCGTCACCCACAATCGCTGGGTTGAGGGCTGACGAGTTACTTTCAAGTGGGTCAATCGCTGGGTAGATACCAAGTGAGGCGAGCTGACGAGAGAGCACCACAGTCGAGTCGAGGTGTGAGAAGGTTGTCGCTGGCGCCGGGTCAGTCATGTCGTCCGCTGGCACGTACACCGCCTGGATAGAAGTAATCGAACCGTTCTTGGTTGAAGTAATACGTTCCTGCATCTTACCCATCTCCTCAGCGAGGGTTGGCTGGTAACCTACCGCAGAAGACACACGACCAAGGAGAGATGACACTTCCTGACCAGCCTGCGTGAAGCGGAAGACGTTGTCCATAAAGAAGAGTACGTCCTTACCACCCTGATCGCGAAGCGCCTCGGCCATCGTGAGGCCAGTGAGTCCCACGCGAGCACGGGCACCTGGTACCTCGTTCATCTGACCGAATACGAGCGCGGTCTTATCAAGTACGCCTGAGTCCTTCATTTCGTGGTAGAGGTCGTTTCCTTCACGTACGCGCTCTCCTACTCCGGCAAATACTGAGTACCCACCGTGTTCTGAGGCTACGTTGTGGATGAGCTCCTGGATGAGCACCGTCTTCCCTACACCAGCTCCACCGAAGAGTCCGACCTTACCTCCCTTGATGAAGGGAGCCAAAAGGTCTACCGACTTGATACCTGTTTCAAACACTTCAGTCTTCGTCGACTGCTCCACAAACGCAGGCGCGTCTTGGTGAATCGCGCGAAGCTTGCCACCCTTTACCTCACCTTTACCATCAAGTGTCTGTCCAAGCACGTTGAAGAGACGACCAAGTGATGGTTCACCAGTTGGTACTGAGATAGCAGCGCCGGTGTCTTGTACCTCCATGCCACGGGTCAGACCCTGGGTGTCCTGCATCGCAATCGCACGCACGCGGTCAAGACCAACATGCTGCGCGACCTCAAGGGTAATCGTCTCGCCACCTTCCTTCGCTACCGTAAGCGCATTAAGGAGTGACGGTACGCCGTCCTTAAAGTGAACGTCGACGATTGGACCGATAATTTGGGTAATTGTGCCCACTGACCCGTTAGAAGTTTGTGTAGTCATATGTAGTAAGAATGATTAATAATTTTTTCTTATAATTTCCGGTCGAAGTAAAACTTCTAACGGGTTGAATGTTTGAAACTCAGTACTACTGAGTCATCAATTTCCGAAAGAAACTGATGACTAAGTACTACGAAGGAAATCCAACAGCTCTTCTTTGGTTTTGAAATTTCCTTTAAACAACACGTCGCGGCAGATCTCGACATCATCAGGTTGTACAGAATAAATTTCCTTACCTAACCCGTACGCACAACCTAGTTCCATGGTAGTAGAAAGCCCAATATATCCATCACAATTAAAGATGAGAACTATGTCGTATTCTTTCATCTTTTCAAAGTGATCAACGGTCAATTCGTAGGCAAAGTTTCGTACCTCTTCAGTAGAACCTTGCCACCTTTGATCATGTGAAAAATTTTCTGGGATAAAAACATTCACACCATTTTCTTTTAAGAAAGTCTCCCAGATTTTCATTTGATCCGGACATCGTTTATTACTTCCTGAAAAGATAACTGATTTCATATTTTATTCCATCGCGGCTACACCAGCTGTAATTTCAGAAATTTCCGCTGTAATCTTGGCCTGGCGGGCTTTGTTGAACTTAATGGTGAGCGCCTTAATTACTTCCTTACTCTTATCGGCCGCATTCTTCATCGCCACCATACGAGCCGAGTGCTCAGACGCCTTACTTTCAAGGAGGGCGTGGTAGAGAAGAATCTGTACGAGCTGTGGGATAAGGGCATCGAGGACCGCAGTTGCATTTGGTTCAATCGTGTAATTGACCACACTGTCCCCCGCTACAATATCCTCACTGAACTTGCCATGCTTTGGCTTGATACCCTGCATGATGTAGTGAATCTCGGCCGGATCAAGTGGCAATACCTGGCGGAGGGTTGGTGCTTGTTCGAAGGTTGAGATGAAGTTTTGGTAGATGACATTTACCTCACCGTAGGTGTCACTATTCTTAAACGCATCCATGGCGACGGCTGCCATAGCATATACGTCAGCAATCGTGACATCGTCCGCGACGTTCATGTACTTGGCAACAATCGTGATGCCCTCACGCTCGGCGTACTCGACCGCCTTGCGACCGATGGCAATCACGTCAAAGTCGACGCCACTGCGCCGAAGGATATCAGCTTGCTTGAGGACCGCACTGTTCACACTACCCGCGAGACCCTTGTCACTCGTCACCATGACGACCAGACGCTTTGCGGCCACACGCTTCTGTGCGAGCGGGTGTTGCATCGCCTCATCACTACCCGAGACACGAGCAAGAATACGCATGGCAGCGTGCACATACGGACGACTCGCAAAAGCCCGTTCCTGACTCTTGCGCATCTTTACCGCCGAGACAGACTCCATGGCCTTGGTCACCTTGCCGGTCTTTTTGGTTGAGATTATTTTGTTTTTAATTTGTTTGAGTGCCATAGTACTTTATTCAATTAGATTCTTTTCCCGAAGATCTTTGAAGACAATGAGTCCAACCGCAGACAACTTGTCCATATCAGCACTACCAAACCAGGCATACTCAGCAATCTCTACATCATCGACTTGTAGCTCACCAATGTAATCTGCAGTATAACAAGTCATTTGCACGATAGTGCCTTCTGGTCGTCCATGTGCTGGCGCAGTAAAAGTTCCGTAGTGCTTGATAGTCTCAGGAACGATATCTACCAACAACTCTTCTTTCACCTCACGGATTAATGCCTGTTCACTAGTTTCGCCCTCTTCTCTTCCACCTCCTGGAGTATAGAAAACATCTTGACCATGTGAACGAGCCATCAGGACTTTTTTGTCTTTGATACAGATCCAAGCTGGTTTATCAATAATGATGTTTTCCATACTTTATTTACGCAGTGTAAAGCGCAGCATTAGCACCCTTGAAATCGACGATTGCTGTATCGAGCTTCGCCTTTGTCTCATCACTGAGAGCGCGTTCACTTTCGATGGTTTCAAGAATATCCTTACGGTCTCGTTCGATGAAATCATGGAACTCACGTTCGATAGTCTGTACTTTATTGGCTTCTGCACCATCAAGGAGTCCGGTGTTGGCACCATAGATAGATACCACCTGCTTGTAGAATGGCATTGGGTTACTCTGGGTCTGCTTGAGGAGCTCGACGTACTTGCGACCACTATCGATACGCTTCTTGGTGTCCTCATCGAGGTCAGAGGCAAACTGCATAAAGGCCTCGAGTTCGCGGAACTGTGCGAGTTCAAGACGAATCTTACCAGCCACCGCCTTCATCGCCTTGGTCTGAGCTGACGAACCTACACGTGATACAGAGATACCAACGTTAAGCGCTGGACGAATACCTTTGTTGAAGAGATCCCCTTCGAGGAAGATCTGTCCGTCAGTAATCGAAATCACGTTTGTTGGAATATACGCTGATACGTCTCCTTCTTGGGTTTCGATGATAGGAAGCGCGGTGATAGATCCACCACCAAGTTCCTTTGAGAGCTTCGCTGAACGTTCGAGAAGTCGTGAGTGGAGGTAGAAGATATCACCTGGATACGCTTCACGTCCTGGTGGGCGACGAAGGAGGAGAGACATCTGACGGTACGCCACCGCGTGCTTCGAGAGGTCATCAAATACCACAAGCACATCACGTCCCTGCTCCATAAAGTACTCGCCAATAGCGGCACCAGTAAACGGTGCAAGGAAGAGCATTGGTGAAGCTTCTGAAGCTGAAGTCGCCACAATAGTGGTGTACTCCATCGCACCAGCCTTTTCGAGCTCGGCCATGATGGTCGCGGTCTTTGAACGCTTCTGACCAATGGCTACATAGATACAGATTGGACGCTTTTCTTTTGGTTCGTACTTCTGGTTGATGATGGTGTCGATAGCGATGGTGGTCTTTCCTGTCCCACGGTCACCAATGATGAGTTCGCGTTGTCCACGTCCAATTGGAATCATTGAGTCAATTGCCTTGATACCGGTATGGATCGGTTCGTTCACACTCGAACGATCCATTACCCCGTACGCGACGCGTTCGATCGGCATATCACGATCAGTTTTGACAGCACCCTTACCATCAATTGGAGCACCAAGCGCATCCACCACCCGTCCCACAATCCCCTCGCCCACTGGTACCGAAAGAAGCTTCGAGGTCAGGTACACCGTCATACCTTCACGGACGAGTCCGCTATCACCCAAGATCACCACCTTCACACTATCCTCTTCGAGGTTGAGGACGAGACCATAGAGTGCAGTCTCACTCGCAAGAGCAGCCTCGAGGGTCGCACCTTCAGCGGTCGCAAAGACCACCATCTCCATCATCTGAGCAGAGACGAGTCCGTCGATTTCGGCAATACCGTCACCGACTGAGACCACAGTCCCAACAGATGTTGGCATAGCTTTAATCTCGAGACCAGCGATTTCTTTTTTGATACGTTCAATGATAGGAGTACTCATACGAATAAGGATTATTTGGTGATAGCTTGATAAAGGTTAATAAGGGCGGTTTTGTACGTCGCGTCTATTTCGGTGTGGTTATGACTGAGCTTCGCTCCACCGATGACACTGTCATCAACAATGACCCGTGGAGCGGCATCGACACCAAGCTCTTTCATGAGCTTTGCTACGAGTGGTGACTTAGCGTCTTTGTCGCGAGCAACCACGAGGGTTGGTTCGAGATGGGTAGCGCCACGACCAAGCTCACGCTCGAGGGTGCGCAAGATACGCCCCAAGAGCTGACTATGTCCACGACGCGCAAGTACCTCACCGAGGTTCGCAAAGACCGTCTCTGGTTTTTGACCGGAGGCAAGGGCGGCTTTGAGGGCGAGGACGTAGTCTGAAATCATAGTGTTTATGAGGCTTGTTCGCGAAGCAGTTTTTCGACCGCAAGGACAGCCGTCTTTGCAATCTCACCTTCGGCTTCTTTTGTTATATGATCGGCCGCTTCGGTAGCGCGCAGCTCAGCACTCTTCACAATGGCGTTCGCTTTGTCTTCGGCGTCACCAACGATGCCGGTAGCTTTTTCGTCAGCTGCTACTTTGGCACGAGTGTTAATATCACGTGCTTCGTCGTGAGCAGCCGTAAGCACGGCCTGCTTTTCAACATCCGCTTCAGCTTTGGCTTTGGCCGCTGCTTCGGCATCTTTGATACCTTTGGCAATTTTCTCCTCACGCTCCTTCAAGAGATTGAGGATTGGCGTGTAGAGGAAATACCCCAAGATACTCATGAGGATGGTGAAGTTGACGATCTGGATGACGATGAGTCGTCCGTCGATACCAAAGGCTTTGATGATTTCTTCCATGTGAGGAGTGTGAGCTGATAATAGTTTTTACTTTCTACAAGTAGTCACTACAAATTTTGAATAAATTGGATGAGAAACAAATCTGTTACCAATTCCAAAATGTAACTAGGGGTTCTTAAATTGGATACTATGCAAGGCGTGTGAGAAAATTTTTGTGAGGTGTACAGATTGGTACATTGAACAAAAATTTTCGAGCAACAACGCAGCAGAGTGCCAATTTTAGAATCACTAGGCGAACTTGATAACGAAAGCGACGAGAAGTGCAAAAATAGCAAGCGCTTCTACCGCTGCAATACCGATGAACATCGGGGTCATTACCTGCTTCGCAGCTTCTGGGTTGCGGCCGATTGACTCAAGTGCCTTAGACACGAGAAGACCAATACCAATACCTGGACCGAATACACCAACACCGATAGCAATCGCCATAGCGATAGACTTCACGGCTTCAGCACTCAGTTCTGCGGCTTCGATAGCCAATTCAATTTCTGTCATAATAATTACTTTATGTGTGAATGTGAGTAAAAATACTCGTTACTAATGGACAACGCGAGGAGAGAATAATATTCCCTGCTCGTTATCAGCCACTAGTCCCGTTAGAAGCTTCCCTCCTGACTTCTGTTCTATTGTTGTTTTAGACAGAAGCTTCTAACGGGGCTAGTGTGCTGGTTCTTCAGTCGCAATCTTGATAAAGAACAACGTCAAAATCGCAAACACAAAGGCTTGGATAAATCCGACGAAGACTTCAAACGCCATAATTGGTACCGGCACGAAGTATGGCACAAAGAACATAACGACGACGAGAAGTGTCTTCCCGGCAAAGATGTTTCCGAAGAGTCGGAATGAGAATGAAATGAGACGAGCAATTTCGGAGATGAGTTCAATAATACCCACCGCAAAATTGAGTGGTGATGAGAAGTTGATGAACTTCCCCGCGTACTTAAAGGCACCAATCGCCGCAATACCAGAGAACTGAATGGTGAAGAACGCAATCAAAGCAAAAGCAAGGGTGATATTAAGATCGGTCGCTGATGGGTAGAGGAATGGAATGAAGTGTGACTCTTCCCCGTGACCGGCATAATATCCAATTGAGGTAACACCAGGGAAAAGACCAAACCAGTTGAGAGTCAGGATGAAAATAAAAATAGTCATGACAATCGGGAAATACTTTCGGGCGAGCTGTCTACTCTCGAGCACGTCAGCCATATAATCGTAGACCCCACCAATCATCATCTCCATCACACTCTGGAGCTTACCTGGCACCAGGGCAAGGTGACGCCGGACGAGGACGGCGATAATGGTCAAAATGACCATACCGAGCCAGGCGGTAATGAGGGTTGAGGTAATAGGTACACCAAAGACATGTCCCACCACATAGGGCGCGAGAGCAACATGGATGCCGCCGTGAGCACTTTCAGCGGCGTATGCGGTAGAAATCAAGGACATGAACTATAGATGCACGAGGAGTACCTTATGCGCCCGCATGATACCAGAAAATCGAGGTTTTGCAACGCACGGGTGTGGTAATTACACTATTTAATTCGAGGTTCAACCCCTAATATTCCCCAACGCACCCTCCCCCATAGTCGTTCATGCATGTAGTAAAACAAGACCTTAAGGGTTACATCAGCCAACCCTACCCCAGCGACCAGGGCGAGGTTCCCGGTCATTAAAAATACAATGAGCATTGTAGTGACTGAGGCAGTGATACGCCAGGTAAGTCCTTTCATTAAACTCCGACGTTTTGATTCGTGCATACCGTTGTTGTTATTTCTGCTCAAGGATTTGGCGAGTTACTGTCTTATACTGCTCCACATGCGGTTGATCAAACGGATTAACGCGCAAGAGATGCCCAAGCATCATTGTCTCGCACATCTTAAACTGCATAAAATCGGCAATTGCTTCAGGTGTCAGGGCATCAAGCTTCAGTTCGAGGTACGGGAGGTTGTTCGTATCGTATGCCGCTTTGGTGCCAGCTTCGATGGCACCAAGTACGGTGTTGGCACTTTTGCCGCTAATCATCGGCACAATGTCTGGCCACGCACGTTCACTCGGCACTTCAACATCAGGTCGACTCTGAATGCTGACAAAGGTCGTGAGGCGGTCACGCGGCCCACCGAGGTAGAGCTGACCGACTGAATGGAGGTCGGTTGACCCAACCGTCACGGTTGGTGTGATACCAATCCGCTTCGTATCATCTCCGACCACGGATTTCCCAATACTCTCACCAAGAAGTTGCCGGTACCACTTCCCAACTGATTCAAGAGCCGGAGTAAAGACAAAGGTATCGTGCTGGCGAATGTTGTCTCGATAAAAATAATATTGCGTCAAGGCTGAGAGCACTGCGTCATTGAGGACCACATCGGGGTGGAGGGATTTTTCAATTCGTGTATGCGCGGCCGTCCGCATCTCACGCACCCCGAAGCCCATGAGTGCGAGTGGTAGAAGTCCAACCGGCGTAAAGACAGAATATCGTCCACCAACAGTCGGTGGCAAATCAAGCGTATGCATCTGCTGCTCGCGCGCAGCAGTAAGGAGTGGTGAGCCCGTCTCACTCATTACGATCACTCGCCGCGCATTACGGCCAAAACGATCAGCGAAGGAGGCAAGGAGAATCTCGGCGTTGGCGATCGTCTCGGTTGTTGTTCCCGATTTACTAATGATGATGAAGAGCACTTCGTTCGCATGTTCGGCTTTTTTGATCAGCGCCTGTGCAGTCGCTAAAAGTGTACTGTCAGTAGTATCAATAAAGATAAGACGTGGTTGATGGTGTGGAGCGAGGTCACGAGCACTCGCCATCGCATCGTAGACAGCCTTTGTACCGAGATTAGAGCCACCAATACCAATAACAAACACAAAGCGGAGTGACTTCGTATACACCTTATCGAGAATGGCCTCAACGGCCGTCTGCATGTATTCGTCAGTTGGGACCAAAAGCGAGGCTTCTGGGGCAGTATAACCTCCCTGTTCAACCGTTCGTCGCAATGATGCAAGGTAGGGTGTCAACTCACCACCAAGGACCTCCACCGCACTACTGGGTATTGCCTTGCTCGTTTTGTGAGAGAAATACATATACGTAAGTATACGGGACAGGAAGGGTTGACCCTATGCGAGACCTGGGAAAAAGTCACGGTGGATGCGACGAGCCGGGACACCAAGTGTTCGCAGTGAGCGATAGGCCGCATCAACCATCTTTGGTGGACCCGAGATATACCACGTACGTGACTCATAGTCCGGCACGCGACGAGTGATGATATCGTTTGATAAGTAACCGGACTCACCACCTATTGGCACTTCCCCATTACCAACCACTGGTACGAGCACACCAGCCTGAGCAAGCTTCTCGCGGTAGGCCATATCAGCTGCCGTCGCCACACAATAAAGGGTTGCAATATCACGGCGTTCGTTATTGGCGCCAATTGATGTCACGTGACTCACAAACGGTGTCACCCCAATACCACCAGCAATAAAACCAAGCTTCTCGTCGACATTCTTCGGTAACAAGAAATCACCCGACCGCTGTGAGCCGATGACTACATCACCCGCTTTGAGGTTAATCATCGCAGTTTTATAGCTACTGGCTTTTTCGGGGAGCTTAAAGGCGAGACGGAGTTCGGCTTCTTCTGGTGCAGAGACAATCGTAAAGTAACGACGAGTACCACGACTATCAGTCTTTTTATGTGGCACCATCCACTCGATATACTGCCCTGCCTTAAAGTGAAATCCTGCCGGTTTTGGAAACGAGAACTCATAAATCGATGGGGTGATTTTTCGAAGACCCGCAAGCTTCAAAATCAACTTTTGTCGCTGCGCAAATGGTGCGAGGGCTAGGTTACCAACCACCAGTGCCAATTCAGGAGAAAAACTAATTGGACCAATGGCTGGCAAAAATGCGACCGACGCTACCACAATAGCGTAAACATACCGCATGTTTTTTTGGCTGGGCATCGTAAATGGCTCGGTAAGCATAAAGAATCCCAAAAAGAAGTACGGGTACGAAATGAAAAAAGTCGAGAGAAGTTCAGGCATCGGAATTGGTTCGCGCCACATCAGGAGCATATAGATAAGAAATGCTGCTCCTAGAAAGACAGCCACCATATCGAGACGCTTCACCTTTTCAGCCACCAAAATTCCCCCAATAATAATTGGTACACACAAAACCATTGATGCCACCCACCAAGTGCCGCCACCAAATCCAAAAAGCGAGCCCAACACCAAACCTGCCGCAACCGGGTTCACCAGGTGTTGTTTTTTGTATACCACCACGTACTTACTCGCCATCGCGAGTGCGGTAATAGCGGCAGAAGCAAACAAATCAGCCGGCGCTGTTGACGGTAGCAATAGAAGTATCAAAATAAGCGCAGTAATCACCGAAGAATAGTGCTGCATCGGTACCTTAGTGGCGAGAGCACAGAGCGTGTTCACAAACAGCGCAGTAGACATAATGACACCGGCACTCAAGATGAGTTCGAGTGGCGTAAAACCAATGTACCCAACAAACGAGGACGTCAGCGCTACAGCGTAGATAGCAACAAGAACTTGCATAATTACTCCATACATTGGGGTGCGATCGAGGTAGAGTAAAGGTAGGCGTGTAACGTTTTGGATAAAACTTTGCATATATTCCTAGTATACATCGTTTGATAGCCGCGGGAGCAACTTCCCTGTATACTTGTGACGTTATTCTTAAAAAGATATTTCTATGCCAATAGTTCTTATTATTATCGGAATTATCGGATTAGCAGTAGCGATTGGACTCGGTGGTTACTTCCTCCGTCCCGAAGAAATCGTTACTCCTGTTGCAGACACTGAATTACCTGCCGCTCCTGAAGTAACCGATGGTGCTACTGTGCCAGTTGAAGAAGGTGACGATGCGGCGACTGGTGGCAATGTACCAACAGAAGAAGGTGATGCCCCAGTTCCAACTACTCCAGTAGCGGGAACACCAACCAAGCCTGCTACCCCAGCCACACCAACTACCCCGACCACTCCAACTACTCCTGCTACTCCCGCAGCTCCTGCTACCACTTATACTGATGGCGCCCACACGTCGAACATCACCTACCGTGCTCCAGAAAACTCTAACCACACAATGGCAGTCACCCTCACTCTTAAGGGCGACATTGTAACAGCGAGTTCAATTACCTACGGTGGTGACAAAGTTGGTGAATCAAGTCAGTACCAGAATCGCTTTATGAATGCCTACCAGGCACAGGTGATTGGCAAGAAACTTGATTCGATCAAGCTCTCACGTGTCAGTGGTGCCTCACTGACGACGGGCGGCTTCAACGATGCTGTCGCCAAGATTAAAGCTTCCGCTACCAACTAAGTAGTCATGAATACCATCACCATCACGGCCCTCGGGACACACTGGTGGATTGAGGTCTTCGATGACATAAGCACAGAGCGTCGTGATGGAATCAGCGATTCCATCACGACGCTCTTGTCGTCTATCGAGAACCGCTTTTCACGATTCAAAGATGACTCGCTCGTAGGTACCCTCAATCGTGAGCGTACCGTCGTGACCACCGACCCCGATCTCAAGGTACTCATTGGTCATGGCCGAGACATGTATCGCAAGACCAAGGGAGCTTTTAACATTCTCGTTGGAGACGCGCTCATTGCTCGCGGCTACGACAGCAACTATTCACTCATTGCCATGGAGCGAGCGGTCGAGATCGGGAACCCGCTTACCGATCTCGACTATCTCGACGACACCTGGCGTCTATCAGTCGGTCTCCTTGACCTTGGCGGCATCGGCAAAGGTTGGGCGATTGATCAAATTGCGGAGCTGCTGCGAAACGAAGGTATTGTCGAATTCCTCATCAATGGCGGTGGTGATATGTATGGTACGAGTGAGTACGGTAAGCCGATTACCGTCTACCTCGAGCACCCAACCGAAAAAGACGTGTACCTCGGTTCTGCCACCATCGAGAATCAGGGCTTCGCCGCCTCGAGTCCGCACAAGCGGCGTTGGAATACGAGCCGGGGTGAGATGAGCCATATCATCGATGAGATACCAGACCTTGATGCAAGCTTTGTGATTGCTGATGATGCAGTCACAGCTGACATGCTTGCCACCATTGCCCTTCTCCTCCCATCCACCGATTTTGTTGAATTAGCTCTCGCTGAAGGTGTACAGCACGCCCTCTTTAGCGCTACTACTGGACGATTTGAGACCACCTCGGGATTCCCTTTTAATCCCCTAGAGTAAGACAAAAAGCGGCCAAAATGCAAGCATTTTGGACGCTTCTGCTGTACCACACGCGACCCTGTAAGAAATCCTCCCTTCCCCCGTCATAGGGTTGGGAAGAGGAAGACGAGGCAGACCCCGGACGGGATCTGCTTATCATCCAAATCAGTACAGAAGGAAATGCGAGATGGAATCTCGAAGTAAAAAGTTCGCCACCGCCCTCATCGTTATCAGCACCTTGCTGGCAACCCCGAGCGCGGCGACGAATGTCCCACGATTCGCAAACGACACTGAGCAAAGTGACTTCATTCGTCAGGCCATCATCAAAAGGTTCCCTGACGACTATGACATAATGCTCGCCATCGCGTATTGCGAAACGCGGTCAAGGCCATTCATCCATTGGCTCGAAGACGGCTCCCTTCGTCCTCACGATGCAGGAGCATCAACCGCCAGTGGAATCTACCAAGTGCTCGTCGGGTATCATAAGGAGGCTATCGACGAGATGGGGCTCGACATGAGCAACCTCGACGACTACCTCACCTTCGTCGAACGTCTCAAGAACGAGAGTCCAAACTACGGGGCCTGGGACGAATCACGTTCTTGCTGGGAATCCAGAATTGGCTCCGGTAAGAAATAAGCACGACGAGTCGCTCGTCAAACGCCCGCCGACCAGTTTCGGCGGGCTTCTTCATATCTGCTATAATCACACATATGACACTCCCGAGCCGAGCCGAAGCGGAAGTCCTTCTTCGAACGTATACCACTGACCCATACCTACTCCACCATGCCGCCATGGTCGGTGCCGCTACGGCCGCCTACGCCGCCGTCTATGGCGAAGACGAACATCTCTACTGGCTTACTGGTTACCTCCATGATATCGACTACGAACAGCATCCGACCCTGCACCCCGGACCGTCACTAGAGTGGTTTCGTGACTGGGGTTATCCCGAAGACTTGATCCATGCAGTTGAAGCCCATGCCGACGGCTTTAATGGCTACACGACCAAACCCGCAAGTAACCTCGCCCGAGCACTCATCGCCTGTGATGAAATCTGCGGTATCTTTTATGCGTACCAAAAGCTCAACCCGATTCCCTATAGTGAGATGAAAGTTTCATCAATCGTAAAGCGCCTCAAGGAAGAAAAATTCGCTCCCGGTATTAGTCGCGCTCACATCTATGCAGCCGTCGAAGGACTTGGTATCACGCTCGAATCGCATATCGAACGACTCATCGCAGCACTGGCTGTACTTGATTAACTCTACAACAAC
>ERZ724508.1476-NODE-1476-length-13867-cov-14.774689_pt1 | contig 13867 bp, 11 predicted proteins | sample MGYA00376041_ERZ724508 | MGnify/ENA primary metagenome ERZ724508 (study PRJEB28724, sample SAMN07190887) | wastewater metagenome | isolation source: effluent of sewage treatment plant in Hong Hong | place: USA: Christiansburg, Virginia | collected 2016-03-01 ...
GAGACCAAGGCATGGTACATGCACTCAGAGAAAGAGATACAATAATCAATGGAAGAACAATCTTTTTCATAGGAGGAAATTAATAATTTGTGGCCGAATTATAACAATACAAGACGAGAGTGCAAAGTTTGATAGCATGAAATAGCATGTTTTGTCTTGTAAAAGACAAAACATATATTATAGAATGTTTTATTCTGTCATTGCACCCATGAATCCAAGAAACAATGGATGTGGCCGAAATGGGCGTGATATCAGCTCAGGATGAGCCTGTGTCGCAATCATATATGGATGATTTTGGATTTCAACTATTTCTGCGAGCATACCGTCAGGTGAATCAGCCGATACAATGAACCCTCTTTTTTCCATTTCGCCTCGATAGCGAGGGTTGAATTCAAATCTATGTCGATGACGCTCATAAATAGTAGAGTCCCCCAGAGTACCTATTTGCTCTTTATAAACCCTCTCTGCAAGTGTTCCGCTATGAATGGTACATGGATAGAGGCCGAGTCGCATATTTCATCCTTTAGTTGTCAGATCTTTCTGATCAGACATAATATGAATAATATTGTTCGTTCATTCTGGTGCAAATTCTTCACTTGATGCATCTTTGATACCGAGTACATTTCTTGCAAATTCAATTGCCATAATCTGTGATCAAAGGCATATACCAAGAAAAGGAATATTGTTTTCACGAGCATATTGAGTTGTTAGAATCATACCTTCAACTCAACGTGTCCCAAATCAGCCCGGAATACAAATGCCATCAAATCACTGGAGCATTGATACGCCTTGCTTTTCAACTTCCTCTGCTTCTATAAATTCGATAACCACTCTTTTTTGATATGCAAATCAAGCACATTTAAGTCACTCATTCAGAGAATAGTATGCGTCCTCGAGTCATACATATTTACCAACCATGGCAATCCTGAGGATCTCATGAGAAGTGTCGATGTTCTGAATTAATGCTCTCCAATTCTCCATATTCGGTAGGAGTACTGGTATATGGAGTTTCTTTGCAAGCTCTTCACCAATATTTTGTCACTCGAACGATAGCGGGACACGATAGATTGTATCGAGTGTCGGAGCAGAAATAACATGTTGCTTTGGGATTCCGCATGATCGTGCTATCTTCTCCATCATATCCTCTGCAATATCCGTATCAGCTCGAACAATGAGAAAATCTGGAGACAAACCATAACTCATCATGGTACGAACCGAGTGCTGAATTGGTTTTGATTTAAACTCTTTGCTCGCTCAAAGATATGGAAGAAGGACAACGTGAACAAAAATCACATTTTCATATCCAAGATCATGTTGCATCTGGCGTGCTGATTCGAGAAGGTATTCATTCTCCATATCGCCAATCGTACCGCCAATTTCCACAATGCTGATATCTGCGCCACTCGACTCTTGTCCTTGAATAATTTTTTCTTTTACGAGGTCTGTGAGATGGGGAACTATTTGTACTGTGCCACCAAGATAATCTCATTTTCTCTCGCGATTGATAATCTCTTCATAGAGTTTACCAGAGGTGAATGATGAAAGTTTGGAGAGATTAATATCGAGAAACCTCTCATAGTGACCGAGGTCAAGATCCGTCTCTGCACCGTCATTGGTGACAAATACTTCCCCATGTTGAAATGGACTCATCGTACCTGGATCCACATTGAGATATCCATCAAATTTCTGGCAGAATACTTTCTGCCCCATTCATTTGAGGATTGCTCCAATAGAAGCAGCTGCAATACCTTTACCGATACCGGAGAGCACTCATCCAGTGACAAAAATATATTTCATAGGTTTTTGAAAGCATATCAAAGAATGAGTGTTTGACAAAATTTTTTTCAGAGAATTTAAGACAAATGCTATCTCTATGGTATAAATATCTCATATCTGAAGATAAAAGACTATTCATTTATGAATAGTCTTTTATCTCTCTACCTATCTTTTGGGATGCCATAATACTCAAGCAAATATTTTGCGACATCTGAGAATACGAGTGCACTCGTTGTCTCTGCATACTGACCTGTTCTTGGTCGTTCTGCCTTTACAATAAGTACAAACTTTGGATCATAAGCAGGAGCAAATCAACCATATGAAGTAAAGGTTCGTCCAATAGTTTCTCCATGTGGACCTTTCTCATATCACCCTCTTGATGGTATCTGTGATGTCCCTGTCTTACCGGCAATTTTATATCCAGCAACAGCCCCTTTCTTTGCATATCAGATCGTTGCACCTTCTACCATCATATCTGTTACGAGCTTTGTTGTTTCAGGTTTTACAACACGACGCATCTCCACTGGTTCCGTTTTTTGTACTTGTCCATTTGGAAGTGTGATAGAATCAACAAGATATGGTTGCATATAGATACCACCATTTGCAAGTACTCCATAGGCTGCAGCCATCTGTATGAGTGTCGTTGCAATACCCTGCCCGAACGAATTCGTATAGAGCTTTGATCGACTCCATTTATCAACACTTTCCATCTCTGCAAATACCTCTTCTTTCATCGTGATATTCGTACGAATCCCAAATCAAAAATCACGAATATACTCTGCGAAAATATTTTTTCCGACTTTCTTCACAATATCAATCATTCCAACATTACACGACCAATTCAGAGCATGAGTATAGGTATGTTGTCCAATACATTCTTTTGCCAAATTACTAATCGTAAACTGATCGATCTTGATAGAACCTGCATCATAGTAGACATCGGATGGGCGAATCTCACCACTATCGATTCCAATAGCCACCGTTATTGGCTTGAATATTGACCCTGGTTCATAGAGCGATGCGACAGGATCACTCATATATGCGAGTGGACCTACGTTATTCTTGTATCGATATTTTTTTACAAGTGGATTCACTCGTTCTTCTTCTGTAGCATCACGTAACTTAACCACCTGACCATTTACAACACTCGATGATCCCTTGAGATCATCTTCAACAAATAATGGCATTCCGAGAAAATCAAAACCAATATCCTCGTGATCATCTGGATTAACCACCTCGAGATCATAGACTCGACTATACTCATTTGGATCATAACCAGGTGCACTTGCCATAGCAATGATTGCTCCTGTTTTTGGATTGAGAATAACAGCAGATACACGATTCGCACGAAATTCTTTTGTTGCCCGTTCGAGTCGATCACCAAGATATTTTTGAATATTACGATCGATCGTAAGAGTAATATCCGATCCATTAATTGTACGATCATTATCAAGGTCAAAATTTTCAATAGTTCTGCCATGAATGTCTTTTTTAGCACTTCGTACCCCATCTCTTCCCTGGAGTTCTTTTTCAAAGTATGCTTCAATACCATATCTTCCAATACCATTATTATCTACAAATCCTGTAATCTGGCTTCATACTGTTTTTTGTGGATAGTAACGTGATGGATTTGGCTCGATGATAATAAACTTCTTGATATCTCATATACCATTTTCTGCTGACTGAGCAAGCCTCTCATCGACAAATTCCTTCGTTGCAAAAGACATTTGTGAGAGGATCTTGATATATCGGACTTTTCTCTGAAGGAGACTTTTTGCAATATCAGCCCCTGTTAAGCCGAACATATCCTGAAGATTCTTTTTTTGATCATCAGAGAGCGATAATATCATTGGGTTCACATAGATATTATTCGCAATCAGATACATACCCGATCCTACAAGATTCGTAGTACTAAATTTTGAAAACGTATCGAGTTCTCGGGGAGTAAGATTCTCTTTGAGAAGAGAATTTGTGACATACTCTTGAGAGAGTTTTGATTGAATAAAGGTTCGGATAGTTCCATCAAGGCCTTGTGAAGTAATCTTAGTACCTTGTGCAAGTGGCATACGCATAAGCTCATACGATCGCTCAACACAAGAGAGATCAAAAGCAATTCCACAAGCCTCTCGGCGATAGACCTGCACGAGAAAATCCAAGAGAGCCTCATGAGAACCACTCGCTGTCGGATCGATCGCAAGATCTGGCAAGTCAGCACTCGTCGCGAGTACACCAATTGGTTCATTCTTCGTATAGATACTTCATCTCGATACGCTATTTGTGATCTTTGCTGTTTGCTGTCTGTCAGCAAGATTTCGATAATAATCACCATCAATGATCGTATAGCGAAAAGCTGCTGCAAGGAGAACAACAGCAATAAATATGAAAAAAAATGACAGGAGTTCGAGTCGCCCTATATGGCGAATCATGAAGCTCATTCGATAGTGAAGTTTTTGGAAATTTATAGGTTTCATGTGTGTCCTTCAAGAAGTTGATATTGACGTAGATGGTAGAGGCCGACGAGCTCACTCGATAGGCGTGGAGCGACGATACGCACTCGTATACCGAGGTATACTCGCATCGCTTCCAGAAAATCAAGAATTCTATAATGATGGAGCATATGATACCATTCACCTTGAATATGCGGCAGATAGTAGGTGATCTGGGAATAATGCTCGACTGGATATCGTAGTACATCTCTCGTACCGTAGAGTGACGATCTCTCACCGAGGAGACTCTCTATCCATATTGTTCGTCGTTCTTTTTGTGTTGATTGAGATGATATCATAGTCACATCACTCTCGATTCAGAGAACATCTAATCGATCATATGGAAAAGAATGTACTCATTCATCTTTGAGAAATGCAGCTATATTTTTTGTGATATATATTTCTCCAGATCCCGGTTCAAATACAGAGTGATGCACAAATGGTTTTGATTGGGGCTTATGATGTGCGAGAGCTGTGAGGGTTTCTTTTGTGTAGAAGAGTGCAAATATCTTGGAAATCGGCATAGCGTATTCGAGAGCAAGTGATTTGAGGACTTGGATTTTTTGTTCGCTCATCAGTATGACTCCGTCGTAAGCTCTCTCAATATCACTATAAATAATGGTTGTGTCTTCGTTGAGTATTTGTCACGCGATCATACCAAAAACATGCTGCTTTCGCAAAGGTATCTCGACCAGTGTTCCAGAAGCAAGGGGTTGATTTGATCGGTAGGTCCAACCATCCAGCCCCATTCCGGACTCGAGGCATACAACTTGATACAACATAGATTCATACTAGAGAAAAGCCTCAAGAATGCAAGGTAAAGGAGATGAAAAAAACAACAAAAAACCGTCGCTAAATTTGGCGACGGCACCCACGAGAGAGGTAAGGAGGAACTCTCTCGATAGGCGACCCCGAAGGGCTGGCAGTATCATAGGTATTGTCTTGAAAAAATCAAGTCTGTGTCGTTTCATTTGACGAATAACTATCTCATAGATTGATTGTTCCTACAAATCAAGGAATTTTTTGACTTATTGAAAAGTATATGATACTCTCTGAGCAATATAAATTTTATTTTATGGTTCTTGCTAACTTCATAATTATTGCGTTATTTGGATTGGTTCCACTTCAACACTATTTTTATCAAAAAATGAAGAAAAAGAAATATGACTTATTGGAGCGAATACTATTCCTTATAGTAATTGCGCCTATTGGTATATCAGCACTATGAGGAATCATCTACTCATTTAACATATGATGAATTCTCAACTGAGGTGATGGATGGTGAACAGTTGGTTTCATTTTATGATATTTTTTTATAATTGGCTCATGGTATCTAGCCGTACTAGTTCTTTGGATAACCAACGGATTAATAAATTGAGCATCCAAAAATACGAATCAAAACCCTATTCAGAAACATCGACAATAACTAATTATAAAGAATTTGTAAATCCCGAGATATCAAACCGACCATTTGAAAGCATTTCCCTATTCACAATAGAAATAATCCCAAACAAAAAAAATGTTTGGGATTATTTATGGAACAAGATATTATTTCTTCTCCCGTGATATACTTACTCGCTCAATTCGTCCATCATCGATCGAGTCAACTTCTATGCGAAGTGGTCAGAATTTGAGTATTTCACCTTCACGTGGAAATCTCTCAAGTCGCTCAATGATGAGATAGGAGATCGCTTCGCCGTAGTGTTCTTCTCGAAACCCAATTTCTTCAATCTCATTGATCTCACATTCTTCGAGAATATCTTCGATGAGAGTATTGCCGACGACGGAGATGCTACCATCGGATATATGACGGATGTAGACTTCTTCGTCGTCTTTTTCATCTTTGATATCTCCGAACACCTCTTCGATCACATCTTCCATGGTGACGACACCCACGACTCCCCCATGTTCATCCAGCACAAGAGCAATATGCTTTCTTGATTTTTGGAATACCTCCATGAGATCATCGATCCTCTTGGTCAGTGGAATCTTGATGATCTTCTCGAGAGGCAGATCTTTGAGCTCGACATTATCCATGCCATTGCGATGCCACTCAACCACCTTGCGAAAACTCACGACGTAGTCAATATCATCTGGACTATCACCAAAGACAGGAAGGCGTGTATGAGAAGCTGTGAAGAATCGCTCAAGAGCCTCTCATACCGTAGCGCGAAGCGATATAAATTCTACCTGCACCCGTGGAGTCATCACACTCTCAGCACGTGTATCAGCAAGATCGAGAACTCACTTGATACGCCGATGCTCGACTTCTTCCACGACTCCATGTTCCTCGCTCATTTCGAGAAATGCTTCTACCTCTTCACTCGTCACCCGATGAGAGTGAATATCTCCATGCCTTCCACCAGTAATGAGAGTCAAAAATCGTGTAAATCCCTCAATCATCCAGTTGAGTGGTGTGAGAATCCACATAAGAGCTCGATATATAGGAGCAACTTTGAGTGCGACTGCATCACTAAATCGTACTCAGAGAACCTTTGGAGCAATTTCACCAAAGAGAAGAATGATAACCGTTGCAATGAGAACACAAATCGTGATCGTATATGGTCAAGAGAGCCCGAAGAGTGATGCAACGCCAGATGCTGCGACGGTCGCAAGAGAGGATATCCAGACCGTCACAATCGTAGTGCCAATAAGGTTCACGATCAACAATCTCTCAGCATGGCGCTTGATATATTTAAGGGATTCTGCACCCACTCGTCCTTGCTTCACAAATCCGTCAATTTTATGATTTGCAACACTCATGAGCGGGATCTCCGTTCCCGCAAAGAACATGAGAGCAAAAAGGAGAACAAAGAAAAGTCCGATTGCAGTAGTCGGATCCAGTGAGCTGTGGCCATTCGAGGCACCAAGGTCCATTATGTCTATTTAAAAATGAAGCTACAATGATATTGATTCAGCAAAATAGTCAAGAGAATGCCTATTTTTCCTAAAAAATTAGTGATGATGATCGTCGTGTCCATGTGATGATGTAGTACTACCACTCGCATGAGCATCATTCGTAAGATGATATGCTCGATACCAAAGTCCGATGAGAAATATCTCAAGAACACTATTCATTTGTGCGAGAAAGAGAATAAATGGTGCTGTGAGGATAGCCATAATGATAAATATCGTTGAGATACTTGGATTAAAACCAAACCATCCAATCAACCAAGAAGTAAGAAATGGTAAGAGAAGAATCATGATTCCTATGAGAATCGTACGTGCGCTAATGATGAGATAGTTGAGGTATACCTTGAGCGTGACATCGAGATGTGTGATCGCCTGAATAGCTGATGCAGTGAGCGCCTGAAACGAGGTTTTCTTGCCAAATACTATATGATATGGTGCATACGAGAACAACATATTCGCAATATTTGCAAGTATAAAATAGATAAAAATAAACCAAGAAATAGGGCCTATGTAGGTAAAATCAAAGAGCCGAAGGAGAAAAACATAGAACGTAATTACCGAGAGAAGGTTGAAGATTCCAACAAGATTATGAAGTTCAAAAAGATCAAAAAAATGTGATAATCCTATACCCAGAGCCTTTGTAGCGCTTTGATGCTGGTGATGTTCTTCAGAGTCAATGAGAGAGATTACTCCAGCATGAGCAATGGGACCAAAAAACAACATAAGGCAATAAAATATCACAACTCATGAGAGAATCTCCCAAACGGTAATGGTATGGAAAAATTGAAGAATAATCCCAATAATCTGATTCCCTTTTCCAAATACAACACTGTAGGTCGAAAAGAGTTGATAGAACAGAACAGCCGTGAGGTAGACAGCAGCAATTAATGAAGGAAAATAATTAAATTTTTTTGCCGTATTCCCAACATTCGTCGCAGAAAATTCCCAAGCTGGATAAGCAACCTCATTGCGAAAATCCCATTTTCGATGTTTCTGTGTATCATCATGTGTCGATGTATGTGCGTCATCATGATGATCATGAGGGTTCAGAGTATCTTCATGATCGACCAAAGACCCATCATTCGTATGATGGGTCTCAACTTGGTGGTGGTCGATCATCTGTTCAGACATAGAGATGCTATTTACGAAAGATAGTGTCAACAAATTTGAGAAATCCTTGTAGAGATTTTGTGTTCATATCGATAGTATAATTTGCATTCAGACCGCTCTCTGGGAATAATAATCCTACATCTTCAAGACTTGAAAAGCGACGAAGAGTAATTCATGATCGATTCATTATATCTTTACGGATATAAGCAATCTGTGTACGCATATCAAGAGGATAGAGGTATCACTCATTTGCTATCTTGTCAGCAATTCGCTTCATAAAAACCGGGAAATTAGAATTATCACTAGTTGCATTGCGAAATTCAGAGAGCGAATAATCAAGTTTTGTATCGTGTACTCATCAGAAATTATACCCGCTCTCAATTCCATGAGAATGAAGGAATGAAAAAATATCCTTTCCTTCTTTCCCCAGATAAATACCAGTCAAAAGAAGATCATAGGTTCTCTTATCATTTTTGACCATATCTCTGAGTTCATCGATACTGAGTTTTTTTTGTACGACTTCAAATCAAGATTGAACAAGAATTTCTTCCAACTTTTGCCAGAGAACATCACTCATCGGCTCTTGAGCAAGCGATGCGAGTGTAATGGTTGCTTTTTCTCAAAGTTCATTGAGATATGTAATCTCTGGGTATGTTTTGACAACGTCAATAAGATCTTGTATTTTCTTTATTGCTGTTTCTCGCCGAGCAAGAGCAATCTCAGGATGATAGAGTTCTGAGATTTCGACTGAACGTATCTGAGCCTTGTTTACATCAGTAATCATTTCTACAACTATATTCTCTCGAGAAATGATTGCACTCTTCTTCCAGAAAACAATCTCATAGGTATTTGAACCATTTTTTAGTGTGCCAATCTCCTTGCTTGCACGATAAGCAAAATCCCTCCCGTGAAACTCTGTGAGTCGAAATCCATTGACTGTCACAGAGTCTGATCCAACAGGAGCTTGGCCACGAAATACAAATGATCAAGTTGCAACAAAGAGTTTTTGATTCGTGGGAATAGTAATCACAGTACTATAGCCAGGATTCGAAAGAGTCGATCATGATTGCACCTGGAGATTGTTTTTGTTTTGTTCCAATGTCATGAGAATATCACTCTTTGGATACTTCCCTATTGTCCGCAATCATTCTTGAATATGTTCAATCACTCCAGAATGAGAAATTGTCTCATCTTGCAAGAGGGTACTCGAAATAACTGGTGGAAGATTCGAAGAGAACATACGATCTGGGAATGATTTCTTCAAGAGCATAACACTCTCTCAGAGCGGTTTTCTCAGTGCTAGTGGGAGAGTTTTTGTATTCGGAAAGACTGCAAGCACCTCTGGAATTTCGAGAGTAATTTCCTGAAAATCACCCATACTATTAACCCCCGTTCATGTTGATGGAAATACATAAGATGCTTGTCCTACGTTATCTTGAAATGCAGCTATATTATCACCATAGAATGCAAAAACAAGCTTAGAAGCAAGAAAAGACGATGTTGCTGTTTTTTCAAAAAAATATCTTGTCACCCCTGTTGTTTCATTTGTTTCGCGCCCGGTATATTTGAGCATACCACTCACGGGTACTTTCTCAGAAATAGATGCAGGCTTCACAAATTCAAGCTTCGACTGAGGAAGGATAGGAAGTACGAGTAATTCGCTAATTTCCTTAATACGACTAGAATTTGTACGAAAAACTATCTCTCAAGATGAACCTTCAGAAATAGAAGTACGACTCAATATTCCGAGAATATCTTGTGATCGTGCTTGTTCGCGATAGAGTACGAATGATGCCATAACATCTTCTCGAGTAATAGCAGACCCGTCAGAGAAAAGAGAGCCAGGAAGTATTGTGCACGATACTTCTCAAGCAACCCGGCCAAACTCACATGATCCAAGATCTTGTTTGAGCTCTTGATTGATTGGATCAGGTTTCATCAAAGATCGAAACATGAGATGATTGATGATATTTGTACGATCATCAGTTCCATAAGCGAGTGGGGAAAGCGATGGAGGAGGTGCGAGCTGAGCAACAATGAGCTGACCACCAGACTCTGGCGTCACCTTACTTCCTTGGTAGATGTACGCAAAAATCAGAAAGAGGGCACCAAGAAGAGCAAAAAACCCCATTAAAAGGGTTATATACTTTTGAATTGCTTTTCGATTGTTCATAGAAATGAAGAAAATATCATCAAAAGACGAGATATGAATTTATCCAAAGAAAAATTCAAGAAACTATACAAAGAAAAATACCGCAAGAATCTCTAGTACAAAGAAAACCGTGATGACAATAGTCGCATTGTGGAGAATCTTTTCCACCCCGCGTCGTTCAAACTTGGCAAATTCTCCAGAGCTCGAAATACCGAGACTAAGGCCAGATTGTTTTGGCTGGAGAAGCACAAGAAGTATGAGTGCAACACTAGTGATGATGAGAAGAATGAGGAGAACGTGAGATAGGCTCATAAGAAAAACTATAGAGAAGAGAAAGGATTGTATGCAAAATTGCAAAAATTCCAAAGAGAATAATAAGTCAAGAAAATTGCCCCTGATAGGAGAATGATACCCCAGGAATGTTGAATCATGCAACGAGACGTTCCAGAAAAGCAAAGAGGAAGAAATAACCGCCACCACACAATGCCAATCGAGTTGCAAATGGGAGTGATTTTCTCGTGAAAAATGACTCAAGCAAAAATCCTCCACCTCCCGTCACCAATGAAAGCGCTCCAAGAGCCTCAACACCACCATCAATATTCACACTATCAAAAACTAATTTGATCGTGATCCAATAGCATAGGGAGAGGAGAAGAAATATAAATAATTTCATAGAGATGGATGATGTCAAGATATTATTAACGCGAATGTTTGCCTGATCGGGGTGATATATGATAGAGTATTCAAAAGTACCTATGTTTCAATATTTTTACGCACGCCTCACGATCCGTGAATCATCAGTAGGATTACGATTTTTATGCATTGTGCTCATTATTGTGGGGATGCTCTTCGTGAGCAGTCTCGTGAATCAAAGCAAAACGTATGCTGCACCAGATACTGCAGATAATCTCATGTCGACAGGTTTTACCTTTAAACCAAGTCAATACATTGGTAATGGACTAACTGCAAGATGAACTAATCCTAATCAGAGCACAGAAGCGCAGGCAAAAAACTTGTGAGGTATTGCCGCAACAACCATCCTGAATCTCCTCACTCTTGGGTGTCTCGTGATGACTGCTGTTGCTGGTATTCTCATGGTAACTTCTTCAGGTAACACCGATCGAGCGGAAAAAGGGAAATCCATGCTTATCACTTGTGCATCTGCACTCATCATTGCACTCCTCTCAAATGGACTCATCCGAGTTGTCCTCTACCTCATTGCTCCCTAATATATGAATAAATCCCTTCTCATTCGTCACATTTTACTTTCCATCATTGGCATAGCTTTTTTCAGTCTCTCATCGATTGTGGCATTTGGTGCTGATAATGTCACTGATCCTGTCACAATTGGGCTCCCATTTGAACAGTATACCAGCACCAACCCTAATGATGGGGGTAGTATTACGACAGCGATTGCAAAATCTATCCTTGCATTTATTCCCTACGTCCTTGCTCTGGCTGTACTTAGTCTCATAGGTGCTGGTATTTACTATCTCATCTCATGGGGAAATGAAGAAAAAGTGAAAACAGCTAAGAGTACGCTCCTCTACACAATCATAGGTGTCATAATTGCCACCTCTGCCTACACGATTGCTAATATTGTTAATTCTCTTTCTGTATAACTATGAAATCTATCATTGCAAAAATAATTCTCAGCACTCTCGTATACTGTTCTTTTGGGTTATTTTCAAATACAATAACAAACACTTCTATTCCTCTATTACATGAAATGGTTTTTGCTGCACCAACTCTATTGCAAAATGATCTCAAGGCAAATCTTACTATGAGTAGTGAGGTTGAGACTACATGATCGGATATAGAGTGAAAAAACGCCGATAGCTTTCTTAGAATCATCACAAGTTATGCTCTCATGGCATCGATGTTCATTGCTGTTACCATGTTTATCTATGGATCATATCAGCTCTTCACGAGTGAATGAGATCCGAAAAAACATTCAGAAGCAATTAAGGGTATGATCTATGCTGGGATCGCCTTCTTGATTATATCGTTTTCCTATACGCTCGTCGAAGTCGCATCACGATTTCAGATCTAACTATCAATTGTATGAATATCCTTACGTTCCTTCGATCACATAGAATAAAACTTGGTGTAGTTTTCTGAGTGCTTCTCTTTTCAAGTATTTTTGTCTCATCAGAAGTATGAGCTGCTGATTGTAAATTCCCAGAAAATTGATCCGATCAGTCCATCATAGCATTAACAGATGGCTGCTTGGAGCAAGATGGTAATGCATATACAAGTAAACTTGTAGACTCAACTGATCCGACTGATGCCTCTCTCTCATGAGATGGAAGGGAACGAATCAAACACTTTGTTGATAGACTCATTGCTTTCGGCATGCTTCTCGCTATTGGATGACTGGTCATTGGTGGTGGTTATATGGCAAGCTCCGTTGGAAATGATCAAAAAGTGAAAAAGGGGAAAGATGCCGTGAAATGGTCAGTGATCGGGATGATCGTCCTCATATTCTCTTATCCACTCATGAATGCAGTGATCAACTTCGTATACCAATTGGGTGGGTAAATCAGAGAAATAGACGATCGGAATGCAAACATTTCTTGTGTTGGATTTTATTACAAAACTTGAAGTATAAGGGGTCACTCATAAATTCGAGATGACAGATACGAGAGAATACAAATCCTGAAATAAATTCAGAATGACACAGTACTACATTTGTCATCCTAGCTGAAGCGGGCAGTCCTTAGCAGTCCAGCGAACTACATAGATGCGGTGAGTCGGGGATATCATAATAGTAAAAATTGAGTGAATCTCTTTGAGACAATCTTTCTCGGAAATATTATTAAAACTTGAAAATATATTATAGTCAAGTATTATAGGTGAAATATCTGCTGATTCGATATGACTTTCAAACCGAGGAACTTCATTATTTCATTCCTATCCATAATTATTCTTTGTGGATCTCTATTTTTTACTGCGCATACTTTTCGTAGAGATACGTTAGGCGATGACTATCTCAATCTCAATAGCGCACCTCCAAAAACGACCAAAAAAATAACAAATGGAGTGAGTCAGAGTAGAGCCTCTTCCAATTCCCCTTTGATAGTACAAAACAGCAAAGATAATATTATCTACCTCAAGAATTCTGAACAATCAACACCTCTATCTATAGAGAAAAAAGCAACAAAAATTCAAGTATTTACCGCTTCATGATATGCGCAAAGGTTCCCTCAGAACTCAGAAGCTGTCACTAATACTATTTGTAATCCCTTGTTTAAAAAGCTTTTTGCAGGAAATGCCATCACGATTCTTGAGACCCCCCATGAGCCAAGAGCTTGGATCAATGGATCAGGAATCACTCTCTCATTTGCCAACATAGGGCCAAGTGAGGTGAGTGCCCTCCTCATTCATGAATGAGCTCATCATTTTGATCTCACACAGTTTCATAATAATC
>ERZ724508.1477-NODE-1477-length-13865-cov-6.731282_pt1 | contig 13865 bp, 8 predicted proteins | sample MGYA00376041_ERZ724508 | MGnify/ENA primary metagenome ERZ724508 (study PRJEB28724, sample SAMN07190887) | wastewater metagenome | isolation source: effluent of sewage treatment plant in Hong Hong | place: USA: Christiansburg, Virginia | collected 2016-03-01 ...
TCTTTATTTTTTAAGCTTGAACTTTATTATAAACTTATTGCTGATTTAAGCTTAAATTAATATCAGGTTCATTTACTCTATTTATTCATAATATAATACAAACAAATTATATGTTTAAAAATATTATAATTAAACTTTTTAAATTAAAGTTAATAGAACAAAAACTTATGCTTGATTTCTCCTCAGCTTCCAAAATTAAAAATCATTTTCAAATATTAATTTAATAAAATATTAATTAAGCTCAAATCTGAAGAAAGCTTTACAAGTCCTTTTATTGTTCATCTAACAAAGGTGTTTATTTAATAACAATAGCTTTGTTGCTAAATAGCATTAATGATCCGGCTATTATTCCTATTATATTTATCTAATTAAGTTACTATAATGTTCATGTATATGGTTCTCATTATGTTTTACCCAGCATCTTCCTCAGCTTACTTGTGCATAATAGATTCTATCTTGTGTTTTTGTATTATAGCCAAGAAACTCATGAAAAAGAAGGCTGATGCACAAAGCGTAAGTATCATCTTGGAATACAATAATATTTTGCTCATTGTTTTTATAATTGAAAATGAATTTAATATGGCTTATAAATTTAATATTATTTTAAACTAAAATTAATTTTTCTTTAGAGTCAATAAATATTAAACAGAATAAAATATAGTAGCTTTTTTAGTAATTATGTAGCTATTATTAAGTTAATTAAATCCCCTAAGAATCAACATAATATTATATAGAACACGACTTTATATTATTACTTTAATAGTAACACTAAGATTTATTAATAAGTTTTAGAATTTTGAAGATTTTTTAAATGATTAAAAAACAATAAACTAATAAAGAACTAAAAGCATTTTTTGATATAAAAAAGCTTAGATAATATTTAAATAATATTCAAGTTAAATAAACAAAAGAATTTTTTATCAAATTATTAAATAATAGATAACGATTTTTTAAATCTTTTTTTAATGAGGATTTTGAAATTAAATGTAAATAAAATAATGCTTAGGATTATCAGCTAATAATTCAGTAATTTTGTTAAGGATATTCATAATACTTGTTGCCAGTTTAAATTTTTTTACATGAATTTTTAAAGGAGACTTTTCAAGACCTTGAGAATTATTTTATTTAATGATAAGTTTTTGAAGCAAAATAAAATGACTTTCATTTATGATAGTTAAATTAATAAAAGAGAAATTAATATATAGATAAGCAAAAGTAATGCCTATTAAACTATAATAACTTATAGGAGATTTTATCCGAGTCTTGCTTAAAAACATGTGTTAATTTTTTGTAGATCAAAAATCTAAGCAAATAATTATTTTAATAAGCTAGTGATAATATAGCTCTCTAAAGTCAAATTCTTAATTATTTTGAGTTTTTTCTAAAGAATTACATAGAATGAGACAACAATCTAAAGTTAATAGAGATTTTGGTTAATGCTGGAAGAGAAAAAGTAACGTAGTAGAAAATAATCTACTTGATTAATAAATAATTTTTAAAACATTTTATTCTTGAATTTTTTTATCAATTTTTTAAAATATTTTCTATAATGCAAAATTAAGTCTCTTAATAAGACCCCATACTATCTATATGAGATGAATAACTAAATTAAAATGTAAAAATAACAACAAAGTCTAAGCTGGATGAATAGATAATTTAACTTGAAGAAAATCTAAAATAAAATAGCACTAAATACAATGGAATTTGTAGTGTTAAAAACGAAATATTTAAAAACTTATTCATAGATCTTATATAACAAATTACTTAAGAAAATTCCAAAAAAGGACTACTATTAGAATAAGTAAAGGATTAGCTTTTGTATTCCATTAGTAAATACTAAGAGCTCTTAGAGAACACTTTCGAATTTAAAATAAACTAAGAGTAACAAGGAGCTAAAGAACACTATGTTTATATAATAGAAAATTAATAAAATTAAAACACAATTTAAAATCTGCAACAAAGAATTTATTAAAAAGAAATTTAATTGAAAAATCTTCAAAACAAATAAAATTAAGTACTCGAGAAAGAAAGACAAAGATTTGAACAGATTAAGAATTATTATCAACAGGATTTAAAAACTCTGGAGAACTTCTATAACCAAATATAGAAATCAGAAGACCCTTTAAATATTAAGGATTAGCTACTCCACAATCTTATTTAAATAATTATAATTATATTATAATTATAATGTTAAAGGTAGACAAGGAAAAGCTTATTTATGAGGTCAAAAAAGACCAAACCAATGATGTCTCAGATAGTATTCAAATAACAAATCCTTAAGAAAATTAGTTCAAAATGCTAGTTAAAATAAAGTGCTCAAATACGGAGGTATTTAGAGTGAGTCAATCCACATTACTTTTAAACATAAATCAATCATAGAGTATTAAGTGTACTTTATTAACTTAGAAATATATTCAAACAAGTCCTTAAAGAATTAAGTTTCTTATAGAGTATATGGAGATCAAAGACAATTCTATCCAAGCAGAAGATTTATAACAACTAAAAGAGATTAGTTAAATAAACTGAGATCAAATAAAGAAAATTATCATTAGAGCCGATATAAATGTAACAAACAATAAAAATACTGATCAATAACAAAATCTTTTTTAGAGCACCATCTCTAATAGAGAAATGAACAATAGCTCAACTACATTCTAAAGCATGACTTAAGATAACAATTCTAATTTTTCTCAAATAAAATCTCCGCCAAAAAGCTTCTCCATATCAACTTATGTTTTTGCTCTTTGGTTGGGACTTTTGCTGGGAATATTCCTAAATTCAAAGCCAAGCAAATAATTAAAATTTACTAATTATATTTATGAAAAAAAGTCTTAAGGAAATGTCTCTTGAGGAGCTGAGCTGTCTGCTTAAAGAAAAACAGATTAGAAATAAAAATCAAGAAGTTTTATAAAGATCAATAGACTAGTCATTGGAGCTTCCATTAAGCAGTATTAATCATGAGTTTTATAGTAGCTAAGTTTCTTAAGATATCTCTAAAGATAACTAGAGTATACATTAGGAATATTATCTGTAAGAGAACTAGTTGCTTAAACAATAGATCTTAAAGCACAAATAGGAACAGGATAAGTGTGTGTAATAATTGGCTGAAAAATACTCTTCTACAAACAAAGAAAATCAGCAGCTTTAAAGACAAGTAAAAGATTTATATGAACAAAACAGAGAGCTTTAAAATAGAATAAATTTTTAGAACTAAAAACTTGAAACAATAATGCACTAGAATTTCAGCTTGCTTAATAAAAGCTCTAAATAAGCATAGGTTCCTATTTCTTATAAAGAGAGAAGTCTTTAAAGAAAAAATGATAAAAATACTTAATGAAATCCTGATACTTTTAATATTGTTTAAAAGTTTAATAAGAATCTTGAAAAGCAGATCAAGTAATACAAGCAAGACACTAAGACTCTTTAAAGCTAAAACTATTAACTTAAAGAGGTTATGATAAAAAATTTAGAGCCTCTTAAAAGTGTTTGAGATTTCTTAAAAAAAGGCAAGAATTTCTCAATTGAGCACAGAATACTTTAAAATATTGTTAATGACATATCTAAAATTCTTTAAGAATAACAAGAGAGAAAAGATGACACTGAAAATCAGCTTAAAATAATCACATGATAAAAAAGCATTTCATGCTAGAAAACTTCTAGATAATAATCATAAAAATCTCTCAATTATTCTCAATCCAAAAAAAGTTATAAAAGTTCTCAAAACTCAAATCAATCTTTTTTCAAAACAAAAGATAAAATTGAGAAGTTAATATAACAAAAAGAAGAAAAACTATCCAAATTAAGGAAATAATATGAACAAGTTTTATTCTAAGAAAATTCCAATGATGCTCTTATTAAAGAGAAAATAAATTTCTTTTCTTATGAGATATAGATGCTTACTTGAGAGCTTCATTAATTAAGAATTCAGCACAGAGAAATTATCTCCAAACAAATATATTAATTTTATTTTTTTATATAATGAACTTTAGCAGTTAAATTTAAATGAAAAGCTTGCTGTATTTCTAGTACACTGATAAAGGAAAACAGTATAAGAAAAAACTTGGCTTAAGAGGCTTCAAAATTTTCTCAAAAATATTCAGAAAACTTGGACAAGATAACTTAATATGATTTTAAGTAGAGGATTATAGCAATGCTGATTGTATTGGGTTATAAGTTAACCAAGAGCTTTGTTATTTTGACATAGAGAAAAATACAAGCATAAAAGATGATGTTAGTATTGGCTAAGATATATGTGACATTGTTAGGATTTTTGGCTCTATTTTTGTAGTTGACTTTAATAGCAGAAAACTATTACCTTTGGCAGAGCATCTGATAAACAAGCTAAAAAACAATAAGGATTTCGCTAAGGATAATTCTAGCCCAAAAAATCCTGAGTTTATTAAGAAATCTTTAAAACATTTTGGCAGCAATTCTGAGTACTCAAAAATATAGACTTTTGCTAAGCTGTTTTTTAAGGCAATATTTTCTTTTTAAATTTTGTCAGTTTTTATTGAGATATTTTTTCAGAGCTTCAATTTTTAATTTTACACAGGAATTTATTTTTCAATAAAAAGTCTTGTCCTTATATACATTCTAATGAGACAGTTTAAAAAGACAAAATATTTGAAAGTCATGCAAGAAATAAGAGACCTCACACAGACCTATAAGGTAGAGAGAATGGGCGGGAATGAGATTCAGAAAAATATTATAGTAGAGAAAAACGAGATCTGTATTGGAGATGTGATTATTCTTGATAAAGGCTATATAGATTTAGACATTGTTATTTTATCAGGAAGTATTTAGTGCAATGAGTCTGGCTACACGGGCTCAGAAACTCCTATAGCCAAAAAAGGAATCTTTGATCAGGAGGCTTATAGCTTAAGCAGTGATAATATTTTGTTCTCAGGATGCTAGCTTGATAATGGACTAATAAAAGGACTTGTTATAGGGGTTGGCTAAAGCACCTTAGTTGACACTCAGCATGCTTTGATATCAAAAAGAAAAAATTCAAAAAGCTCTTTTGTAGTATATATAACAAATATAGTAAAATTTTTGGTAATTGTAACTTTTGTTTAGGGCTTGATTTTTTATGAATAAATTTTCAGCTGACATTTTGGAACTTTTAATCTTGCAATTTCTCGTGTCTTTCAACAAGTTGGATATATTTTTAATACTAATTTATTATGTGCAATTTTAGTTCTGCTACACTACCTAAAAAAGCGGCTCTAAAAGAATAATATTTTTATTAAAAGTGTGGAAAAAACTCTGAATTGTTCTAACTTAAAATTTATCGGGCTAGATAAGACAGGGACTTTGACATAAGAAAATTATGAGTTTTTTGGGCTGCTATTAAAAGAGAATTTCAATACATTAAAGTTGTAGACTTTAAATGATCTTTAAGAGAATTAGGATTATTAGAAATTTTAACAAGCTTTAAGATTTTGCAATGAAATAAAAACTAATAGAGATGGAACTTATAGTGGCCCGAAAATTGATGAAATTATTTATAAATAGGTCTTGCCTTTTTTAGATTAAAAAACTAGCTAGATCTCAAGTAATATTGTTTCAAATATAACCAGCATGACCTCAATAATAAGCAATAATAAAGACACTTTAAAAGTAATAAAAATATTTCCTTATGATAAAGACTTTTGATAACAAGGAGTAATACTTTAAATAAAAAACTAATTTATTTTATATACTAAAGGCTAGCCTTTAGTTTTTTGACAGAAAATGAACCCAAGAACAGTTCCTGAAAACTATAAGCTTTAGGTTAAGTATTTTGCCTCTCAAGGTCATAAAGTAATTACACTAGGCTATAGAATTCTTAATATGGAATAAATTATGCAGGGTTTTGAGGAGCTATTTACTAAAATGGAGTTTCTTAGCTTTGTTATTTTAAAAAACGTAGTTACATAAGAAACAGTTGAAACAATATAAGAAATAATAAGCTATGATAAATAAGTATTTATTCTAAGTGGTGATCTTATCTATTCATGTGCCAGCGTAGCCAAGTAAATTGGTATCTTAAATCAAACTGGATTTTATATTGGCACTATACACAATGGCTCCCCTTAGTTTAAATTTCAAACTAGCTTAAACATAAATTATGCTTAGCAAAAAGATGCGGCTCAGAAAAATGTAGAAAACGATGAGCCATTTGACTCTTTATTAAAGAGATGCTAGATGTATAATGTTGGAATGGTTATTACTGCAGAGACATTTATGGCACTTGGCTAAAGCTTGCCATAAAATGTGCTTAAAGATTTTCTAATATAAATATGAGCGGTAGGATCATGCAATGATGTTTAGAAGCAAGATATAATATGACTTTATTAAAATGTGTTTAGTGATCAAGGCAGTCAAGTTGGTTATATAGGAAATGGATAGAATGATTATTTAGCTATATAATAAGCAGATTTGGGTCTTATTATAGGGAGTCATCATGAGGTATCAGGAACTTCCTTCTTTAGTAAGACTCAAAATATTTCCTAGTTTTTAGTTCTCTGCAAAGAAATTGAATTTTTCTAAGAGACATTATAATAAACCTTACTCATGTTGCTTTTGTTTAATCAGCATGATTGTGTAAGAAGTTTTTTCTTTAGCATGAACAACATTTCTTAGCTGTAAATACACACTATTATTTAGAATATAATAAAGACATTTTGCATAATATATTTTATTAGTAAAGTTCCTTAAGAACATTATAAAACTAAGAAAAGTACGCACGGCAATGGTTTTGGATGATATGAGATCTTTATATATTTTTTAAGCTTATTTTTTGTAATTTAAATGTTCAAAAATGTAACTGTTTTGATGAGAACAGATGTTGCATATAAGAGTGTTACAGATGCTCTTGGTTATGAATCAATTGATGTTGTTAATCAAAACCACAGCTTCACTATATCTGTATATTATAGTGCCTTACTATACCTGCTTATTTTTGTTAGCTTTGCATTTTAGTTTGGATAGAGAAAATCTTTAGGATTATTTTAGTCAGTTGCATTTATTATTTTTAGCTTAGTTATATTGGGTTTTGTTATATTGATGTTGTACTCGTCATATTTAACAGGAGATTTGGCTTTACTATTTCAAAGAGTTTTTAACATATAAAATCTCAACTTAGAAATTTCTAATGAGTTCTTGAAGTACTTTAGTACTAACATTATTCTTCTTATACTGCTTATTTGAATAGTTTATTTAATCAAGAATTTTATGCTTATGAAGAATGATACACAAAGATCAAATGATAGCCTCAAAATTAGAGTCAATTAAAATATTTTTAAAATTATAATTTAAAAACAATTTATTATAGAGCTAGCAAAAAAGCTACAATCAAAAAAGTCATAGGTTTTGACAGGTGTTTTACTTTTGCAAGTAATGTATCATTTCCTTTGAGACCTTATGCATTCGTTGAAACAACCATACTTGACTAGCTTACTGGAGGAGCTATCTAAGCTGCCAATTATGTTCCTAAATCAGCCAGAGCAGGAATAACAATCGTCTTATTATCAGGATTAGCTGCCATGGAAATTTAATTTATCTATGCCAAAAGTTCTTTATTAAGTATCATTGTTTTCCCAAATAGTCTCAAATCAACTCCTTATATTTGAAAATCAACCAAAAAATTGTCAAGTCAATAATTGTCACTTATCAGAGCATTAAAGACCTTTATTTATCCAAGCTAATCTTTATTCTTATTGCCTATATTTAGATTATAATTTTATGAGACAACCTCATCACTGTCATTGTTTAAAATTCAGCCTAGATTTTTTTCTAGAAAATTGTTGTAAATTTTTATCTATTTTATTTGAGGAAAAAAATACTCAGGAATATTCATAAACTTAAAATTCGAGCAAACATCTTTACAGAAGTAGACCATGTTAGAGTCATCATAATTCTCAAGACAGGTTTCCAAAGGCTTGGATAATTTTTAGTCTTATTTGAAAAAAATCTCCAAAGGTATTTCTTAATATTCTTAAAACTATCCATTAATGTCACAGGATAATAACATTCTTGATACTAGGTTTAAATATAGGTTAATATTTATGTAGAAAAAGTGAAGAGTTTCTAATGAGTTAAAAATTAAGCTCTTGCAAAAACCCTCTGATAATTAGACCTTTTACTAACTCTTGTTAAAATATTGTTAGTGCTCTTGCTCACAAACTGAGCAAAATATTCCTTATTAAGATTCAATTAAAAATCTGTGCATTTTTTGAATATTTTCTTCAATTTTTTCTTTTAGTCATTAAATTGCAAAAGCTTTAACTCTTTTTGTTATTTCCTTGCAATTTGAAACTTTCTCATTTTTCAGCTTGTCAAAAATGACATTTGAAAGGGTCTCAATTTTTATTAGATTATCTAAAAGCTATTAATAGACTTAAAATCAAATATTGAGCTTCTCTTTTAGGTTGTCAAGGTCACCAGAATCTACCCAAGTCTTGTAAATTTATATTTAATCTTAATAAGCACAACAAGAGGTCATTACTGTAGGACATATTTCTAGGTTAATGACTTAAGGAGTCTGCAAGCCAGACATACTAAATGTCTATATTAATCCAGCCTGACATTAACTTTTTGGAAGTGCAGAATTTCTAATAATATTTTTTTCTATGATTAAAATTTGAAAAAATTTAACGAAAATTTGAAATTTCATTCTTATTATTTATAATATTAATTAAAATAATATAATTTAAATCTCATATGATTTCTCTTCTTTATTGGATTTGTTATTTATTCTAGATTATTTATAGCCATTCTAGTATGGATTCATATTTGATTAAAAAATAGCCAGATGGAAACTATATTATAAAGGATCAAGGTGTGATTGTTCTTAAAGGAATACAACTAAAATACAACCCTTATAAATCAAGGCTCAATATTCCTATAGATTTGAGTGATTTGAATAACTAAGAGTATGTTGATAAGAAATTTAAAGATAATTATTATACAATAAATGATGTTATAATTTATGATTGATTTAAAGCTTTAAATAAAAAGACTATTTGCTATCATTGTTTAGAAGTTTACATGAGGGCATTGTAGATATATCAAGATAGAGATTATATTTTCGATATAAATTCTCATTTAGTACAACGAATAAGAGAATTAAAGCTTAATGAACCTCTTTTAAAAGAAAATAAGGAAATTAAGGATAACAAAGATAACAAAGATAACAAAGAGAATAAAGAGAATAAAGCTACAATAAAAGAGAATAATGAAAAGAGAGAAATTATAAATAATTAAGTTCAGAATGAATTTTATTCCAAAAAACTTGAGGAGCAAAACAAAAAATTTGAATTCTGGGATTTCATCTAATTTAAAACAGATTAATAAATCTTAGATGATGTTCTATACTAAATACATTTTGATTTAACTAAAAAGCTAATCTCTATTCCGGATTTCTAAAGAATTTTTCATACCACAGCTGGCTTTTATGGTCTATATGATTCTAGTGTAGTATCTAGTTTTGATGTTTGTATGCTGAGCTGACTTTCAAAGCCTTTAAAAAAATATATGGAGAACAAAATAGAGCTTAAAGCTTAAATTTTAAAAACTGATAAAAGTTACTTTTTTTGGCATTTGAATAAACTATAATAAGCATCATTGTAAATACTATCAATAATATACACTCTTAATAATCCTGACCCATTTTTATACAATGACATAAGTGATTTGTAGTCTAAGCCTTTGTATCTAAACTGAGTTAAAATAAAAGATTTTGGTTTTATTCTTAATAGCCATTTCAATAAGCCTCTTGACTAATAATAGATGGATAATCTTAGACTAATAAATACTAATATCCTTAACACCGAGTTTAGCAATTAGCTTATTGATAAGTACTATGATGATATTAAGGCACCTGTAAGAAAAAATCCTTAAATTTTAAAAGAATATTAAAAAAAGCTCATTAATATACACATGTTTTTTAGCTTTTATTTTAAGTTCATTTTATAGGCCAACTGGTATCCTTCAGGTCTTTAGAATTGTCTGAAGATTTTCGATTTTTCATAAATAAATAAAAACATAAAATGCGAAAACACTGTCTTGCTTTTGTTAACAAGACTTAATTTTATTCAAATTCAGAATTTAAGAAAATTTTATGTTGAAATGGATCTTTAATAGGATTATTAAGACATGTTAAATATTGCCTACGTAATGATGACTACTGATTTTGAAAAATTTGCAAAGCCAACCAAAAGTCAAATGATTTTTTAAAATTAAATTGATTTATTAATGCAGGATCCCAACAAGCTAGTCTATCATGAGCTAAAGGATTTCACCACTTTTTATTTTATTATGGCTGCATTTTTTACATTCGTGATAATTCTTACAGGGCTAATAGTATGGTTTAGTTTTTACAAGAAGCCTTGATGACAATATCCTCAATCCTAGAAGAAAAAATCTGCTGTTAAAAAAGTAAAAAAATCTAAAAATTTAAATAATTAAACGGAAAGTGGGAACACTGTTGTTGTGGTCTGAAAGAAGTTTGATTCAGATAGTAATAAGAAAATAAAATAAAGCAAAAAGGATGAAAAAATATAGGTTGATAATATACATATGAGTGAGGTATTAGGAGACATAAATAAGACTTTGTTAAGCGAGCAGAGTTCACAATAAAACCCCAACAATACATTATATGTTTTATAATAAGAGCTTGTTAAGCCGAGTAAAATATCTTAGAAAAATCTAGAACCAAAATCTAGTATTATTATTCCTTAGAAACAATAAATAACTCCTTAGTACTATGCAAGCACATTTAATTATGTATAAAGTAACTAATTAAATTCTTTATTGCCTTTTTTGAAAGATGACAATTAGCCATAAGAAATTTAATTATTTTAAATCGAGTAAGCAAAACCCAAAAACTATAGCTTAAATATTGATGAACAATAAACCAAACAAAATTAAGCTAATATTACTAAAATATAGTTATCTTAATAGCCAACCTAATAATAAGAACTATCTTAATAAAATAACTCCTAGAAATTCCAACAAGATTAGATATTAAATAAGTTCTTAAAAAAACCTCATATTAATTAGAACAATGATTCAAAATATGATTATTAATTCATTTTTTTATTTATAAATTTTATAAAAAATATAATGAGAATCTTTACAAGAGTCAATGGAGTTATATTGGCTTTCTTTACAAGCATAATTCTATTAATATATTTTAAAAACTATAGCATAGAAAGATTTTCATATAGATTTTAAGCTTTGTAGGTTTAGGAAAATCCTTCAATAAATATCAACCAATAAGGTTAGCTTATTAAAAATGAGGTGTCAATTGTCAACAAGGATATAAAAATTGGTCTCTAGGTAGCATTTTGAAATACAAGTATTTTCAATAAACTTTTATTTAAAAAATCTAATTAGTTTTTTATATTCTCTGGAAACTGATTTTATTCCTTAGAGATTTATAATCTAAACTACTTTATGATGGTGTATGAAGCAGTATACAATTTTCAAACTAAAAAAAAAGAAATAATTACAAAATCATTTTTTTATAACAAATTTGTCTTTCCTGACATGCCTGATGAGCCTTAAAAATGTCAAGGACAATATCTATAGACAATTTATAGAGAGATATCTATCATGATGGATTAGATTTAAAAAGACTCCAAATGCTTAGTAAATCTTGAAATTTATACACAAAACACTTTCTCATAAAACAAATTTGAAATTGACATATAATAAAACCCATAGATAATTTTCTAAAGAAAACTGGATTATTCCGGTAAATTATTTGAGGTCTAAAATCATTAGTTTTTTTCTAAAGAAAAAGTTGATGTTTATTTTTAAAAGGAATCTTTATTTGATGATCAAGACAAAAATTTATAAAGTCTTTGGATCACTGAATGAAGAGTCGATTTGCTTAGTTTTCAGTGAACTTAGATTATTATTTACGGAGTGATTTAAGGTAAATAGTATCTAATTTTTGCTTAGTTTGATTATAGAGGATATGATCTTGAGACTGATTAATGTTACATTAGAATAAACAACAAAATTAATTATGTTAAACAAAGTAGTTTAAAAATAAGCCACCTTGATAATTAAGCCTAGTTTATAGACAAGAGTCCTTAACAATAATCAAAGTTTTAATTTAACTTGATCTTATAAGACCATATAGATAAGAAAACAAAATGATTATATTTCTTTTAAGATCATATTAGAGACTAATTTATAACAGTAAATGGGCATATGCTTTCAGAATAAGGCCAGGTCCTGAAAATTACAAATTTTAAAGGAGTTATAAAATCAATTAAAAGATTTGCTTAAAAATTTCAAATTATTTATAAATTATTTTTAATAGTTTTTTCAGTGAGTATAATACTAATATTGCTCTTGTTTGGTTCATGTTGGCATAGCCATTTTCTATGTGGTTCTTTTTATAACTTCATTTACAGAATTTTCTTGATTAGAAATTAAAAGAGATGCATACGAGTTTATAAATAGATTTTCTCTTTATTCAGGTTTGTTTAGAACTTTCTCATTTTGTTAATCAAGCTTTATTCTTTTAACTTAATTATGAGATTGTTGTCTTGTTATTGGGGGCTATCTTTATAATGGCAAGGTTACTTTTTTTACCTCTATTATTTCAGTCTGTTTTTTTACATATGTTTGAAGTGGGTTTTATTATACTAAAGATTATTTGCTTAATAATTATATAGAGCCTCGGTTTATTGACTCCTCGGTTTTATCTCATCTTTCTTAGAGAAATCACTTTTAAAGTTAATCTTGTGTATTTTGAGTCTTATATTAAGAGTCATTCATGAAAGGAGAAAAAAATGGCTGAAGTATATTTTTCGCTCCAGATCTTTATAAATTACTGTTAAATTCATCACTTCTAATGCTCTAGCAAAACCCTTAATTAAAATTTTCTTTGATTTTTTAAAAGCTTGGAATTTTGAATAAAATTTACTTGAAACTTAATCTTCAAAATTGTTGATAATAACAAAGCTATGTTACTATCTAAACGATGAGTTTCGATTACTATAAATATAAGTCTATAAAGGTCTCTATAAATTCTTTAAGAAGATCCTATCAAAGCTCTTTAGCTTCTTTTTGATAAATTTTCTTAATGCTTTTTTATAATCCTTTTTCAAGTAGAATTAATCCCAAAGCAAAACTATTCTCTTTATCTTGACTGAAATAAAAATTAAGATCCTTATTAGATAGACTCTAAAAACATTCAGGCGAACAATATATATCTTCATCATAATAAATTCTCAGCAATTATCATGACTTGGCTTTGTCAATTGTATAAGGCTAGAGATATGGAAGCATATTCAAACAAAAATTATTATCTTATAATTATATCATATAAGGATGTATATCATCAACTTATATCTCAAAATACTCCAAATATTTTATAGCTTCAGTAATTGAGTAAAATATTTTCAGTAACTAATTTTTATCTGTAACTTATTTATTTTCCTGGTCATTTTATGTTAAGAGATTCTCAAAGAAAAAAGGAATATATACTTTGAATACAAATCTTTTTCCGCAGAATTTCATCTTGCATTCCAAGCTATAGTCTATTATGGTGATTATGTTCTAGTGCTTAATATTCTTAATAAGATCAAGATAGTCTCTAAGTTTCTTAACCTCTTCAGGTTCCATAAGGATTATTTCTTAAGCAAAAACTGTTGCTTGATTTTATTGATGCACATACATGTCTAGCTAGCCAAGTATTTTATCTTATACAGTTTTAATAAATTTATATTCGTTATGATTAAGAGTGAAATTTTTATCAGTAAGTTAAAATCTATCTTTATCCTAATTCATGTAGATTTATTATAAAACAATTTATATTTTATTAATATTTAAAATAGCATTGATGGGGTTTGGGGTTTGGGGTT
>ERZ724508.1479-NODE-1479-length-13846-cov-6.032050_pt1 | contig 13846 bp, 20 predicted proteins | sample MGYA00376041_ERZ724508 | MGnify/ENA primary metagenome ERZ724508 (study PRJEB28724, sample SAMN07190887) | wastewater metagenome | isolation source: effluent of sewage treatment plant in Hong Hong | place: USA: Christiansburg, Virginia | collected 2016-03-01 ...
ACAAATCTTCTTAGCAGGGCTCAGTATGGGAGGTGCCATTGCTTTTCGAATGGCCATCAACAACAAATTTCCTTATGCGGGTCTCATCATGTTTGCTCCTTCAATTCGGCAACATCCAGAAGCCAGCCCAGTAATGAAAAAGATCGCAAAGTTTATCGGTTGGTTAGTGCCAACACTTGAGTTGAGTAACAAGGGAGGGAGCAGTTCCTGTTTGAAGCACAAGAAATGCAGGTTCGAGGATGACCCGTTGAACTACACCGGAAAGATCATCCCTGGATCCGTCCGAGCGGTTCTTAACTTTATCGACGAATGCGAAACCATGTTTGCTCAACTCTCGACCCCATATCTCATGTTCATGGGAGGAGTGGAAAAGGTAGTTGACCCATTTTTGGCAGTAGATCTCGATCGATAAGCCAAGTCCAAAGACAAAACGACATTGGTTTACAAAGAAATGTGGCACAGCATGTGGCGTTCTGATGAGATGCTGCACATAGCTCCGACAGTTCAATAATGGATTCTGAAAAGACTCATCCTTTCCTGAATTGGCGTTCATAATTTGATCTGATAAGTCATCGTTCTTCTCCAAATATTATTCTGTTTTAGAAAATCGCAATATGAACTTCCTAACGCCGACTCTAGGCGGAATGCCAGTGATTTCCAGCCTCCCAGCTTCATATCCGATGAGCAAAACATTCTACTTTAGTTCACTCATAACGCATGTCTTATTCCTCACGCTCTTTGTCTTTGGGTTCGGGTTCAGTGTGTATCGTACAATCAAGAAACTCAAAAACCCGAAGTTCACTGAAGAGGAATAAGAAGAGCCATAGTAAGAGAAGAACGAATAGAAGGGAGAAGGAGAGGAGGGTGAATAGAAGAAGGAGACCAACGACAACCTAATTTATAAGTTTGATGAGGACGAGGGAGAAAACGAGAAAAAGGAGGGAGAATAAGACGAAGAGAAGGACAAGAATCTTCCGGAGAGTACTGAACACAAAGAGGTAAGCGTAATGTTATCCGAAGGAAGAAGACGAATAGACGAGGATTCTCAGCGAAAGGATGTTTCTCCTGGAGGACAAAGTGCTGTTCTTCATGCCTTACGCTATCGGAGCTATAATCTGCATCAACTTCTTCCAAGCTGACTTCATATCGACAGGCTGTATTGCAGCTTCGATGCTGCTTTACCTTCTGTTCAATGTCTTCGAGTATTGGAAAAAAGGAAAATTCGCAGCTGTTTTGTTCATCTTGCCGGCACTAGGTTCTTTTGCGCCATACTTCCTAAACCCTGTGGATCTCGTCCGCTGATCTTGCATCAATAAATGAAGGCATATAATTAGCTTTTGCAGCGATTGAGTCAAGGAAGCAACCATCATTCCAGTGTACTGGCTGGGTTCGGAGCAATTTTCATCGGTGGTCCTTCCTCTTTCTTCTTTGGAGCCATCTATATCCTGAGTTTCAAAGCAATCTCAGCTTTCTTCTTGAGGTCCTTCATAAACCTATCGTTTTGCTTTATCAGGTCAGTGCGGGCTCCCTCGACGTACTCCTCTTCCTCGATTCCTTTGTTAAATATAATTGTACCCACAGCATCGGGATCTTCAGTCTCTTCATCTTCCATTGTCTTGTCCTTTACTCGTAAGTTTAGCTCCAACTGTCCGCTGCTTGTAGTGTTCACTTTCATTACATCTTCGTATGCCTCATCTGTGTTCTCCGCATTGGCTTCCAACCAAACAAACAATTACTAGAGGGCTTGGCTTAACTGACTTTCCCCGTACTTCAGCGATTTAATCTTGCCCTTCTCTTGCTTGTAAACCTTTCGAAGCTGTTTCAATACCCACTGGAATGTCTTTTGATTCAGCAGCTACGATCTCTTCCCTTTTTCTTCATAGCTATCCAGCTGCTTGAATTCCTCTGCATAAGCTTGTAATTACTGCTCAGATCGGGATTACCCTTTTTGGTAATCTCAAACAGATCCATTTCCTCTTGAATCTTGCGGCACTGTCGTTCCAAATCTTCGTGTTCGTGTTTGAGAGTGTCAATTTTCTTCTCTGAGTCAGCAATCTTGCTGAGGAGCTCACCATAGACAGTCTCCTTATTGAGGAACTTGTTCACCAGCTCGACAGTGTCGGCAGTGCCTGTGGCAATTTTGATGTTCTTGAATGCGACTTCGACTACTTTGAACTTACTCATTTCTCTCTCCATCTTCTCCCGCAGCACCATACTCACGAACTTATGCACTGACAACAGCTTTTTCCAGTTTTTCTCGTTTTCGTCCTTGTCCTGCATCGCTCGCTCCGCAATTTCGTGGATCTCAATTTCTCGTGTGCTCGTCATTTCTTTGAGTTCCACTCTCGTCTGAATGCTGCTCTGAAGGTTTGCGAGATGCTCTATTCGCTCTCTACTCTCTGTTTTGAGTTGACTTGCCAACTTCTCGAACACCTTCTTGGCACGATCAGCGTTTTCTCCAACTGAATGCTCCTCCCGCTTGACAATATTAAGCTTCTTCTTCAGGAACTCAAGCTCCTTCTCGAAGTTAAATTTTCGTTGGTCGTACACCACTTTATCGTGCTTGATACGGTGCACAATGTTCACCATCGATCGATTCTCAAAGGTAGCCTCATCCAGTTGGTGCCTCTTGTCAATAATGGTTCGCTCAAGCTCCTTTGTGAGTTCGTTTGCATCGGATTTCCTTCCGGTGTATTGCTTCTCCTCCTCCTTCAACTTTTGTAGCTCTTCCTGGAATAAGCCTGAGGTTTACCTTCATATGCTCAAGATCGTTCTAACGCTTCAGTCGGTTACGGCGAATCTCGTCATGTTTCTTGCGAATGCTGGCAAGCGAATCATGGGATGTAACGTACTCGATGTTCTCGGACTAACCCTCTTCCTTGCGTAGTTTGTTAAGACTGCTGCCTGTGATAAAGCTCAAATCGTTGTATCTGCATAGCTGTGAATGCGTACTTGACTCCCCTATTGATCGAGCGAATCGCTGCAAGCTTAACCCCCTCTTTGGGTTCGTATTCTGACATGGATGTTCTCCTTCCGGAACTGTTCAGTCGACTGAACTTCAAAAGACGAGAAGACTTCCGTTTACAAAGATTGTACATCAGGTTGAGTTGACATCTCGATTCCTTCGAGTTAAAATTATTAAATGACGAAAGACTACTGAACAGCTTGTGGATCTCCCTACCACAAAGACAAATGAATATCAATGTGAAGCAACAATTCCGCAAATCCTCCCAAGGTTGAGCCGATCAACATGGGTATTTGAGGCTGGCTGTGACGCCAATTATTATTCTTCCTGTGGAAGTCTGAATAACATTTTTCCATCAAGCGTAAACATGCTACTCACGAAGCGATTCAAGCAAAAAGATGAAATAACTGACAGCAAGCAGCACCACGCATAATCTGTGTTCCCAAGACTGTATGCTTCTGGGGATTCACGCCACTAGCATTCCCTCGAGAAAGCAGCCGCGTCTTCCAAAAATAAGCGAATGATCCTTCGGGTCAGTCCCAGCAGCAAGCACTTTCCTGAAGACTTCTTTGGGTTGGCCCATGAGCATTCACTTCCAAAAAGGCACTGTATGAACAGCACAAATTGCTTGTCCTTTATGAAAGACCCTATTGCGATGAGGCCAGCCACGAAAATATTTCGAATGCTTTAGCCAATGATAGAGCGACCCAACACAGACCCATTGGTGAAGAAAGCTGAATCGATAAAGATGCCACTCCACAAACTCTTCGAACGACCAGGCAAAAGATCAAAGAAGGAGCAAGCGAAGATCGATGACAAAGAGAACGAAGTGTTTGAACTGACCTTCAGCCTCAACAAAGTCAAATCGGATCAGGCCAACCAAGGTCAGCTTGGCGAATTAGCCCGTTCTCCTCATATACCCAAGCTTCGCAAACAATCAACCCAGAGGCTCAAGTATAGGCTGGTTTGAAATTCAAGTAGATTATGATTTGCGTTGCCTGCAAACTTCATGGAGCATGCGAGATCTCTCAGCAAAAACAAAAAAAACTCCGCGACCGGGAATTGAACCCGGGTTTCCTGCGTGACAGGCAGGGATAATAGCCACTATACTATCGCGGATTATTCGGTTGTTTAGAGTCATAACTGGCCTTATGGTAATCTTAGCCGACCTATGGATTAACTTTAGCGGAGTCAACCCGCCGACTGCAGAGAATTACGATTCTAGTAAAAGATTAATTCTGATGAGTGCTACCTATTTCCTTTTTAAACGTGTCTGACACATTCATAATCAATTCAAACCACACACATGGCAGCACCAGGCTCTAATAGCCAGCTCATCAAGCTTAACCTTGAGCATAGTATCTCAAGCTCCAAGATTCCCTAAGTTCGGTATGATCCCTTTCAAAGCATCCTCTCCATCAAGGAGAACATCGAGAAGAGGTACGGGTCGGACGTGAAGTTCATGAGGCTTGTGCTGAAGGATGATAAGGGCAAAGTGATCTCCAGCATGGAGGAAGACAACCGAACACTAGCATTCTACGGAGCTCAGAACGGAAACATCATTCTTGTCATGGACCTCAACCCGAATTCAATTCATAAGGAGATTGAGGACTTAGCAAGCATAGACAAATACGTAATCTCAGAGTAAGACTACGATAAGATTCCTGAGAACTTTAGAAAGTGGAAGAAGCATATCCTCGAAACGAATCCTGGTCTGCTTGATAAGAATCTCCAAGCCGCCATGAGCGCAGCAGATGGAGACGACGAATACATGAAGAATCTCGCGGAGTGCATCAAGGAAAAGGAACGCTGCAAGCTTGTCAGCAGCGGTGCAAGAGGGACTGTCATGTATGTCGGAAGGGTACCTGGCATGGGCTATGGATACTTCATTGGAATCCTTTTGGATGGGCCGTACGGAGACAATAACGGCATTTTCAAAGGAATCAAATACTTCGAAGCCGAGTAGAAGCACGCAGTATTCGCAAGACCTGACTCACTTGAAATTGGCGATTTTCCCGTGCTCGAGGCATAGGATGAGATTTGATAGTGCTCAGCTGGAATATATGTGCTGTACTTGCAGACCACTATCATTATCCATCGGTAGGGTGTCTCAACTGCATGCGAAGTCGCATCAAGAGGTGCCTCATTTTGTTTTGGCCTCGACCTTGACCTCCACCGTCCGACCAATATGAATCGTGTTCGTAGTGTTCAATGATTTCGTTGTTACCGGTGGATATTAGCTTATCCCTCATGTGCTTTTATGTGTTGAAATTCGCTATTAACCCTTTGTCCATGACCTCCTATCGGTATGTCATTCGACGATTCCTATCGGCCAAGATCGAGTAGAGGGACTTTACTTTAGCGGACGGCAAATTCCACCTTTATTTTAATGTGGCAGTCCGGTTAGTACAAAGCATTTCCGGGGGGCTACATTTGACCATGAGTCCCCATTATTAAAACAAAAGTTGTCTCTCCGACAAGTTTCTAAAAGACTGGTTGACTAACTTCGCCAAATACAAAGCAAATAGCTGTCAAGTGTTGGCCGTTATCCGTCAGACAGATTCATCCTTCGTAATCAATCTCGCCTTAATGAACCTGCTTTTCTTCTCCTCTAGGTTTTTAATCGCATGTTGGGAAGGGCACCGCTTGCCGTAAAGTATTCCCAACCGTCCTTCACTTGTCTGCTCGGAGTTCATCGCCTTGTAAATACACTCCGTGTATTTTTTGTACACCTTGAGCCACTCCTTATCTTGAAGCTTGCCATAAGATGTCCTGCCGTAGTCGTCAATGTCTTTCCTGCAGCCATTCATATAATCCAAGAATCTTTTGAAGGCTCCCTGCTCCTGCCTGTATCGCTCTTCGACAAACCAGAATACGATTTCGAAGTCCATCCAGGTCCGATGTCCATAACGAGTGTTAGGGCATATGCGAAAGTAGTCGGTTAAATCGATGCCGTAGTCATCTTTCAGCTTTGGTTCATGAAGGATCCGTTTGAATGGAGTGAAGATTATCTTCTTCATATTCTTGTCTGGTCGGGCATTCAAATTGTGAGGGTTATGGTCTTCAGAGGTTGCCTATTCGACCGGTGACTCGTTCCTCGATGGTTCTAGATACTCCGATCGATAGGAATGCTCTTCTTCAGGCTGGCTAGGGGCTGTGAGAAGACCAAACCTTTTCAAGTGAACTGAGGAGGATTGTTTGCGTGTGTATGGCTTTGCAGCTACTTCTTCAAGCTGCTTTGGCGGATTTACAATTGTGATGATTGGCGCCCGCTTAACCGATACAGTCTCAACGAGGTTGATGAATGCTTTATCTTACTCGGTAGGGTTTTCTAGAAGAGCAATTGGCTTTGGTGGCCTTTCTCGATCTCTTGTATAGGAGTCTGATATCATGAGCTGAGAGGAATTGGTTCGATGAGCGGCAGTAAGCTAGCCAATCGAGAAGGATGGCTCAAGCTGAGAGTTGATGGTTGGGTAACTATCGCTATTAAAGGCCGGACAGAAGACACGATTCAATTCGTCGGATTGGCAACTGGGTAGCAAGCCAAACAAGCTGTTTGTGCGAGCTTCAGCCTATGCTTATAAGAGAAGGTACATTGAACAGTTCAACTCGTGAAGCATCAGCAGCACCGGTATGGGATTCTTTCCCAGCGACCTCGTCTGCTTATTGAAGCATCTTTCCCTACCTAAGAAATAATATGCACTCAGAGGCAAACAAAGCCAGCATTCATGGATCCAAACACAATTGGCGGAGAAGCTGTTTGATATTGTTCATTTCAATATCGCAAATGATGCCGGTTCATAACGAAGAGGTTCGCCGCTACGTCAAAGATTATGTTAGTCCGCATATCGAAAGGTTAATAACTGAACTCGTGACAAGGCGTCCGACTGACGTCGTGCCATTCTGCAGGAAATGGTTTGATGATTACGAGATGAAGACCAAACTGTCAGCGCAGCCTGTGGAGTCAGATAGCGACAATGAGCAGGCTCCAGCTTAAACACTTGCCCTTCGAAAGAGATCGTACCTTGCGAAGAGGCGAAAGGCTATCACTACAGAGGTCTACAGCCGAACGAATAATGCGGAAGAGGTGCAGCCGCCAATCCAGAAGAAGAGCGAATAGACAAAAACTCGTATCCTCATAAAGCTCAAGGACTCATTCATGTTTCGCAACTTCGATGATCAGCAAACCAATAGTCTGATTGACGCAATGCCAAAAGAGATAATCGAAGCAGGGACTATGCTAATACACTCTCAAGAGGAATGCAAGAGGATGTTTGTGGTTGATCAAGGAGAGCTCGAATCATCCTTTACTGTCTAGGGACGGCAGCATATTTTGAAGACCTTTCTTCCTGGTGACTCGTTTGGCGAATTGGCGCTACTATATGGTCATCAATCTCAATAGTCTGTCCGAGCAAGAAAGTCTTCAGTGGTCTATTCATTGAGTCGCTAGTTGTTCTCGAGAGCAGTTCATGCCTCGATAAACTAGAAAAGACAGCTTCTGGCTGAGACTCTACCGAAGATCTAAGTTTTCCAGGAGCTTGATACCCAGGAATTGAATCAATTAGTCGACACAGCCAAGGAGATTTGCGCCTATTCAAACGAGTACGTCGTTAAGGAGGGAGAATCAAATCAAAAGGTATTCATTGTCTCCCGAGGACGACTTTCTGCGTATAAAACAGTCAACGACTAGAAACTGGTGGAAGAGAACGTCGAATACTACTCGGAGGGCAGCCACTTTGGTATTGAATCCTTCCTGACTGGCGAATAGTCTCACGTGTCGATTGTCTCTCTGGTACACTGCAAAGTAACTCAGACCAACTCCAAACTGTTCAGCATTGATCGTGAATGCCTCATTCGGATAGTCGGTCCAATCGATCGCGTTCTTCAGAGAAAATCACCCGTCATGAATAGGCAAAGCAATTCGACGAGTATGTAACTGGTCTGAAGGGAGTATTAAGATGCATGATGAATGAAATGTCAAATCTCCACCTCAAACTCGAACTGTTCGAGGTATTCGCTGAAGCTTTGAAATTCTTCAGTTTCCTTCCTGCATTATGATTTTCATTACGTGAAGTAGAGTCCCCAGTATTCCACCTGCTTGTTGCTGTTGAGGTCTGCCATTTCGAACAGTCTGTATTAATCTTAGGCTACCTGTAGGCAAATCTCGCTACCGATTCGTAATTTTACTGCTCGCTTTCCAGCACTTGCTCCAGGAACCGTTGGTAGTCTTCCAATGTGAAATAACCTTTCTGCTTGATATCGATGAGGCTGAAGATCTAGCGGATTGGATTCGGATGGAGCTTGGGGTTTTGCTGGAGATACTTGTCAAGCGCCTTTCCGAAATCGAGACAATTGATCGTCCCATTTTCCAGCTTATCGCATGATTCGAAGATCTCCTCGAGTTTTTCGATGTCCCGGAAATGCCGGGAAGCTATCCGACTGAACTCCGAGAAGCTCATGGAGTAGTCAAGTTGATTCTGGCTGGTTCTTTCTCGATCTTCGTCAAAGAAAAATGCGTCGAAGACATCTTCAGGTGAAAGTTCTTTGAGGATGTGCAGTGGGACATGATCGATTTGTCTTGAAGGGCTATTTCCCGAGATGCTTGGGCGAGATGCTCCAGGCGATTCCTTTTCGAATGAATCAACGATCATAAGGTTGGCGAGAGGATTCACCTTTTCCTCGGGAATTTTCGGTCTTTGGTTGATTTCCTTCACTTCACTGAAACAGTCTTTCGCATTGACATTCTCCAAAAGTTTTCCAAAGCCCTTATTGACTCCCGGGAATAGAGTGGGTTCCTGCTGTTGCTTGGTATCATTGCTGCTGGAAACCTTTTAGGCTCCCTTAAAAGGAGAGCTGTCGAGAGGTTTTAAGGTGTATTGACCTTGTGGTACTTTATTAGCCTCAAGGCTTGACGTGAGACAAGTTGCCTCCAGTGGTTGGTATGAGTAGTTTGAAGTGGGATTGTGAAGTGCACCCAAACCATAGCTCGACGTATAAGTCGAAGTATTCGTTGGGTAAGTCAGCTGGGTTACATGAGTGCTGTTGATACCACCCGATTGATTCAACTGTGAAGTTAGGGCACCATTGTAATTAGTTGATGGAACCGAGAAATTAAGGGGAGCCATTGGAGAAAAGCTGCTCTCAATGATCGAAGAAGTTTTCTTCTATCCGCTTTGCTGCAGGATCTTTCTGCATTCCATAAGCAATTCTGGAGAAGTGAATAGGTTTTCGTTGTCGGATGTAGGTTTGGCCACACTGTTTGAACTGACGGAGTAGTTAGATTTAGCCCCTGAGAGACCAACTGAAGATACTGGAGCAGTCACCGTCGTGAAACTCGAAAACTCAAAGGGCTTGTATTAGGGAAGTCGAGAATACTCAGAAGGTTTTTGGCTCGAGCCTATAGAGCTGATAGGTTCGACTGAGGTCGTTGAGCTTCCGTACACATAGTTGTTTTCGAAGGAACGGTAATGTTGAGGAAATGCTGGAAGTGGGGCAGGATGGTAAGTACTTTCTGAATAACCAGTTTACTTTGGCTATTCTTTTGGAGCTCCCAAAGGTGCATAAAGACCTGACAGCACCGATCCGAGACCATATCCAGAAGTCAGTCCCTTCTAATTTCCAGCTGAGGGCTAGCTTTCACCTTTTTGATCAGAAATCTTTCCAGAATATTCGTACGATAGTCCATTTTTGCTGTGATCATAATGTACTGAATGGTCGTAAGGCTGCTGGTTTGAGACATTGTACATAGACCAGTTGTTGCCCTTGAATAGCTCCTATGATTTAGGAGGTGTCAGTCCTTCTGGTTTTCCGTTGCTACTGTTATGCAACCAAGTATCATGTCTCTCCGGACTCTCAGAATTATGTGATGATGGCTGCTTTTTATCAGTGCTGTTCTGATTGAATTCGTGCCTTTGCAGTTGATGCTTAGACTCTCGCACTCCTTCCTCGAAGTGATAGTTAATACGATTTTGGGGCTCCTCAGATCGAGAGCGGTAACTGCTCATCTTTTCCGTATCCTTCTCCGACTCTTCCTCGATTGGCTCATTCAACTTCAAAGCATCAAAGAGATTTTTCTTCTTGTTCTTAAACAGACTGTTAAAAGTGTTACTATCGAGTTAACCTTGGTTGCTGGAACTAGATTCTTGATGGTATGGGGCATAGGAATGTCTGTATAACTCATCTTCCCTATGCTGACTCTCATCCTGCCATATCCTCTCGGTATGGTTCGTTTTGTTGCTAATCGTAGTCGGACGGTTGTTCTTCTGAATCACACTTGGCTTACTTCGCATAGACAATTTGTCGAACACATGTTTTACTTGAACCTGACGAGCTGTTCCTGCTTATGCTTTTCCTTGACTCTGTTTACATGCTTCCTCAGGTTCACCTGAAGCTGATGCAGTTCCGATTCATTCATGCGAGCACCACTGCCGACTTTCTTTGTCTTCCGAAAGATAGCCAAGATATCTGGGTCCATTTCCTTCACACGGTTGCGAATCCAAATACGATCGTCTCGGAGGATCTCTGAATAGTCCCTAAATTTACGGGTGCATCTGTCCAAGATGTTCAGCAGATGTATTTCTTCCCTACGGTGCTGCTTTTGATCTTGAGAGCCGTCGCCTCTTCGCTGAGGCTGTTGATCGAGTGAACTGCTCAGCAATTTGAATTTGTTCATCGTTAGCCGATTTATAATATGACATGAGCGATTCTGAATGGAGCATGAGCGGATTGTGAAATCGACCGATTTCCTTGCTAGCTTGAAAAACCAAAAAGTCAAGAGCTCAAACAAGACTTGCAAGGGCTTCAAATACTTCTCAGCTCGATCAAATGAAGGGACATTCTAATTCAATTCATCAAATGTTGCTTCTCTTTGCTTACCATTTCCGATAGTTTCGAGCATGTTATGTTCAGTCCCAGCATTTCAACTTATTATCTCATCAATAATGCCAAAGAATACAGGGAGAGGTGGTAGGAACTACAGGAGGGGTCCTCATAAGACTCAAATCAAACGAGAACTTGTCCTTAAGGAAGAGGGTACAGTTTACGGGCAAGTGACCAAGATGCTTGGTAGTGGCCGCGTCGAAGTATACTGCTTCGACTGCGTCAAGCGGCTGGGCAACATTCGAGGCAAAATGAAGCGTAGAGTGTGGATCGGAGTGGGTGATGTGGTGCTTATCAGCTTGAGAGAGTTCCAAAATTAAAAATGCGACATACTTCTCAAGTACACACCGGAGGAAGTTCGCCAACTCAAAGCTCAAGAGGAAATCCCAGAGAACATCGAGGTCAATGAGAACAACGACGATATTTAGTTCACAGCGAAGGGCGGAGACAACGATTAGGACAACTCCAGCGACGATGATGACGATGATGATGATTCGGATGCAAACAGCGACGACGATGTCAAGGAGGTGCCCAAGAAACTGGACGATAAGGCTATCGACGACATCTGATGGATTGCTCTGCTAATTTAACCTGGGTTTAACTTATGAATTATCATGCTACAAGTCAGCCTGGGCGGGCGGATCGTCTCGGCCGAGGAGATTCCTCAAGATCAATGAATTCGAAGTTTACAGGGATGAACTTTTGTCTGCTATCAACCACTGTCTCTTCGTTATTATTGGATTAGTTAGCAATCCTGTTCTAGCGGAAGCCACGATCTTCTTCCTCCTTCTCCATACGCTTTTAAGGTGATTTAGTCTCGGTGTCATCCCTCTCGGGAAAGTGTTTGGTGAACTCGGAATCAAGGCTGCGAAGGATTTATTGACTGGTACGATCACTCCGATTTTTTGTTCGATAATATGCTTTTCGCAGTTAATCGATGTCGTTTGGCATATCGTCTCCTGCTTCAGGTAAGATATCTGGCAAGATAGCTGACAAGATTTCCTGAGCCGACCTCCTGCTAATCGCCTCCTTTAGTTTATCCCGAAGTTTGGTTCCCTTTCGATGCTCTTCGAGCTGGTAGATGTTTTCCTTAGGATAGACATACATCAGTTTCCGTTGATCCTCATCTAAAACTGCCTTATTGGACCGCTCGAAGTATATCATCCGTTGAATGAGTATACCGATATCAATTTGACGCCTAACCTGTCGAATAGCTTCATAGTAGGGCGTGAATTTCTTGGAGTGCAACTTTTTCCAGCCAAACCGTTTCAAGATAAAGAAAGGAATATACCCAAGGTAGACAAAAAAATTGAAGCTATCGACCGAATGGAGTAGATCTTCACTTTCACTTTCCTTGGTGGTTTCTTCAACCCTGTCTGTCCTTGGATGCAGTGGCTCCACCTTTAACTCACGGGTGTGGTTTGTCTTGCTCATCAACTCTAACGAACTTCCAGGAGTTGTATTGTCCAGCTGTTTGTCATTCTCCTTCGAATTTTTTAGTTGCTTCTTGTTCTTCTTGTACACGAATAAGTCTGTGGCCAGGCTCAACTCGAAGCAGCAAGTATTGTAGTAGGTCAGAGGTAGTTGGATGACCATGGCGATCAGTCCAAACAGTCCGCCCACATAGGAAAGCAGATCGTCGAACTTGAAGAAAGTTCGAGTGTACAACTCAGAAGCAGGAGACTTCCGGATGTAGAAGCGTAGAAATTAGTTTTGACTGGCTTGATAGGAAGTCATGAGCGCGGGTGCATTTGCCAAACCACCTGTCACTGTCAAAATCTCGTCAAACGGCAACAAACTATTGTCCGTGTTGATGGTGTAGCCCTGCATAAAGAAATTGCAACTAGTTCCTGTTGTCGTACTGAAGGGGAAGTTGTTTGTATCGTCCAAGAAGATGCTCACAGGTTATTGCTGTTCCGGATTGATCAGGGTGTTGATGAAGTAGAAGTTAAAGGCGAATACTTCATTTGTTGATAGGAAGGATGCCACTGCAGCGGGTGTATGGCAGGGCTGCCCATTGACCGTCGTTCCAGTGCAATTACTCAGGCCAATTTTTACGTATTTGAAGACATCTGAAGAGAATTTGCCCTGGAGCTAGATGACTTGGCCAGGTTGCGGACACAACCATTTCTGAAACTGAAGCTTGTTGTACAAGTAACCGAAGTGTTCGCCAAGCTGCAGCCATTCATCATACTTACAAGGACCCATTAGCAGATTAACCTTGCTCTTGGTACCATTGATAACTTTGGTCATGACTACACTAACGCCAAAGTATCGGTTTCCAGTGTTCATATCAACGTTGGTGAGCTGAGTGGCATAAATATTACTCCAATAGCAAAGAGGAAGTTGGGTGTTGATGTGTTATAGTAGCGTGGATCGAGTTCCTCTTGCTTCAGCACGGAAGCAGTGATCTCCGTTCGGTTGAGCATCACGGTAAAGCGATTCACAAAAATGACCCCGAAGAATACGATCAGGGCGAACGACAGAATAGCTCCTGTGAGGGTCTTGAAGTCATTGTCAGATTGGTATCGCACCGTGATGTTGGGAGCGAACAGATCGAATTCGGTGAGTACATCGAGGAACTTCAGACACTTCTTTTTCATCGAAGTACAGGAAATATTATAAGTCATCGCCAAGTTGGATAACTGTGCAACTCTTATCGGTTCAATTTTGGACCCACCAACCTCAACACGATGAGGGTGTAAAAATGAAACTGTAGGACAACTTTGGATGTTTGGGTATCGTGTTGATACGAAAGTTGCATTTCGCACCATAGAGGAGTTCGTACTGAGCCATCGGGATTGGATCAATAAGGTCGGATGTTGCTTCGCATCTATGCTTTCTCTCATGTTTTACTCATGCAATTTGATACGGCACTGGTAGCGGCGGTTTCGCGTGGTTGAAGCTTTCTTGTCAGTCAACAGAAAGTTGATCGAAAGTCATGGGAAGACATGCGTATGTTGATCGGTAATCAACGCTACACGATAGACGACTTCTCGGCAA
>ERZ724508.1481-NODE-1481-length-13841-cov-5.736109_pt1 | contig 13841 bp, 17 predicted proteins | sample MGYA00376041_ERZ724508 | MGnify/ENA primary metagenome ERZ724508 (study PRJEB28724, sample SAMN07190887) | wastewater metagenome | isolation source: effluent of sewage treatment plant in Hong Hong | place: USA: Christiansburg, Virginia | collected 2016-03-01 ...
ATCATTGCTTAAACGAAATCAGCTCAACGTCGAAGATGAGGGTTGCATTTGGAGGAATGACATTTCGAACGCCCTACTTGCCATATGCGAGATTGGGTGGCAAGGTGAGTGTGGCGCGTTCTCCAACCTTCATCTTTGCAACTCCCTAATCCCAGCCCTTGATGACTTGACCCGCGCCGAGTGTGAAGGTAAACTCTTTTCCACGATCCCTGGACGAATCAAACTTCTTGCCGTCGGTAAGGGTACCAGTATAGTGGACGCTGACCTTGCTCCCAGCAGGTGGAACTTCTCCAGTTCCTTCCTGGATAATCTTTCTGATGACTGACATTTGATTTGAGCCAAATAAATGATATTTTGATTTCAGCACTGACCTCAGCATTTATACCCTCGACAACTACACCATACAATCGTTTTACGCTGCATTCGCAGATCAAGCAGACTCCTCCATCTGTCCGTCTGGGTTGAAGTTCTTCACGTCTGCAAGGTACTTTCCGATTTCGGCAACGCTGAGCATGTGGAATGGGGTATCCCTGCCAACGATACCGATTTCAACGCTCTTGTCCTTAACCTCTTCCTCCTCATTAGCAGACTTCTTCAGGGCCGACAGGCTATGTAGAATAACATTCTCCAGCGAGCACAGTGCGAATTTGCTTAGATGGTTTTCCAGGTAGGTCTTGGCAGATTGTGACCTGGCACCAATTGCCCAGCACTACATCAAACTACCTCTTACGTTATATTCGTAGTAGTTCCCGCTTGGGCACGTCTCGAAGAGATGAGGACCATCGCTGTCGACACCAGCGATCAGCAGACCGACACCGTAAGGACGCTTGGAGTAGCTTTGAGTTTTGTGCTGTGATTCTGCATTGGAGCCATTTGTACTTTCAGCGATCTTGAACAAGAGACGGTTCAAAGGATGGCTGGTTTCGAAGGTGTAGCGATGATTGATGGCTTCATTGCGCATGTACTTGCACAAGACACGAGCATCAGCGGTGAGACCAGACATAGCCATACCAATGTTGTCGTCGACCTTGAACATCTTCTACTGGTAGCCGGCAAGGTCACTGGGAAGGCGCTTGAGGCTGCACAACACCTAATTCGAATGCTATGGTTACGACGTGGGTATTCGAGCGAATGCCAAGACAGATACTGCCTTGCTTGACGGCTTCCATGGCGTACTCGACCTGGAAGAGCTTGCCCTGTGGTGAGAAGGTCGAGCAGTCGGTGTCGTAGAGTCCCTTGAGCATTGAGATATCCCTGATTTAAAAATATTTTAAATGCTGAAGCAGCTCAGCAATCAACCGAAGTGGAAATTGAACAGTCGATGTGAACTGGAGGTCGGAGTGGATTTTCCTACCGTCGATCGTGAGTATTATTGTATGACGAATTTCGACAGATGGACACTTATATTGTGTGTATACCGTGTCCGAAAGGGTCGAGGGTTGATAGACAATGAACTCGACTTGAAGATGGCCCTGAGTTTTACCGTATACAAGTTTCATGACAAACTCTTACAATAGAGGGGTTGCCAGTTAAGCAGAGACCGCATGTACACTTATGTTGCGTTGCCCTTCAACTTCTCTATTGCAAATCCACAGAATATCGATAAATTTATTACGAAGCGCCACGAGAAATACCCACTCACCGACTATTTTTGCACTTCATTGAAAGGTCCCGTGCACCTTCGACCGTTTGCTTATTCCTTTGTGTGGGTTGCGACCCAGTGCCAACCACTAACCCGACTGACCAACCTTTGCGGGTTGTTTTAAGTGCAGGGAATAAAATTTCTCATAAATCAGTATATAATTTTATGTAGTTGGAGGAATCCTCGCCGGTGCTCACTACCTAGACGAGGCACTGCCGTAGCGCCAACACCAAAGCTAATGAGAACGATCGTCACCATCCCGTACATGTCAGGGAGTTCGGGGATTGCATGGATGACCTTTCCATGATACTCACTTGTACCAAGCTCGAGGAGAATGAAGTGCAGGCGCCCAAACATAAAACCGATAGGTTCATCCCGATGAGGAAGTGTAACTCGAGCTTCTCCGATAAGGTCTCAGGCAGTCGCGATGAGGACAAGGAAAATGTCAGGGGAAAGGAAATCAAGGAAAACAAACTCTCGGTTGAAGAGATGTTCAGGAGTGTGGTTCTCAACAACCACAGCCAGAAATTACTCACATTCCAGCTGCCCGGTGGGCATACAGACACCAGTTTTGACTGTTCGAAGTATGGGCTCATCAACAATATGGAGTTCCGGCGCAAACCTACAGCATTCCGAAAGATCGCCAAGACACCATTTAAAGTGCTCGATGCGCCCAACCTTCAGGATGACTTCTACTTAAACCTCGTCGACTGGTCAAGCGAAAACATCCTTTCTGTTGCGTTGGGAAGTTGCGTCTATATGTGGGATGCTAACCACAATAAGGTCTCGAAGTTCTGTGATTTGGCGCCTTCAGCTTCCGTGTCCAGCCTCAACTGGAACCCAAAAGGGACTCACATATCCATTGGAACCAGCCTCGGAGATGTTCAAGTTTGGGACTTAGTGAGGAACAAGCGACTCATCAATCTCCAAGGGCATCTTGCTCGTGTGAGTTCGTTAGCTTGGTCATCCAGCATACTAGCTTCTGGTTCTCGAGACAAGTCCATCCTGTACCGCGATATCCGAGAAAATCCAAATGCAATAATAAACCGCATCACGGCACATACCCAAGAAGTCTGCGGATTGAAGTGGTCAAAGGACGAACAGTCACTCGCCAGCGGAGGTAACGACAACAAACTCTACGTATGGAACACTCGCTCACCCATACCGGTTTCGAAGTTCAGCAACCACAATGCAGCAGTCAAGGCATTGGCTTGGAACCCTCATCTACACGGATTGTTGGCTTCCGGAGGAGGATCAGCTGATCGCACGATCAGGTTTTGGAACACACTCACCAACACTGAGCAGGACTGGATCGACACAGGATCGCAGGTCTGTAACCTTCTCTTTTCGACAACCACGAACGAGTTGGTTAGCACTCACGGCTACTCGTAAAATGAGATCATTGTTTGGAAGTACCCATCCTTGGAGAAGGTCACCACGTTGACAGGGCATACCAGCCGTGTGCTTTACCTCGCCATGAACCCGAAAGGGTAGAACATCGTGACGGGTGCCGGCGACGAGACTCTTCGCTTCTGGAACGTCTTCCCTGGAAACAAGGCAGCCCAGCAGGAACCGATCGGCGAGCTGTGGATGCGCGATCTGCGGTGAACACCGCTGCTTGATAATTCGCTACTTCCCTTGCATTCCACAATTGTCGGGTACAATCACAGTTATAGTCAATTATCTACAGCCCACTCCTTCGCGATGTACTCCAAACCGACGAATAGGTTAGTTATGACTCGCTGATCGGCCTCGAACCTTCCCATGAGCCGCATATAATCCTCCACGAGTTTGACGTTGCCGTAGAAGTCTGTGACCCGTGCCTTGAGAACCGTGTAGATCATAACCGGCAGCACATCATCCATTGTGTTGATTTCCTACCGTCCATGATGATACTCGTAGCAACTTATCTTGATGTCGCTGTAGTACTCCTGAATGCAGCGGAGCTTGTCCCTTGGCGACACCTATAGGTTCAGATTTTCGAGGGTAAGCACCGCACGGTGGTAAGGCCTGGACGTTCCCTCTAACAGTTGGTACTTCTTCTTGATTTCCAGATATTGCATGGCACGAGCATCATCGAACTTTTCCAGGATAAGTTCGCGGCGCTTTTAGAAGAGATCGTTTTGTTTGCGACTCTTCTAGGAATACACTCGCATGATGTCGCGATAACACACCAGCGAAAGGTACCTCTCGATTGCAAACAGTATGAATTACTGATGGTGTGGCTGGCTCTGTGGTTACATCTCGGTGCGTAGATCCCTGCATATTTTCACCAACAATTCCAGCTAAATTGGTATTGGTATGTACAAGCTGTTATGGCCGACGGATGGCCTGTACCGATTCAATTGATCTGCACATTCCTTCTATCTCTGTTCGGAATTCCATCACCTTTTGGCTCAATCGATTTTTCAGCGTTGCACATACAAACTCGTAGGCGTGTAGTTCCATGCTGACTGGACAATTACGGCTTCGTCTGTCTCATGCTATTGCTTACTTGCGTTGCGTATTGTACGTCGAAGTACGTTCATCCTTTGCAAGAGTCTTGCTTTCGAGGCGCATATCACCCACAACCATCTCGAAGTCCGCAAGAGTCTAAACTAAGCATCGGCTTACCCCTTGTAGTAGCCTTAGCGTAACAAACTTCTTTTGCCGTAATGCTTCAGTTGTGATTTCCAGCGCCACCATCGTTGATTGTTTCTCGCCGAAGCAGCAACATAGCAGACTGGCAAACCTCCCACTCGTATAGGTCTTCTCAGCTAAAAGTTTGCGCTGGTGATCCATCCTCACTGTAAAGCCCCTATACTCATTGTCGTGCTTACATCCTTCCCGAAAGAGTTTTGAACATCTCCTTGACTCGATAGTCACTACAATCCGGTGGCACTTCGAATAGCTGCGTGCGGTGATCCTTGGATTCGAGGCTTCGCTCGCTGAGGACACTAGAAGTGCCACTTGAAATACTTCGTTGGTGGAACCACCGTACCGATGCACCGAGAAGTTCGGCTCGGGTCCGTCGGTGGTATGTACACCCACCTTATCCTGACTGTTGGTGCTCACTGTGTTGTAGTCGTTGGGTTCGTCGTCGAATCGAACCGGACCTGTCTGCATTTCTATCATTAATAGTGATACGTCTGGTTGAAGTGACACTCCAACCACCAAAAAAGTGAGCAGTATTATATACAGAATGTAACTGGAACCTTCGAAGAGTACGGCAGTGTGCTAGCTTAGACGCTATTGAGAACTACAAGGGAGTTATGCTCTGCAGTCGGCCTGGTGACGACAGTACCCCTCAAGCGCCAAAACCCTTTTGTGCGAGGGTTGTACCACCAGATGCATTAGGGCTGCTACCGTTCAAGAAGCCTGCTGAGGAAAAACCGCTTCGAAGTACAGGAGCTTGCTATCGCAGAGAAAAATGGCATTGTGAGTAGACACAAGAAGTGGTTGGAGGGGTTCCAGTTGCAACAGATCATCAGAAAAGAACAAACTGAACAGGAAAGGGATAAGGAGGAGCAGAAGTTCAAGGCTATTCGGTAGCAAGCTGAACAGGACAGACGCAAGGCAAAGGTAATGAGGGAGGAGTATAACACTGTGTCGAAGAATGTCATGAATATCCTTGACGACGATGACAGCAAACCGAAAGAAGCTAAGCTCAACGCAGATAATCTGAGAAAGCTAAATGAGCTGGCATTACAGTCAGAATCCTCGCCAGCGAACGAAGCGCCACAGGCCGCTAACCGCAACCCAATGAAAAAGAAAAAGTAGAAACCAGCGTGGGCGCAAACCTCTGAACAGATAGAACAGCAGGAACAAGACTAGGAGAACGAGCTGCTGAACTTCTTCGAGACAACTGACGTGGAGGAGTTTATAAATGACACTGAGGTGACTGCCATCATGAAAGCTTTGAAGGAAAAGATTGACGTGATCAAGAAGGAGGAGGGTTGGAAAGAGAAGCAAGCAGCTAAAGCAAAGGAGCAGTAGAGGCAGCAACGGCAGGCTGGCCAAGAACAGTAACAGGAAGACAACCGTTCGGAAGCTGGAAGCAAGGCATCTGAAGGCTCGAAATCCGTAGCGAGCGAAAAGACATCAAGTACATCATCTCCTAACTCCAGAGAAAATTGATGAGCTAAAATAGAAGCTTGAGCGGAAGAACCAAGGTCTCCAGGAAGACTGGTAGAAGAGCTCCAAGACTTCAAAACCAACCTACGCAAATTACTAAGAGCGCATCGCTAAGAATGTTGCGGATGAGGTGCTGCGTAGTTACGGCAACTTTAAAGGAGTGCATAGTAACAACTCCGTGCGAAGGCTGCTTGAAAGGGAGGCAGCACGGCAGCTTGTGGAGCCCCATCCCCGACCCATCATCACCACGCTTATCAAGGAAAAGACTGCGTTGGATATGAACAACCTTCCATATCTTCACCGCAATCCAGCCATCTGACCTTCCTGAGGTTTATAATTTAAACCCAACAGAACACATGCGCAAGCAACGGCCCTACGACTTTGATAAGTTGTTTCCAGGTGCACAGCCCCTCAAGCAAACCACGGTGGTTCGACCACCACGCTCAAAGGAGACTGTGGGAAGAGTCAACCACCTCGGGGAAACTCGCAACCCAAATCTCCCTTCGAAAGTTAGCAAGGAGGTTCGGGTGGCCACCCGCAGTAGTCGCAACACATCAGGCTACACCGATAGCTCGCGTGGTAGCTCCGCTTAAAAGACATCCCGAAAGCCATCAGTCGCCAATATTCAGCTGGTTGCAAGCAGACACCAGCATCAACCAGATGTCAGCCTGAGCCGTACACTACCGATTGAGCAAGTATAGCAGTTCTTTAGTGGGTTGGGAGTTCGCACCGTGGTTAAATACGTGCCGGTAGCACTCCACCACGAAAGAAAGTCGGTGAAGCGTAATCTCACCAACCAAATCCTAGCTGTGAGACTGAGCACTACGACGTACCCCAGCCAGGAATAGACGATCTGTGCATCACACCATCGGGTTGAATCCCAACCGACAGGCCATGCAAAACCACAAACAGGAATCACCCTGACTACTAGCGCAGTTCGTTCACCACTGCTGCAGTCGACCAGTAGGGTGCTTGCTCACAAGAATTCATGTCAGAGTATCGCCAGCAGCGTCAGCAGCCGGTACAGTTCAGTGCACAGCAACGCGAACCAACCACAACAGTCTAACACCCTGCGAAGTGTAAACGAACGTTTCCGACAGTCTGAGTAGAAAATTAAAAAGCTAAAGGAAAAGCTCTCGCAGCTCTATCACCTAAAGTCTGAAGCATCGTAAAAGAACCTGAGAATTGCAGGAACAAAGCTGGACCGACCGCGGATGGTCCGCTACGAGAGTATCCTACTACGCTGAAGGTTGGGTGGGCAATACATGATGTTAGTATGCGATCATTGTCTTTACACTCAGAAATCGTCGTTGGGGTCGGGGCTATGTCTTCGATTTTCGTTGGGTTCGCGGTTGTAGCTGGCAGCACTGTGTTCACGGTTATAAGGTCTTCTGAAGTGATGGGGCTCACTGTTGCCTTGACCTTCGCCATTATTGTTGTAAGGCCTGCGGAAAGAATTGCTGAATCCCTCCACATTGCCAGTGGAGGATTGCCCGTAACGTGGAGCTCGGCTGTTATCTCTATTGTTGTTGCGCCAGGTTTGCGAACGCTCACCCTGATGACCCGACCTATGCTCATAGTGACTTGAACGTCCGTGATGGGAGCTATTTCGCCTACTGTCCCGGTAGCCTTCACCTGAAATAGATAAATATTCTAACAGTTCTCTGGGTTCTTCCAAATTATGTTTCTTGTGGATGTCAACGAGCTCGCGAATACACTAACCACGGATGTCACCATCGAGAAAAGTAACTGACTTTCCCTGCTTTCCAGCTCGGCCTGTCCTGCCGATTCTATGGATGTAGGTTTTGACATTCATCGGAAAGTCGAAGTTGATGACGTAGCTGATATCGTTGATATCGAGGCCTCGGGAAGCGACATCTGTAGCTATGAGCATTGTGCTCTGTCCACCCTTGAAACTGTTGAGGTTCCAGGTGCGCTGGTTTTGACTGAGATCTCCACTGAGCACCACGGAACGGAAACCCCCTCTCTCCAACTCACCTTTGAGCCATTCCGCCGAACTTTTCTTGTTGATGAACACAAGGAACTTTTGATTTTCATTCTCCTTCAGCAGCTTTACGAGGGATGCCAACTTTTCACGCGAACCTGTAACAATTTAAAAGGACTGCTTGATGTCGAGATTGAAGGAAACCTACCCGTCGCCCACCTGAACATATTCTGGGTCCTTATTCATGTAATCGGAGAACACTCTTTGCACTTTCTTCTCCCATGTTGCAGTGAACAGAGTGGTTTGGCGTTCCTTCGGTAGTCTCTTTGCAATCTCAAGGATCTGCTCCTCGTATCCAACTTCCAGGATGCGGTCAGCTTCGTCAAGTGTCAGATAGCGAACTCTATCAAGCGTGAACTTGTCAGCATTGAGAAAATCGAGCAGCCGACCGGGAGTAGCAATCATAACATCGCAACCACTCCTCATCCTCAGAAGTTGAGCAAAACGATCCATCCCGCCATAGACTGTGCAGATCTTTAGGTTGAGCTCCTTGCAGATCATCGAAAGATGCTCCTCAATCTGAACTGCAAGCTCTCTTGTCGGTGCAATAACCAGGTAGACAGGGCCTTATTTCATGTTTCGCGAGGACTGGCATTGCTATTTCGCTTTCAGCAAGGTTGGTAGTCCGTAAGCCAGTGTCTTTCCAGAACCTGTTTTGGCCACCCCAATGAGATCGCCGCCCCCAAGGATGATGCCCATCGTCTTCCTTTGAATTTCCGTGGTGTTGGGATAAAGTTCAACCAACTTTTACTTGAGCTTCGCAGGTATATTGAGTTCCTCGAATGACTCCACCTCCTTGAACTTGCTGACTTCACTGAAGTTGGCGATGGGCCTACCTACTCTACTGAACTACTGTTTGGGCTTCCAGAAGAAAGTACGACGGAAGTTCAGGTAGGCAAGCGAGCTGGTAGCTGCTGTGGACATGCCCCAGCAGAACCTCGCGATCAGCGGTCGTGAGAGCATGTTGAACTAATTATTTTAATTGCGGGCATGCGGGGCTTAGCCGTAATGCTACGTAGCGGTGGTCTTGCAGGAACTCCCTGCCGCAAGCCAAAACCTAAAGTGAAGGAGGAAACCATCTTTGAACGTAAGGAAGCTAAACGTCTCGCCAAGGTGAATACTTGGTCTGTCGATCATACAAGTACCCGTTGATAGCTACAGCAGACGAGAAGATTCCTGACTGGATAGACGCGAAAATCGCTCGTTCATTCGGTGCTTACCTGGAACATCAAGCAAATGTGCATCCACTTTCAAAACAGCTGGATCATGCAACACGCGTACGCTTGGTCAAGCAATCAATAGCCAATCAGCACCATCAGTACCACAGGCTGCGTAACAACCAGCGAATGGCTGTGGAGTTCCATCAGTCAAAGATTGACTGCAACCTTGCAGACGAAATTGAGACGATCCCATCCAAGATCCTTGCAGAGATGAAAGTCAATCAGCATGACGCTGTGAGCGTTCCCAGCTTCCTTCACCACGAAGTATACTATCACGAGCAGTTCGAAGCAGTGCTACCACCTGAGGAATTCGCAAGGAAAGTGGCAGTGAGTCGGCTGATACGTGCCTACGAAGGACAGTTTGATGCGCCTGAAGAGATGGATGCGGCAGAGCTCTCCAAATCCATGGACGATGGCGACGACGACGACGACTGACAGCTTCATTATAATTCGTTAAGGCCAACATGCAGAACTTTGAGCTTAACCAGCGCGAGCTGCAGCTCCAGCGCATCATCAAGGCGCAGGAGTCTAAGATATCCGAGTTGGATGGCCAACTTTCGGAAGGCAGCAACCTGGAGCGAATGAGACTGGAGACTGCCATCAAGGAGCTTACCCTGAAGTTTCAGAATAAGTAGAAGGAGGTGATGCAGCTGCGTGACGAGCAGAACCGCTATAAGCATGATCTCAGGTAGTCGCGAGAGAACTTACGACAGTCTAGGTTGCATGAACGCGACTCACTACTCACCTAAAATAAATCACTCACGAGCAAAGTGAGGGAACTTGAAGACCGTATTCGTACTGACACAGAACGTAATGAATCTGACTTCACCCGGGTGATGCGTATCAACCAAACCCTACAACGATAGCTCTCGGCGAGTAAGCAGAACATCGCAAGCATTTAGCTTGAAATTGAGAAACTGCAGATCTTCTATCGAAGTGCTTTGACTGAACTGCCAAAGCGAGTGGACACCCTGCAGTGGGTCGACAACTTCATAAAGTTCATGGGACAGTACGAGCAGAACCTACAACGACATCCCTTTGAAATGGGGTTTGATAAACTCGAGAAGGAACTGATGGAATTCAAGAAGGAGTTCGGAGGGAGAGTCAAGGAGTTTTCAGAAGGGTGTCAGTTTCGGGGACAGGAGCTTACCAAGATAAAAGAAGAGCTGAACTCGCTGGTAACCAAATGCTTGAAACAATGCAAAGAATCGCTTGAGTAGAACGAGCAGTTTTGGGAGGGAATAAAGAAAGAGCGGGGAAGCCGTATCGCAGATCTAGAAAGAAAGCACGAAGAGGAACTGGCGAACTGTAAAGAGCAATATCGGAAGGACCAATAGGCGTTGGTGACAAAGGCCAAACAGCTTGAGCAGGAAAAGAAGGAGCTAACCTTGGCATTCCAATAGTTGAAGAGCTACTTCACAGCGCGGGAAAAGTCTCTGAAGGAGTAAATACAGCTGCTGAAGCAATCAAATGAAAAGCTGATTTAGCTGGGCGAGAAGCGCGAGTAGAGCTTTCAATCGGAAGTCGCCAAGCTCTCAGTGGAGGTCGGAGAATTGAGTCGAAAATACGAACATAACGTTCGGGTGCCGTTCGAAGAGTTCAATCGTAGATTCTCCACTGATATCCGCAATGCTGTCAACGAAGTTGCATCGTTCCCATACAAAGAACGCTGTGGACACCTTCTGACGCGCATGGAGGGCAGGTGTCGCTAAACTTAGAATGTTATTAGAAAGTTTTCAGACAGGCAAACCAGTTCTTATTAGACAATGGAGCGTCATCTGGAGCATATCGATTCTCTGGAGAAGAACTTATAGAAGAATATTCGGTTCATAGTCGAGGCTGTCGAAAGGTATGGGCATGACTTCACCGAGTCAGGTGACTTCCTGCAGGAGTAAATCACATACGAACTCAAAGCCAACAGGCTGGAAGTGGAGGAGCTCGAGGAGAGGAAAGGCTACGAGATAGGTTTACTCAAACGAAATAATTCTAAGCTCCAAGAAGTTAATCAGCGGTTGCAGCAGCTCGTAGAACGTCAGAGTAAATAGCCAGGAAACAAAAAGGATGCTATGGATCCGACAGCAGCAGCCACAGCTTTGCTCACTGTTAAACTCGAACAGGCAGAGGCTGAATTACAACAGCTCCGCGAGCTTAATAACCGCTACCAATCAAAGTTCCAGCAGGATCTCCGAAAGCTGCGGTTTGCCAAGTATGACAGACAGATTGTCAATGTGGTAGCTGAGAACCTCAGCAAGTACGAGGCAGCAGTGCACGAATTACGTGACTACTGCCAGACTGTGATAATGCCTGCAGTGATGGCACAAAACCTGCATACTACTGAGTATCTGCTAGATGTCAAGGCCAGCATACGTGAGACGCAGGAATTCATTGAGCAGCCAATCAAAAGGCTCAAGTAAGTTGTGAAAGTGCAAGAGACCATCAAAGTAGTTCCGCTGGTAGATGTGCAAAGTATGCGGACATCAACCGAGGTGGCACCATTCAGCAACAACATAAAAGAAGACATCAAGCAGTATAAGTAGCTGCTTACAGAACGTGAAAAAGCTAGCCAAGCAGCCAACAAGGTTCTCACAGAGTTGATGCAACATCTTCGAAGTACCCTCCCACATAAGGAGAGCGTATCCGCGAAGGAATCAGAAGAGCTCGCAACCCAGCGTAAACCCAAACAGGAAGGCACCATGTAACGCAGAATTAAATAGCTGCAACAAGCCAGGCTCAAGGACAAAAATTAATTCGCTTCTGCCCTTGACAAGCTAACGAAGGCGGTGAGGAGGGCCGAATCCTTCACCAACCGAACCGAGCATGCAGTGGATCAGCTGGGTCGTTCCTAACAGTTCCTGAAGGAGAAGGTGTAGTACATGATCGGATTGTTGGAGTACCCCCTCAAAGGTAAGAACCTCAGTAGTGAGTTTAATCAAGTCAGCAAAAAGGCTATCATTGACCTTGAGAGCAAGCTAAAATAGTCTGTGTGTTAGAACGAGGGACTTCTGCGGTAGCTTCGGCTCCTGACCAACTTCAATCAATCGTTCCGGGAGCAAAGCAAGCAAGAGTCCCAAGAACAAACACCGCATTGATTTGTCCACCTTCCTACTTTATAAGAACTAATTGGTCACGGATGAAAGCTGCAACTATTGCCAAATACGGTAGGTTCCCTACCATAGTTTCCGGACCTCTACCGAAGGTCAGTGAGGGGATGTCGTTAGTGCGGATGCACTCCGCGCCTATCAACCCAAGTGATCTGAACTTCTTCACTGGCACTTATGGGGTCAAGAAAGAGCTTCCAGCTGTCATGGGGTTCGAGGGTAGTGGAGTAGTTGCAGAGAGCAGCGATAGCGAACTACTAGGTCGAGTTGTCTCAGTACGATCGGCTATCGACAATGGTACCTATGCTTCCCATATTCTCCTTCCTCGTCAAAATTTGGTGGTGTGGCCGAAGGGCACCAATCCTATTGACGTTGCATGTGCAATCGTCAATCCTTTAAGTGCCATTGGAATGCTCTCAAGAATTACCAAGCTCAACTACGGGACGGTACTCCTCAGTGCCTCCAACTCCGAGCTGAGCCGCATTATCATCCGCTACTTTACTCACAAAGGCCACACAGTTAACGGTATAGTTCGTAACCGTAGCCAAGTATAATAGCTGTTGAAATTGGGAGCTGCCAACATCTTTGTGGATTCTGACCCAGACCATGCCGGATTGCTACGTAGCCTGCAGCAGCTACGTTAGAAGGTTTGTTTTCTCGACTGCATCGGCGGAGATTTCGCTGGGAGCGTCTTCAACACACTTCCAGCCTAATCAACAATGATAAACTACGGAAGGTTGTCCAAACAGAGGCTGGGTAACATAGACGTCGGTGGCCTTTACTACCAGAACAAACGAATTGAGGGGTTTTGGTTGAATACCTTCATGAAGCAGGCAACACCAGAAGAGATTACACACTCTCACCAGTAACTTGTACAGGGGTTCAGCCGGTTCTTCACGAGTAGGGTCGGCCGAACCTTCAAACTCGCAGACATCGGATAAGCTATGCACGAAGCCATCAAACCCAGTGGTTCCGGTAAGATTATACTCGATTGTTCCTGAGGTATATCTAATGGCTAACAATTGTTGCTGGTTGGCTTGTTGATGTTTCGTTTGAGTAGCTCCCGACCAGCCAGTTCCCTCTGCAGCCATCGTGCAGGACGGTTGGAGGTTACCAGAGCAGCTAAAACTTTGCGGTCTGGCTTCGCATCTTCACTTGTTAATAACCTCCAGTATCGTATATAATTTCCTTAGATAAGGTCGCCTCCAATGGACGAAGGTCGAGCTGCAGGTACCGATCAGTTTACGAAGATCCTCAGCCGAAGTCGTCGTTATCTCCAAAGAAGCAGCCCCCAGGTGGTTCGGGTACCAGTGACAGCACGAACGCCGGCATGGAGGAAGACTGCACAGTTTACCCGTTCTACTTGGATGCAGAGGTGCCGGGAGTAGAGGGCATCACCCGCGTTGAAATTTCGGTGCCACATAGCTACACCGTGATGAATGCCGTTAGGAAAGCACTCATACAGCTGACCATGGTGCTAGCCAACAGCGAAGTCGAAGTTAGCCTGGACCCCAGAAACTTTGTACCTCGCATCGCTAAGAAGACTGGCCGACCAAAGATGGACATGCCATGTATCACTTTATCCACTATTCGTAGGTCTGGACTTCTAACAGAAACTATCGGAGATGAAGATTACTAGCGTGTGTCTGCAGCCGGCCAACGCTCAAGCACTCGCGCCGAAGGAGCTACCCTCGGTACGACCACCGCCGTAGTCTCAAGCCAAGCCATAATAGCTCTCCGTAGAGATTGACTACACAAGCAAA
>ERZ724508.1482-NODE-1482-length-13837-cov-4.727325_pt1 | contig 13837 bp, 17 predicted proteins | sample MGYA00376041_ERZ724508 | MGnify/ENA primary metagenome ERZ724508 (study PRJEB28724, sample SAMN07190887) | wastewater metagenome | isolation source: effluent of sewage treatment plant in Hong Hong | place: USA: Christiansburg, Virginia | collected 2016-03-01 ...
AACACAACTCTGAGATGAAATTAGATAATTCATTCCTTTGTGTTGCTTTGCAAGATTCGGTTACTTCACTGTAAAGTCTAACTTCGGTGCCTCCGTAGCCCCATCACATTTCTTCAAATCTGATGAGGCAATTTGAAATCAAGTGTCCTGAGTTATGCATTCGTTAATACTTAATTTGTGTTGTCTTCAGAGCATATCGGCTGGCATTGCTATCCAAAGTATTGCACCGCATAAATCCGAACATTATCATTCGCCTCAGTAGTTCTTCGCTTGGTTTTTCCAGCGTGGTGGAGTCGGTGGTCGCCGAGCCAACTGATCCTCATCCTCAATCCAGTTGCCAGCGTTCGAAGTTGACGGATAAATCAGCTTCGGTACGATCTCCAGATTAGTCTTCACAATCAGAATTGCGCCTGCGTTCTTGTGTTTTTTGCAGTAGTCTGTCGCTGAGAACAACGTTATCAGGGCTCCTCCAGCGAACCTCTCAAACCCATCCATCACGCACTCATGAGCTCTGATGATCATGCTCAAGTCGTTCTTCTTCAGGAATTCGTGAACGACATCAGGACCAAACTTCACGATGTTGCCTGCACCCTGTGGGTCTCTCATCGTGTTTGGAACGATGCCAGTCTCAGCGTCAGATTCAGTGGGATCAGACCAAAGGATATCCAGAACGACTTGTTGCTCGTGAGTAGTAACTTCGTGGAACACTTCCAGCGGTCGCTTAATATTAGCAATATCCTCAATTGATTTTACCGCCGAACCGATACCACCGTGTAGGCACAGAATCTTATCCTCGACAACTGCTGCTAACGGAAGCCAGTCGAACAGCCTGTTCATTCTGCGGAATACCGAAGACTCATCGTCAGGGTCCTCCATACACTTCTAGGCACATTCATCGCTGAATCCGAAGCTACAGTTGATTTGGTAGTCCTCGTGATTGCCTCGAATGAGGTGCACCTGCTTCGGGAAGAGTGCTTTGAGTGCAAGAAGAAGACAGATGGTCTAGAGGCTGTGACTTCCTCGATCGACGAAGTCTCCGAGGAACAAGTAGTCAAAGTTTTCAATGTCCTTCTTCCTTCCATTTTCGAAGGGCGAGCCATAGAGTGCGAAGAAGCTCATGAGATCAGAATACTGTCCGTGGATGTCACCGAAGATCTTCAAAGGAGCCCTCACTGCATTATAAACGCAAATTACCTTGGAGAACGTTGGGTTGCTCCATGAGAATCTCTTCGACGAAGTCGCAAAGAGACAGAATGTGGTAAGGCTTGAAGATAAACTTGAGACCTTCCACGTTCATATAGTTTTTGGGCTGTAGGAGATAGTTGAGGAAGTAGTATGGAATGTCTTGCTTCGAGGTCAGTGGACGCTTTATGTCGAAATTTTGAGTCGGCTTGTCGTCTGGTTTACCGATCACTGGCTCGAGGATCGTAAGCTTCTTCTCTGTGTTGTCTGCATACTTTTTGCGAGGTTTATCTTCGGCAGTTTCCACGAGCTTTGGAGTGGTTGGCTTACTTACGTTGGCATTGATGATAGCTGACGACGGGTGCGCGATAGGTACTCCCTCCCTTGGTGGTAGCTTCGAGTATAGTGCGTTATTCTTTTGGAAAAGTTCTGCCAGTGATATTCTCACAAGCGCATCAGTTGGCACATTGGGTGTATTCAACTCAAACCCTCCGTAGATGTACACACTGTCCTCGTAAATCCAACTTCCATGACGGAATCTCTGAGCAGTTGCGAAATCATGCCATTCACTGTTTTCAGTGTCGTAGGTTTCAAGGGGAAGACTTTCACCCACATTGTTAGTTCTACCACCAATCACTAGCATTACTGAATTCATGAAAAGGGTTGTGTGCTGATAGCGTGGACGCGGTTTGGATTTATAAGGAGCTTTCACCCAATCCCAGTTGCCGTTACGATGTCGTCGGAGACCCCAGGCATCGTTCAGAGGGCTTTGGTCTGCAGAACGCCCACCGAATATGACTATCATGCCAGCTGCAGAGCCAGCACTGCAAAGAGCTGCAGAATGGTAAACTCTAGGGCACGGAACTTCATGCTCCGAGGAAATCTCTTGCCATGTTGTTGGAGTTCTTTCTATATTCAGTACCCAGCAATCGTTGACTGACTTTTCAGCTGTGTTGCCTCCGAATACAACTAGGTATGGCTTGGCGTAGCACATGATATGTCCGTATCGCTTCCCAGGGGTTCTCCCGGTGGTCTGGACTGTCGACCATACTCCCAGATTCTCCTTGAATTCAAGTTGGTAGAGATGGTCAGACGCCAACCCTCCTGAACCTGTGGCTCCTCCATATATCACAATCTGGTTGGTGTCGATGGCAGATGCGGCATGCGCTGCTCTTGGTGACGGTGACGACCCAGTTGCTGCATCACAGAATAACTACTTTCGACTTTGGACCAGAAGCGTGTAAGAAGATTGAATGTGTAGGTAGCATCTGTGATAGAAAATTCGCCAGTGTTGCCGGTAGCACCACCGAACAGTACGATCTTGCCTTTGGCATAGACTGTCGTGGTATGGCCGAAGCGCGGTTGAGGCACGTTGCCGAATACCTCGAGCTTTTAAAATGACATTATTCAAATTATAAGCTGGAAGGTGGCCGTGAGTTTATCCATACGAAGGCTGACAGCACTGGTCAACCACTATTATTAATTAAACGGCATGCGGGGATTAATGCTTGCCTTCGAAGGACTCGATAAGACAGGTAAGACAACTCAATGCAAGCTGCTGCACAACTATCTCACCACCAAAGGCATTCGCAACAGGCTCATTCACTTTCCAGTCAGGAATTCAGTTACAGGGCAAGTACTCAATCGCTATCTCACCAACGAGTTGGAGCTGCTGCCTCAGACCAGTCACTTACTCTTCAGTTCGAATCGTTGGTAAATGCACGGAACCATTTGCAAGAGTCTCCAATAAGGAGAGATCGTTATCCTTGACAGGTATATTTGGTCTGGGAAGGCCTATTCACTAGCACTTGGTCTCGAGGAGTAATGGGTGGATATGCCGGATAAGGGCCTACCACTTCCCGATTTCACCTTCTATTTGAGAAGTTCTTCGCGCTTGTAGGCAGTGCAGAACAAATAGCGCTATGAAGACCTAACCTTCCAGGCAAAGGTTGGCCAGCAATACTAAAAGATCATAGCCAACTCACGGAACTACTCAAGACTTGTAACCATTGATTCCGACGAACCAATTCAGCAGAATCACGAAAAGATTTTCCAGTTGCTGAGAAGTAGTATTCCCGGAATCTGAGTAGTGACTGTACATGTGGATAGTTTGGGTGGATGTTGGTATCCATGGTAGTTCAGTCCCTTCGCTAATTATATAACCATTTCGAATAGAAATGGATGCTGAAAATCAGGAGGAACGGTTCTAATTCGGTAGGCAAACTGAGCTGTCGATGTTGGCTGTTCCATGTACGCCAAGTGTTTACCTGCACGACAGTCTCCGATAGGAATTCGGGGAGTTGGGAATGCCTTCGGCAACATTTGAGCAATCATTCATCAAGAAATTTACACGGGTGCAACAGAGAATGGATGCAAGCCAGACAGATAGTCTCGAACAGTACCGGCAGCTATGGGAGATGTCCGGCGGTGTGAAGCTCAGCAGCAAAACAGCAGCAATGAGGATGACGATAGCAATGGAATACTCTCGCTTGCTTAGTGAGCTCGGTTAGCTTGAGCATGTGTGTTCCTGGTTGGTGTAGGTACTCCCGCAGTTGGAGAAGTAGCAGCAAATCTTTAATGCTCGGAACTCAGATCTGCATGTGGTCTACTTTCTCCTGGCAAAGTGCCAGATCCAAACTCAACGGCTGTCTCAAATAGTTATCACGCTGGGAAGGATAGAGCAGCTGATCAAAGGAGCAACAGACCCCAGTAAGAAGTCTCTGATGCTTAAACTGATGTTTCTGAAGAGCAAGTACCAAGAAGCGAAGGGCAACAAGGAGGAGCAGTACCAACATCTCCGAAAGGCCACAGATTACATCAAACAGAACCACATGGAGTCCAACTTCGCCAGCAAACTCAATCTGCTGTTCCATAAACTGCAGGCCAAGAGAGCCAAGGAGCCTGTACGATTCAATAAAAGTTTGCGACAATCTCTAAAGAAAGACGATCCTTTGAATGGGCGCAACAGCATGAAGGAAAATAGTCTTCATGAAACCAGAAAGTCAAATGTAAGGGTACGACCAGCAACAGCAACTCGTTGCAGGTCCACACTCAAATCCCTTCACTAACACAACCATCAATCACCTCAGGCAACATGGAAGGACAGGCTCAATGGCAAGCTGAAGGAAGAAGCATCACCTATGGAGTTTCCTGATATTCTAGCCCACATGGACTTAAAACAAGCCGTCTTAGACAGCATAATGATGCCACGACCACAATACTGCAAGGTAGCAAACGCCAAAAAACAGCCCGTAAAGACTGTGAGTGTTACCCCCGACCCAGCAGAGGAGGTTGTGCAGGCCGAATTCGTGGAAGAAACTCACCAGAATAATTCTTCGCAGTCTGAATATCTGAAAGATATCGCAGTCCCCGATATCGATGTGAGCTACGCGTTAGAGCCTGTGCGTCAGTAAAACCGGTTCACCACGAAATAGCTTGGTGATGGCTACTCATCTGAAAACTCAGATTCCTAACGATGTGGTTCTGCTTTTCATCTTGCCGATGGAATTCTCGGAAATTAGATGCCGAGGCGGTCACTTTTGGATGAGTTCATCGACCTGGATGCACCCTACTTCATTGAATACGAAAGAGCGTTGTTCTACTGCAGCTCTGTGCTCATTCGATTACTCAAAGCCGAGATCCTAATAACAGAGGAGATCAATGATAGCAGTGGCATTTCAGTCGACTTAAAGGTAGTGATTCTCGAAAATAGCAAACCCATCGTCGTCAAACACCGGTGGTCAACAGAGAGATTTTTGAATTGCAAAGGAAGGCTGCTCGAGTTTCTATGTCGTAGCTGTTCGACAGCTTCCGTCACTTGCTCAAGAGACCTGTACGATGAGGAAATTAAGCAGGCAATCTTCAGGCTGACCTCTCGATTTCTGACTCCCGTGCTCACTGCAAACCGATATAGACTGAACCTAGATCTAACCAATCCTCGCAGATCAAGTAGCACTATGCAGCTGGACCGGATCGTTAAAACTGAGGGCAACTAGTATTACCGCAATACTTCAACTCTTGACAAAATCAAGAAGACTACAAGCCAGTTCATAGATGTTGACCATCTTCAAGGTTTAGAAGCGCACGAAGTTCAGAGTTTCCGATCCTCATTGAGGTAGCAAGCATTACTTGGAGAAGTTCAGAGGCAGAGTATGATACGTAACCTCAGCCACCATATGCAAGTTGACCAGTGCGGTAAGCTCAACGCAAATCTTGGTACCACATTCTCCACCGTTCAAAGCTCAACCTTCTGGAACCACAGGGACCAAAGGTATGCGAGTACATCGGCTTCTAAGAGTCAATTCTCAATGTTGTGTCGAGTCACTGGAGTCGATGAGACAGAAGAGATTAAACAGTCATCAGAAACATCGAACCAGCCAAACACTGCTGAGTCCCTTAACTCGGATTCGTTATTCTGCAGGTTGGTGAGGTCCTGGCTGGTCGCCACATCTGAAAGTACGGAGTTTAACCGAACATTCGAAGCTTGCTTCGACAGCATGCACATAAAATGCCAGTGCTCCATTCGGAATCGTGGCAAGTGTATGCTAACCCTCACTGCCTACACCTCCAAACCTATCTTCGGAAGGAACCAGCAGTTCTTCCGACTGGAGATCATCCCAAACAACTCCATCACTCACATCATGAAGTTTGTGGCTACACGGCAGGATATTGAGACAATCCTGAGTGGTACTCAGATAGCGCAGGTCATGACTGAAAAGGACCTGCATGAGCTAGTCGTTAAACTGTGGCCATTAGTGTCGTACTAAAAGTAGAAGGTCTATGCTGGGCTCTCCCTTGATTCTATTGGCTCCACCAGTTAGTATTTTTATCGCAATAAGCTCACGGAAGATAGTCGAACGGCTTGCAGTTTTCTAAGCCGCAAGCTCAAGAGGGTCCTGTTTCTGGTTCAACGCATTGTCAAGCTAACCAGCTTCGAAAGGACAAGTTACCTGATAATGTCAATCCAAAAGTTTGAGCGTCTACCTTGCTTCACAGTGTGCTTGTACTCACCTCAGACTACCAGAAACGTGTCGTTTGAAGTGTCTGCAGAGCTAGTCAGTAGGCTAAGTGGCAACGATGTCGCCAATATATTTAACCTCGAATAGAGTATCTTAACAACGGAGGACAAAAATCAACTGCTATGGGAACTACTCACCGACAGAAGAACCCGCTCAATCCAGCTTGGTGAGTGGAACAGACTTTCTTCCTTATTCACTTTCAGCTTTCTCGAGTTTCAGGATAAGTGGTGCCTTTGTGTCGAGTTCGCAGGCCAGCTTCTTTTTTCGGATGAATGTAACTGGTGCTAGTTCACCGAGGTGGGAAGCTACCTCGTCAAGGCATAGTTTAAGCTTGTTGGCAAGGAGGCTTCAAGGGATACCTTACCAACCGAGCAACTTCCCAATATTACCATCATGGAGCTTCAGCGATTCGCAGTATTTCTGCAGCTTAATTTTGTGGAAAGCGGGCATCGGGTCAACCTCAGATTCACTTTGGCAGACTTCGCATGCATTGTACTCAGCATACCTCGGAAAGTCAAGAGCCATCCACAACTGGGCTGCACAACAATCAACTTCGCTGATTTACATTTCTTGTTTGGCGTGGCCAGCAAAATTGTGTACTAATGTCTTCAAGAGACACTGGGTAAGGCGGCTCCTGACATCATCTGCAGTTCACCATGCTATCTGCAGGAACTCCACACCATTATCCAGACCAAGATCTAATCGCAGTACGATAATTGCTCGCTGGACAAAGGTGAAAAGCTATCAATGAATTGTAAGAAGAGAGCTGAGAAGCACAACTACCTCTAAGTCCTCCACAAGCGTATTCTGCGGTACAAAAAGCGAACGCTCCTGGGACTCTTCTACAACAACACGCCCTCGCAAATTCTTGTACGAACAGAAGACTAATTAGTACGGAAGAGGAGTTTCGCCTTGGAGGATGTTAGCTTGCCGTTCGTTCCCGATGACTGCGGGGTGGTGCTTCTCAAACATTGCGACAGGAGACTCTTCAAGACCTTACGCAACCGACTGCTAGTATGGAATACTTGTGGATGAAACAATCACAGAAAAAGTCACTTTTAGAGCAGCGAGATCTTGTTGATTTTCATGTAAACGACGGGAGCCATTTGGTTCTTATCGTGGTATACTACTTGGTAGTCGTCGATGTGCAGCTTTCTCTTGAACAATGGGCAGTCCAACGTCAAGCTCTCGTATTAACCACCTTCGCCGCAGACGTTCATCTCAAACTCCTTCTGCAGTTGTAGGAAGTAGGGTTGCAGTTCCTGGAGAGTGTGGTTTAGGTGCTTCTATGAAAGCTTGTAACATGCCACCTTGATAATCACACAGTTCATCCCGTTATCGATCATCTCCTGCAACAGGGTAGGCTGGTCACGAGCCCACAAATATGCAAGTGACTTGAGACCTAGTCGATGGCAGCTTCATTAATCAGGCTATTTACACATCTTCTACCCTCTTCTTTTGGTAGGTCGACATAATAGCTCCGGAAGAGACTCCCTCGATATCCGGATATTTATCCTGCATTGATTATCCCATACCTTGACCTCCTTCACTAACTCGTACAGGTCTTCCACCTCGTCTCCAGTTCTATCCCCTTCGTACTCCATCCCAATGAGTTTGGCTGTCCCGGTGATAGGTCTCCTGAACAACGGCTTTTCCAGTGCTTGTGCAATATATTCAACAGCATTGCTGCCAACAGTTTGGTACATGTAGCTGTCCTTCTCTGCTCCTTCATCTGAATCGAACGCTCCATACCGCTATTGTACAGGTTACAGATAGCCACGAGTTCGTGTCCCTGTTGAACACACTTCAAGGTGTTGAATAGGGAGTCCTTGCCGCCGGACACGAGTGCTATAAATTTCATGAACCCAATTAATAAAGAGATCAGCAAGCAATTGGTGACAGAGGCAGTTGGCAAGTGTCTTCCAAGGGTCAAGTTTGCTGTGGCCTACGGCTCAGCAGTGTTTCAACAAGCAAACGTGACTCAGCAATCCAAACGAATGATCGACCTTTTGTTGGTAGTCAAGAGCAGACATGAGTTCCACTTGCAAAATATGCAACTCAACAAAACTCATTACTCGGGATTATCAAGTTGGTTCGGTCCGCGTTACATCGAGTGGCTTAACAACTGGCTGTTCCCAATCCACTTCAATTCTCACATTGAGCTCGACGGCTACCACGTAAAATACGGGGTCGTCGACTACGAAACATACCTCAGTGATCTCACTAGCTGGAAGTTACTAACAACGGCTGGGCGGCTGCACAAACCGGTATGGTTTCTCAAATTTTGGGAGAAGTTGGAGAACACAGTGCTAGAGGAGAACCTAGCAAAGTGCGTAACCTGTGCACTGCTCCTGATCAAATTACCTGTGATCGAAGAGCAAGAGCTGTATACTCGCATCACCGAGATGTCCTATTTGGGCGATATTCGGTTTAGTGTTCGACTGTAGAATCGAAACAAAGTGAAGAATATTGTGGAAGGCAACCGAGTCAGTTTCCAGCAGCTATACCGTCCAATCCTTGAGAAATATTTTCCAGAGAACGTCGTGTGCCGCGACGGAAACATCTACATTGATTTCAATCGCGAGTTCACTGCTAAACTGCTTGATAGTTTGCCGGAGGGCCTGAAGCTATAGATGGTGGGTTCACAAGGTCTGTAGCAGTTCGGTCAGACTTTCATGCTCAAGAGCGACCAGGAGGTGAAATACTAGCTCGGCAGAGCAATAAGTAGCATAAACCGACGAAGCTCATTTCGCATGGCATGCTATCACCTGTTGAGCTCGTCGTGGCTAAAGAATCTCATCTATACCTTAGAGAAGCGGATCAAAGCCAGAGTTAAGTGATGTGTATAGGCTGATTTTGTAATGATTCCTTCACATTTTTACAAGTTTAAGGGTTTAACGTTGGATGCTTCGCAGAGCATTCATCGTGGCACCTCTGTCATAGTGAGCGCAGGTGGAGACATCGATCAGGAATACGTAATCAAGGGAGTCAACCATAACAGACTCGACGATGAAAGGCTCCCAAAAGAGCAGAGAATTGCTCCAAGCAAATGGCTGTAAACTATCAAAGGCTACCGGCGACACTCCAAGTATTCGGTCAAAGTGTACTAACTTGTTACGAATGAGGACAGCACACTGCTGCTGGAGTAGCGACTTGGCTACAGCTTGAAATAAATGCTGGTTGCATCGGCAATCAGCGACAGAGCAGCTTAGCAGCTGAAACGAAAGGCAATTGAGCTTATCAATGACTTTCTGCTATCTGAACTACCCTTGAAGAACTTCGGGCCGGAGTTATTGTTCATGGATGGTGATCAGAAGAATCTTGTCGTGAATACTACCAGTCGTAGATTCGTATCGTCGACTCGGGACGACAAATAACTGCGTGCCTCGATAGCACGAACCATGTACTGTCTGGCAACCAAGCGATATGTGTCAGAGAAGACTGTAATCAAGCTGGACATGATAAGAGATATCAAGGATTAGTAGCTGGCCTATTTGATTGAAGCAATGCTAACCAATGTTGACTACGATCTTCGCAAAGGTCTTCGGGTGCTGCTAGCGAATCGACCGCCTTCTCTAACGGGATTGGATCTTTCCTTGCTACTAAAGATGTCTCAGCCTAACATACTTGAATCGCAATTGGAGGTAATTCATGAATGTGCCATCCTTGATGATGCTTACCAAGATGATAGCTCATTGGAGATCAAGAGCCTAATCAAATGGTTCGGTGTTTCCATCCAATAGCTTACAAGTTTTTACGCAGAGGTGTTCAGAACATACTGCCTCCCACTCCTGCAGAGGTCGTTCAATAATGCAGCAAAACTGAATGATTCGACTGACAAAACCAATGAGAACTTAACAAGCACTAAACCAGCACTGAAGATGAAGATCAAATTTCCCCGTAGCAACTTAAACACGTTGCCCCAGTCGTTGGTTTAGAGGGTCAAATCTTAATTCTATGATAGAAGAACTTTAGGCGACCTCCCGATAGAAACATTGGCAATAAACTTAGCTCTGCGCTACTACGAACTCGTGATCAGGCCGCTGATATTTAATCCAGTTCCGGAGGACTTAGCAAACAGCTACTATTGGATGTCACGCTGCAATAACACCCCAAGATGGTTCTGAAATGATTTAGGGTTGATAGTATATTACGATTGCTGTTATCACAGGTATACAGTTTAGAGCTGCGGTTTGAGGCTCTTCGGCATGTGTAGATAGGATATTGGCAGCGACAGCCAGAAGAATTGCTAGCCTACGCCCCACACCAAAAATGGTCTTCATTTGCGGCGAGGGCCCTCGTTTATCTTGACATTACTTCAAGCAGTCACTTCCACCTGCTCGTCGAAGTTCAGTGGCACATATTTGGTTGTTTGGATGAAAAACACCATGACGATCGCTGAAAAGGCAACTGCGCCAACCAGGCCAATACCAATGTACTGCACGATGAGCTCAACACCTGAGTAAAATTTGCGTAGACGATGACAGCCATAAAGAATATCCCCACGATCGTAAGCAGCATTGATGCCCGTAGCATCATGGTTGTTTCGATGAATGGATCCCTGTGCTATCTGCGCATGCTCTCCATAACCTCCTCTTCGATCACTTTGTTCGCTACTATAATCTTCTGTGGTACCTCTGAAAACTTCTATTGGGTTCCACAATCACATCGCTTTAGTTGAACTTAGGTACATGCATAAGCTTGAGCTTGGACATACGAGACAGTAGTTTGTTGAGAAGATGCCGTTCTTTCTCAGACATCTACTTTTGGGACTTTTCTTTCATGGATTCTTCATCGAAATTCTCTAATCGAATGGAAATTACTGATGTAAATATCCTCCCATACCATACGACTCAATAGGTCTTCATCGCCTGTTTAATAGCAAGTGGATTACGCTGATAACTGCATGCCTATCCCATTCAATACCCAAAAACCTATTGGTAAATCGGTGATAAGCGGTGCATCGACAGAAAAGGATTCGAATATGAAATCTTTCACTTTGCGGGTTGGGGGTTCTCCGCTTTGATGCTTTCCAGAAATCGCGAAAGATTTTCGGCTTGGAATACAAGAAACCTAATCTCCTCCTCTCTCTTGTCCTTTTCGATTAGCTGGCGTTCGTTGATCTTCTTTTCCAGCGACTCCTTCTTCGATGTCAGTTCGATTCTCTGAAATCAGCCAACAAGTACCTTCTCTTCTAAGCTTGCTTTCTTCTTTTCCAACGCCTGGATTTGCTATTCCAGCTAGGGCTTGCCTTACTCTGATTCAACTTGCTTGCGCATTCCAAACGAAACAGAGGACTGGTAAAGCGTTTGGTAGGCTGCGATAGTCATTTTTAATTCGTCTCGGGTTCGCATTAGCAATAGGCCTCGTTCGGGGCAGTCTATGGTCACCTGCCGAATTATTTCATCGAAGCACTGGCTAAAGAGCTCCTCACGAATCGGGCATATCCCGGACTACCTTGCCTGTCGTTCCTTCAACCTTTATTCTAATGCTTATTTGAGCTTGGCGACATCTTCACGTGAGGCGCTTTGATGAGACACGTACTGTATGTAGAGTTTATTGCTGTCGTCAGTCCACTCACGTGGAGGGATGATTGCGTTCAGAACATCTGCATGGAAGCATGGGGTACCTTCAGGACTGGGTTTAGCGTCCAAAGTCGGTCCTGAGTTCTTATGGTTCTTATATTATTGAGCGTTCTGCGAGACCTCGATCTCAGTCTCGTACTTGATGAGCGACTCCGGTGATTTCGCTTGAGGTTGCATTTTGAAATCTATGGAATCGATTATATAACTGCAGTGGGAATAGGCACTGTGTTCGACTCAATACACATTCTGAGAACGGAATAGGGGAACTCTTCATGGTCAAAATCAAGTGGTGATTGAAATTTGATTGCTAACTAAGACAAGTAGGAGGATGGGCACTTCAGATCCCTGTTGGTGTGAATGCTCATTAAACCACTTTAATCAATATTCCCATGAATACCAAGCTCAGTGTAGCTATTTGTCTCGCCATTCTCCTCCTTGGAGCCTCTTGTGCGAACTGGGCCGTACTAGTCGCTGGTTCGGATGGCTTCCATAACTACAGACATCAATCCGATGTGTTTCATGCCTACCAAGCTCTCATTAAAAAGGGTATGGACAAGAGCAAGATCATTGTGATGGCTTATGACGATATCGCTAAGGATCTGTACAATCCCGTTCGTGGAAAAGTGTTTAACAAGCCAAGTTACAAAGAGGCAGGCGTGGATGTTTACGAAGGGGTGGCCATTGACTATCGTGCACACGAAGTAACACCAGCCATCTTCAAGGACGTGCTCTTAGGAAACAAGTCAGCAGTTTCCGGAAAAGGAACTGGCAGAGTTCTAGAATCCACCTCAGCCGACAACGTCTTCGTGTTTTTCTGTGACCATGGTGCTACTGGATTAATCGCCTTCCCGAACAGCTACCTCTATGCCAACGACTTCATTACCATCTTGAACTCCATGCGTGGAAGGTACAATAAGCTAGTGTTCTACTTGGAGGCCTGTGAATCCGGTTCCATGTTCGTTAATCTCACAACGAGCTCAAAGATCTACGCGCTGTCAGCAGCGAATACCTCTGAATCATCGTGGGCCACCTATTGTGCACCTGACGATGTTGTTGGAGGAAAGCACATTGGCTCGTGTTTGGGAGATTTATTCAGTATCAGCTTTATCGAGGACATTGATAACAGCGATATCTCCACCGAAACATTGGATGTTCAGTTCGGAAAGGTCAAAGCCCGCACTAACCTAAGCATGGTATTGCAGTGGGGCGACACAAGTTTCATAAGGGACGTTGTCGGTAGTTTTATCGGAAAACCATCATCCCTTAGGAGAGCATCGAAGGCAGTTCCCGAAATTCGCGAGCCAGCAAAGATGAAGCCCTATTTCGCTAAGATAAACTTCCTTGCTAATCAGCACCGCATGAACCCCAGCTTTGATAATCGCCATAAACTGATGGCCGAAATGAGAAACATGCAGTTGTTCGAAAACCTTTTCTTTTTGCTGAAAGACAGACTGGCACTGAGCGGTATGGTCGATCCGACGGCAATCAATTTCGACTGCTTAAAGTCTTCCGTGGAGTATATCGAGACCCGATGCGGAAAGCTCAGCTAGTATTCATACCAATACATCCGACTTTTGGCTGAGAATTGTTCCAACGAGAACGGACGAGTGGAGCTCCTTCACGAAACTGTGGAGAACGTGTGCCCAGCAGCACCCAAATGACATCGCATATTCAAGACAACAAAGTGTCAACTTTTAATATTCACCAGCTCTATGAAAAAATTACTGGTTGAACCATTCACGAACTCAACTCCATCCGGACGAAGGCTCATCGCCCTGCTGATGATCTTGCAGACCTTAATGGCATGCAATTATCAAATCATCCCCATGATATTCTTTCGACCGAGGTTCTATTGCTAGCAAGCCGATGGGTTGGCCATGTGTCATGAGCTTGACGCCTGCCTTGAGACTCCTGTCAAGTTCCGCTCTGACTATGATTTCAGCTCCATCTCAATGGAGTTCGGCCTCTACTGCGACAAAAAGAAGGATGAGGCCACAATCCTGACATTCATGATGGTTGGACATCTTGTTGGAGCAGTGGCATCCACTCTGC
>ERZ724508.1483-NODE-1483-length-13836-cov-6.026921_pt1 | contig 13836 bp, 13 predicted proteins | sample MGYA00376041_ERZ724508 | MGnify/ENA primary metagenome ERZ724508 (study PRJEB28724, sample SAMN07190887) | wastewater metagenome | isolation source: effluent of sewage treatment plant in Hong Hong | place: USA: Christiansburg, Virginia | collected 2016-03-01 ...
GCTTGTACTTTTTAATATTTTCTTTCGGTCGTGCTTGCTTCCGTTTAAAGTCGGGTAAGCTTGTCGAAGGCAGCCTTATCGTTGGCTTCCAACAGTCTTTGAAGCTTTTCGCACTCTTTCTTGTTCCCTTCATTTTCTTGTTTGACTCTTTCGTATTGTAGTTTATAATCCTCAAGGGCACGACCGGCATCGGCAAGTTAAATCTCCTTGCGCTTTAATTCAGTCTTGATTGTGAAGTAATAATCCTCCTTATTCTTCAGTGTGTCGGCCAGTTTCTATTTTTCAGTTCGTTACATTTTGAAACGGCTTTCCATTTCATTAGCTCTCCCTTTCAGAATCATCAACTCCTTCTCCAGTACATCCTTGTTTCGTTGGACTTGTGACATTTAGGGCGACTTTACTGATTTTCTCACTATTGTTTGGGGATGGTATTCACTCCGAGGGGTAATAGATCTTTGAGGTACCCTTTTCGAGCGAACCTACTCCTGATCGAAGTCGTCTTCATAGTTGCTTTGAAGCCGCACCCGATTTTGAGATCGATCATCACACATTTGGCAGCTAAAGCGCATACGGATAGACGCGGTTTTGTCAGGGCACCTTTAAATTTCGTAGAGTTAGCGACGCTATTTCCTCCCAGCGATGGAGCCCAAGTCAACTGACACGAAGCCTGCGAGGCTAGTACCATTGTCAGTTAGAATGGATACTTCAACGATAGACTACGGTTAGTGTTTAACTACCTTGGCTTAGTAGAACTGCCGGGTCTCCTAGTCCTGTCCGATGAGCTTAACGAACGTCAATTTTTCCTCAAACTTCGCAACTCCGGACGTAAGAAGTTTGCTGGTCGCCGTTCGGACTTCTCCTTCACCTACATTAGCCAAGGCCTACCATAATTCCAGGCGACAGCAATCCGGCAAGGAAAACGTACTGCTATCCGCACTTCCTCGAGCATGCACTAGAAGGTATAACGCTGCTTAGCAACTCGGCGGTTGCTGGGAGTCGACGTACCTCCGTTCATTATTTATTATCATAGGGAATGCCAATCAGCTAGCAGGTTCTTAGGAAGTTCCATGCACGGAGCCTCTTGTTCTTCAATATTGCTGGCATCAGCGGTTTTCTCCTGGGTGTTAAGCTGTGCGATGTAATATTCTTCCGACCAGAGAAGTACGAACTGTTGAGGGAGAGCATGGAAGATGAATACTGGAGAATAAATGGCGAACCAACCGAAATTGAACCAGAACTGGTGGCATGTATTGCGAACCCTCTGAAGTTGCGAAAGTCATGGATTCAAATTCGATTTGGAAAGGACAACTACATCCGTAAGCCGGAGTGACCACTTGAATGAGAGTATACGTGAAAGAGGTGTCAGCGAAAGGCCTGTGTTTTCTTCATCCGTTGGAAGTTTAGCAGCAGGGATGGGTTCTTTACCTTAATGAGGTTGTTGGCCTTGAAAAGAACTTCGCCGAGTTGCTCCTTCTTACGTCGCATCAGCGAATACCGAAACATTAGGCTTTCTTTTATTCGCTCAGAACTTGCGTACTCAAACTCGAGCCTTGCCAAACGCACTTCCTTGAATTGCAACTGCTGACGAATCATCAGTTACCCTCTGCTTGTCATCACAGTGAAGTTGAATCTGCTGCTTTGTTGCCTCATCAGCTTGTCTAGCCATCCCGGGAACTCCTGTGGAGTGATTGCCAATCCCTCATCCTATGTGAACTCTTTAAAAGCTTTTTGCGACAGTTCACAGAAGTACACGAAGAGCACATTGGTTTCACTGGTCAGCTCGATTTTGATTGTGAGGTCAGAACGTCTGAAGATTCTGATCATGATGTAGTCTTCGAACTCTTCCTGTTTGGACTCGGATTCGTCGCTCAGCTTTACAAGTATTTCGCGCTGTGCAACCTCTACATAGCCATCGGTTAGGGAGGGGTCGTCTTACTCAACTGTAGCGGTAGAGCGGGTTGGACTGCCCTTCCGTTCCATGTATAATAATCTGCAATGCAATACAGTATCAACGGATGAACAGTGCCAGTAGGTCTGATTTGTAGTATGCTTCATTATCGTCCTTCTGCAATCTCCTATCGAGATAGAGTTCAACAGCTTCGATATCCACTACATTGTTGGTGTGGATCCGAAGATAGTTGACCAAGTCAAATACATTGATTTCTGGTCCTTGGTGAATGCGGTCGAAGAGCTGCACGATCAGGTTCGGTGAGATTCCAGCCTGCTCCACAAGACACTCCTCAAAATATGTAAGCTAGGCGAGTGAACAGAACATTTGATGAAGTAGTTATTCAATGACCTCCTCGTCCTGTGGAGATAGCCTCTTTCGAGGTGATTGGTAGGGTGAGTGGAGCACAGGGCTGATCAGTTTAGACACACTTTCACGGCTGAGTTCAATCAACTCCCTACCTGATTTTGGAAACATTTGGAAAGAGTTTCTGGACAAGTTCTTAGACCTCCTTTTTGCCAAACGAACGACCGCCTCTGATGAACTCAGTCAGCTTGGCAGATAGTCTTTTGTGAGTGGTTGTCTTCGTTGATTCATCCAGGCTACGTTATATCAATGAGCTACCCAATTAATTAGAGAGCCTCATCGAGCACTGGCGAGAGCTTCGCCCTGAGCTTTTCAACGTGGTTCTCTAGTAGTATACTCTCGTGAAGCAGATATAGAAATCGGATGGTCTACTCATTAGATTCTTGAATAGATTCGTCTAGCATTGATGAAGGTAAGCTCGGTGTATTATTCTTCTGGGAAAGTAATCTTCGGTTCTCCTCAGGTGTCGACGCTCTTCTCATGATGTTCTGTTTGGCAGCAAAAGGTTGAGCCGTATTGTTAGAGGTTCCTGACCTTCTAAACTCCTTTCTACCCTTCGTTTCCAAAATGTCTGATTTGTTGTTGCGAGCTGCAGGAAGAGGTTCATTTGCTGGTCCCAAAGTGAAAAACTCCGATCTGTTTGGAGTCTTCGATCTCCTTGGCTTTGCGTCTGCCTATTTTAATTCCTTACCTTTCTTTGTTGGCGAGTTCTGAAGCCGTCTATCGGCAGACATTCTGCTGGTTGAGTCTTTTGACTTGGATTTTTCTTTGATAGATTTACGAGGTTCAATTACTCGTCCTTCTCTAATCTTCGGCCTATCCGTTTAGTTTAGCGACATCCTTGGTCTAATCTCCACGTCTCCATTCATAAGACTGATCTTGTGGTTCAGGCGAGAAAGTTCAAGCTTTTGCCTCCCCACGATGTTCTCTTGGAGTCTCAGGTAAGTATCATACTCCGGCTCCTCAGAATCTTGGTACTCGACAGATGTGAACGAATCTTTTCTTTTCATAATCAGTTGTGCGTGATCAGAGTGAGTTTCGAAGTTGCTGGGTTCATTATGCCTAACTGCCATATTGTCCCTGCTTGAAGGGCGAGAAGCATGAACATGTGCACGTCTGAGAGTCTCATCTGGCTAGTAGATTGGGACAGTTTAATGAGGATTAATTACTAGAGTTGGGAGGTGGTTTCGTAACGTTACACTCCCATCGTTCATGGGCAAGTCTATGCGAGGTCTACCATGATGTTCGTTTGGTAGCTCGAGAGACATCTTCATAAATTCAGGAACTTTTCGTTCTTCTTGGGGTGGGGTTGCTTTGGGAAAAGCTGTACCTTGGTACTAAGGTGATATAACAATCTTTGGGTGGCTTAGTCGAGGTTATTGCATCGATTTTTGTGGGCTGTTTTAGCGGGACTGAACACTACTTTTCGCCGCTGCTCGACTAAATATGGGTATTACTGGAGTCTGACTGGTGCTTTGTGGCTAGACTTGCACCCTTCTAAAGCTCATGCTGTTCACCATTGGTTCTGTGGTCTCTGTAGGGATTCTCGCTGATCGCCCCAAATCTTTTGACGGCCTCGAGGAACCCAAACCTGACTGAGCTCCAGTTTTCATCCCTATCATGAGAATATGCCTCTTCTCATAAAGCTCCTCGAGAATTTGATGCTCCATTCGTCGTAATTCCTCAATTTATTTCTTAACATCGTATGCTTGCTAATGTTTCATCCAGGACCCCTCAATGGTTGGTACTTGTAGAGTAGTCATATGTCCTGTCCCACTGCCCTCATTCACGTCGCTTTCAGTGTTTCGTACCCACAGGGCTGCTATCGGCTTCGCTCGTTGTAGTTGCATCGATTGGAAGACTGGCTGCGCCAAGTTAGTACTTAACATAAAATATATTCTGCTTGGGTGATACAGACTACTGATTCCATCAAGGCTTCTCTTCCTACTTGGGCTTTGGGTCTTCATGGACTATGTCTCCTTGGACCAGGTCGCGGTGCGCGAAAGTCTTTTCGAAGATCAGCTCGGTAGCAACACCGCCACTCATCAGTTCCTGTTTATTCACTTTTCTGCGTTTGGTTGCTCTGAGTTAGGCACAATAATTACTCTTCTACACGTTCTTCCTTGTAATTCTTTTGCTACTGAAGGTTCTCGGGAGTGCCCAGTGCCCAGATTTCGATGTCACGCACCTTCAGCTTGTCAGTTCCAGGGCTTGCAATGTAACCATACCCGTAGGTAAGGTCAGGTCCGTTATTAACATAACTCTTGTCTTCAATATCCTCGTCAATCCAGAGCTTGTAGTTCTAGAAATCACGACCACCGAATCCTAGACCTCTCCTTCGGTGTTTAGTGGTGTTGAGGTTGTAGAGAGAAAAGAAGTTGGACTCGCCCTCTCCATCTGATGGCACAAGGTACTTGATTTCGGGAGTTATCTTAAAGAGGAAACACTCAGGTGAACCTTGATAGGTATGTATGTCCTTGATTCCACTGGATTGGTACGACCCGATAACGTACCTCACTTTTTCTTTGGTACTACAATAGGCCTTAATCTTACTCCATATCGTTCTCGTAGTGTGTCACAACAAGCAGCCACGGTCCAGGATAACCTGCTATTTGCCCCTCGAGCGAACTAAAGCTGATTCCATGCACATCAGCCGAGAACAGTAGCGTAGGGTGGTTCTCCTTAATCTTGGGAGCCTTCATTGAAAGGATGATCCAATCCTCAATGGCGAGAATTTTGGATTTGAGGTCGCCAATGCCATTGTACTCTTTTGTGACGTTCTCGAACTTTGATCGATAGTAGCTCACTAAATGTTGCTGGCTATAGGGGTACTGCTCACGGAAACCTTCGATGAACAGCTTTGTCCTCTTGGCTTCGTGAGCCTGCTTGTCCAGATAGTTGTAGGCTTTTCGCACATTATGCTGGTCTATCTTTCGGGTGAACACCTCAAAGAAACGGGTGATCAGTAACAGCTTTTCTTCCTAAGTGCTGGTGTGCTCCAGATAGGCCTTCACGTCCCATATGTTGAGCACCACCATTGCGAACCGATCGAACAGGGAGGTCTGCGAAGTAATTTCTTTGGCCTCGATGTTGATGAACAGTTATGGTTCGTACTTGGTGAGGATCTCGATGATCTCCACATATGTCTCGTACGTGCAATGGCGGAACAAGCTGAAGAACTTGAAGAGACTGAGCCCGAGTCCCTCGATCTCACAGAAGAACTCACCTAAGTAGCAACGGTTTCATACGGAAGCGCAGCTGCATAAAGCCGCTTTCATTGCAGAGAAGATGGTAAGACCCTCGGTACTTTTCACTCGGCTTGTGCTGCACCGGTGGAGGTGATGACGTGAAAGTGTTACCCATTTTATATACGACTTAAAGGCCACTTAGAAAATGAATGCAAAGTATGACCGGGGTGATTGGTAGTGTGGTAGCGCCAATTTAAAGCATCTCTCTGTGATGACTACCTCTCAACACTATAATTGTATTTTTCGTATGAGTGCAAGTTCCCATTCCGAGAGCCTACTGAGGTTTGACCATTCATCGCACCACCAGTAACATCACGAGTCAGAGGAAAGACCGCCGGTTCCGCTGCATTATACCAAGAGCATTGACTATCGTACTGATCTACAGATCTAAAGAGATATCAACCTGGAACTGTACCAGCAGATCAGCAAGCTCAAGGAGACGAACATCAGGCAAGGTATTGAGCTGAATAAACTCTTGGCCGCAGCCGAAGAGAATAGACTGTTGAGGGAGGTCAATATCCTAGCAAGCAAGGACATCGCTTATCTGAGAACTGAGGTCTCCCGATACCAGCAAGCCGCAGACGAGAATTTTTCACTGCGTGGGAGAGTGTTGGAGCTATAGGGCGAGCTAACCATCAAGAACGAGCTGACCAAGCATTTGAATGGCAAGCTAGCAAGATTCGAAAGCGAAATCCATACGTTGACGATGGAGAAGCAACACTACCTTGACTTGCACATGAAGTCCCAATAGGAACTAATATCCCTACAGCGATTTGAGATCGAAGCTAAACATCGCATACAGCTACTTGAAATCGAGTTCAGTCGAATACAGTTTGTGCGGGATCAGTCACCTGCCGATCTGGCAGTTCAAACCACCAACGACTATATGACTCTGCTCAATCGGTTCATCCAATCAACCCAACAGGCCCAGCGAGAGAATGTCCAGCTTACAGAGATGTACGAGGAGTTAGTGAAAAGCAACAACCATAACCTCAGTGAATCAAGGAGGCTCGGCAGTGAGCTTGAAAGGGCATTGAATGTTGTACGCAACCACGAAGAGCTGGAGAAGAAGCTCTTGGATCTCAACACTAACGAGCTAAACTGGAAGAACAAGTTGGAGGAGGAATACAACCGGAAATTCAACGAAGAAATCGAGAGAATTACGAGCAGTTACCGCGGCATCGTCGAGCAAAAGAACACCCAACTCCTATCGCTGATGGGAATGCTGGAGCTAAAGAAGGAGGCCGTATCCGCTGAGCAAAGGCGGTCGATCGAGGAGGTACTAAAAGACCTGCGTCCCTGATATGCTCTGCTGTCGAATTTCGCCACTACAATTGCCAAACTACTATGAATACAACATCAATCTTCCTCGATCTTTATCTCGCCAGTCTGGAGCTTGGTTGTATTGACGGTATTTGAAATTGCGCTCGCAAGAAGCCTCTGAGTTAGTCGCATCTTCAGTTGGTCCAGCATACTGACAATGCTCTGCAGGATTGGCTGGTAGCTCCTATATTACACGTCGTTCTCAAGACCTCGCATCATCCCTTGGACAAGCTGGACCATGTCGCCCATTCTCATACTCATGCCCATGAGCACAAACTCGCTTGATAGTTTCTCCAATCGCTAGCGGTCATTTGCTGATACCATAGGCTTAGTTGCAATGTTTATCAACTTGAGGGAGTCCGTTTTGTTTCGAAAATCTTCCAGTAATGGTGCTTCCTGTTCGACTCTATGTGCTAGAGATTCACCGGGTGGTCTCTAAGCAATAGAGTACATCAAAGGCTGTGGATATACACCCAAGACAATTGGATAGGCCAGTTGAATCGTTGAGGAGGTGGGTTCCGCAAGGTGTCCCTCAGTTGCCACGATATCTTGTTCTGGCTTGTTGGCTTCCAAAACGTTCTCATTTGTTGTTGTCACATTCTTTGGTAGTGCTTGCTCCCTATTGATCGGGGTTGATTGAGAGGGTGGCACTGGATCTTCCTGAACATCTGAACAACCTTTTTCTGTTTTTACTGCGTTTTGCTAGCTTGGTTGGAGGTCGCTCCGGTTGTATTTAGAATTAGAACCTTTTCGGTGAGAGCGGAAGTACTTCTTCAAACACATTGTAAATCCAATTTTGGCAGGTTTTTCCTTCGAATCCACCGTCGTGGGAGAAACAGGAACAGTGTTTGTTTATTGCGCAGAATTTGCCTGAGGAAGCATCTCATTAGATAGCCTTTGCTCATTGTTTTCTTCTTACTTTGTAACTGGAAAGGCTGGAAACAGTGGCTCCTTTTTGTTAAGTCGCCCTGATTGTTGACTGAACTCTTCCTGGGGTTCTGGAGTCAGCGACATTTCAGATTATGGCCGAGGACTTCTTGTTTGGAAGCGATTCATCCTTGGCGCAGTATCCCTAGAATTCGTATCTTCAACTTTGAAAAGGGGATGCGAATCTAGTGCAAGCTCGAACTTCGGTTCAAGTGAATTCTCCATGTATATTTCATCTCTGAAGGGTGGCTCTGTCCTATCCTCTGGAGTTTAGTCTCTCTGCTTGGCTTCCTAACTTTTGACCAAGGCTTGAGTGCGCTTCTGTTTCTTTCTCCCTCTGCTCTCTCCGTTTTCAGATTGAGACAACTATCTCTTCGGGTTAGATTTCCTCCTGGAAGATCTTCGACGTTTTGGCGATATCGTAAAATAATCAGGCTCGTATTCCACGCGCATCTTTAGCCTCCCTTTGGCAAAGTTGATTGCCCTACGAAACTTATCGTTTTCCAGTGTCTTCCTCTCGAACTCATGAAGATTCTCCTTGAAATCATAGACTCGATAAAGCTGGAGGTATGCTCTACGTTAGATAAAGTCTTACTTGGTCTCGTCGTTGAAGAACTCCAGCTCGTAGATGTTCTCAATTTACCCATCAGCTCGTTTGCACTGGCACAAGGCTGTAATGTAGCCAGGCCATTCAGGTCCCACTTCCAATTATCCCCAAACCACGTGGCCGACGCGGTATTTGAATAGGTGTTCGTAGGCAGCAGGCAACTATTCCGGGAGACGCCAGATTTTCATTGATTATGTTATGTTATCCTCCTGGCAGGGGCGCTTGAGTTTGAGAATTCGTGTAGTTGTGGCGTGGGCGGAAATTTACTTAGTCAGAATCCAAATATTATTTGCAGAGGACAAAGGAAGCTTAGAGCAAAAGGTACAGTCCTATCAGCGTTTATGCTGAACACTCTGAACCACAGATACAATCCTGCTTCGAAGTCAGTTTCAAGATGATACTGTTCGACTGATTGGCAGCGTGCTTGAAAGCATCATTTCAAGCCAACCAGTCAATAATTCAGGTTGGAGATGAAGAAGGAGGATTCAGAGCTTGATTAACGACGCTACAGCGAAACAAGGCGATCGAGTTCGACGAAGAAGTTCAAATCCGTCAACCGGAATCTGACCTTGGACATGGAGGCCGATCCAAACATAACAAGGCAACCTGAACTCGGCAAGCAAAGCATGTGGCAGCTCGCGGATCTATCAACGGCAGCGAACCAAAAAGAAGAACAGATCTTCAAAGCACCAACAACCCAACCTTTCGAGATTGATTCTTCACCTGCCAGTGACCAGAAGAATCAGTTCTCACCGTCAATCTAAATGGTTGTCAAGGAAATGGGAGGTCTCCTCGGCTATTAAAATCATAGCAGCCCACTCATGGTAGTTCAGCGAAACCTGTTGAGTGCAATTGGAGACCCACGATATCTCAAGCAGCAACAGGAGTTGTCACCCAACGGTTCTTCGAGTCGCTTGCAATCAGAACCTATTTCCCAGCGAGGGTTCCAACTTGAACAAAGGAACCTTGCCCAAGAAGGTCTTCATCTATAACACTCTCTCAACCCACAACCAAGTCAAATGGTGGTCCCCCCGACAGTTGTGTTTGAACCGACGGCTCTACACTTCCCCAGGTATTAACGAGAACCAAGTCAATATCTTCAGCATTAGCCTCCACCTCAAAAAAAAGATCAGCAACAGTAGCAGCAACAGCAACAACTTTTACCGGAAAAACACCAACCTCCCCAAGCACCTCAGCTTGCTTCATATACTCCCCTGCCAATGTAACTTTCCAAGCAGCCAATGAACTAAGTGCTTGAGAATGAGACATACTGGTAACCAAGACTGAGCTTGGGGATATTTAATTACCCACCGTCTGCGAATACTCGCTACAGACCGCTTTTCCAGCATCCTCCAGATATTTCGAATCTGCATCCCCTCCAATCTATGATTCTGAATAGTCTTCTGCATGCCCGTTCTCGAGACCTGGAGCACTTCCTCCTCAACTTCTACCTGCCTCGAATCGTCAACAGGCCTCCCAACTTCGTTCGCAAGCAAGAAAGATCAGGTACCAACAGAGCAATCGAACCCGTTCAGGCGCCCATCCTTTTTCAGGACAGGCTTCGTTTAGCAAGACGAGCAGACAACGGGGAACTATTCTACCTGATTCACGAGGTGTCTCTGGTTGCTTGCGAGACGTAGATCGAGATGTTCAACCCCTTTGTTGGGAATAGCGTCAACTGTGGGACGAAAATGAATCTGACTGTACACGACAGAAACGTGCTTGAAGCGCTTTGGTAGAGGTACCCACCTCGATTCTTCAAGTAGCTGCTAAAACAGCTCCTCCTCAATAAGCTTCGAAGCTATCAGTTGAAATGATCCATGCCCGTCTAAACAGATTCGTTTTGATAGACTGATAGAATGAAGAATGAGTACACGTTCCATCCTCTTCCTCCTTTCCATTTATAGGATTCTCCGTCAAGGTTTATTCTAGCCCTCACAGTATTTCGTAATAAAATCAGTGTATGTTACCTAACATAATTATTGGCCGGTACTTGAAGGATAGTGAGCTGGTCGATTGGGGAACCTTCCGCACCATCGAAAGCAAGCGTTAAGAGACAGTATCACGTGGCAAGTCCAACCCAAACAGGTATAACAAATACGAGTAAGAAACCAATCTCGTCGGTCGTCTCAAGAAACTTAAAGAGTTTCTGTGTACTGAAAGCGAGACGGCGCCCATCGAAGGATTGATGATAGTTAACGGCAAAAGGAAAGAGAAGGAGAATTAATGCCATACCAGCAGGCAAACGACTCGAAAAAAATTCGACGAATTACCACTATTTGAGAAGGCTGAGACACTTACTCGAGAACTGCCCTGTAACAGCATGAGCAGGCAGCGTATGCGACTGCGGTAGCTCATACCACGCAACAGCCAATCCGAGTTGCCCGAGCTTTCAAAGACCTCGAAACTCTCGGAAAGGATTAAATTATTCAAGATTCTGTGAATGTTGATGTCTTAACCTGTTTCGAGTTTTCTCGGGTTACTTACCCAACGACCTGATGCAGTCGTTCGCTGGATTATATTCTGAGATATTCAAATACTTTTTCTAATATGGCTGATGAATTGCTTCGGCTCCGTGCTCTCACCCGAAATCTTCCGTTGTTTTCGGGAGTCAAACGCTTCCAAATCGCCACGCCGCGTCAGGAAAAAGTATGGATTCGGGATCTTCCTGAATTACTTGCGAAGATTCACCGCATCAAGGCAGACGGTAAGCCCAACGATAATGTTCAGGCATCAATCAGCTCGATGTCGTGACCGACTATGACTACACCCTCACCAAGTTTCGGCATGAAGGACGGCATTGTCAGAGTCTTTTCGGCATGTGGGGTGCCTCGACTCATCTCCCTGAGGACTTCCGCAAGACCTTTGTATCAACATACCTGAAGTACCCTCTAACTAACCCAGATATGGCCCCTACGAGACTGATCCAACAATTTCCTTCGTAGAGAAAGTTTCCTTACTGGACGAATTCTATCGTATTCAAAAGAAGTTGTTGGTTGATCACAGACTGGACCTAACAACTGCAGAGAAGATAATGAACTCCAGCAATATCGTGTTTCGTTATGGAGCCAAGTACTTCTTTAATCGAACGGCCGAGCTTTCAGTGCCAGTGTACATCATCAGCGGTGGCATAAGCGACGTACTTTACAACACCGTTCACTCTATAAGCAAAGATAAAAAGCTCGACAATATCTATACGTACGCGAACAGACTGAAATGGGCCAATGACTACATTGTCGGTTTTGAGGAGATGACAGTCCACAGCTACAACAAATTTCGAGTGATCCCGGAGTTGGTGAAGGAGCGTAAGAACTGCCTGCTCATGGGCGACCTCGTTACAGATATCTATATGACCCTTCGGTCCAAGTATAATACCCAGATCTCGATATTCTACGCTAAGGAGGATGAAGTGGAGCAGAGGCAGGCTGCAGCAAGGAAGTACGATGTAATTATTGAGAACGACGAGTCATTGAGATTCGCAATTCTCATTCTAAACTACCTATCCAATGCTGAGATAGACATGGATTACGTGAAGGGATGCCACGAAAAACTTGCCAGTGTTGTCAACTACGAGAAGAGAGAAGAAGCAGACGCAAGATCACGTCAGTAACATCATCAAGCTGCAGCTTCAGCTGGATAACAATCAAACACAGAAGCAAACCATTCCAAAGGTATTCATGCTACCGCAAGCGCCGGTCCCACCATGAGATGATGGTACAGTTGGCACTCCCGTAACTGATCTTGTTTGGTACTTTGCGTGGGCACATTGACCACACTTCGCCAAAAATAAAAGTTATTATTCCAAACAAATGTTGCCAAACTACAGTGAAATCTCTGCTCTGCAAAGCTATATCCAGGTGCTCGAGCGAGAGAATTCTTCCCACCGAACTGAATCGATAACCCTTCATCAGCACATCGAACGGGTGTCAACTGAGTGTGAGCAACTCCGTCGCCAATCTTCGCTCAAACCCAACGAGTAGTCACGCTTACTAATATAAAAATAGATTGAGATTGTCATGCTTCGAGAGGGGCACGATAGATGGGTCAGTGCACTACAGTCTTAACTCGACGATTTCAAGAGACGCTACCAACTGCTTACGTAGGGTCAAATGGATGGGAGGAGGTACAATCCTCAACAACAGGAGGTTGTGCATACTGTCACCTACGAGGAAACTAACATTATAGCCAAAGTGGACAATTGCCCACAACAGTTTTTACAGGGGCAACTGCACCAACTGCAAGAACAGCTTGAGATTATGACGACCCGGTTGAACCATGAAAGAGGAAATCTTAATGAGCAACACCAAAGGGAACTTGAAAGATTGCGACTTGAGATGATGCGACCACAGGAGGATTGGAACCATGAAAGGAACGAGCTGATCCACTAACGATAAACAATGAATCAGGAGATCACCAGACTCAGGAAGGAATTGGAGGAGAGTAGAAACGGTACGGTAACGGCAATAAGCGGGGGACTCAAAGTAAGGGTGCACGAACCTATTCGAATTATAGCTGGTAACAACCAAGACGACCAGCAAAAAAGATTAGAGATAGAGCAACTCAAGACCGAGAGAACTCGTTTGGAGAGTCAACTTAGCTCTGCCAACCGTACGATATAAGAGTTGTGTGATGAAAAGGCTGCTCGACAATCTGTCTTCGTTCGGTTGGAAAAGGATAACAACAATCTGCACCAATAAAACACAACTTTACTGCGAGAACTCGACCGAATTCGAGACTAAAAGACTCAGTGCACCCAATCGACCGTAAGCCAGTCAGAAGAACAATATATCCGCCGTTTACAAGAAGACAAACTCAACTGCGAAGCCGATAATTTCAGACTTAACAACGAAATCAAAACTCTGAGAGAAGAAGCAACGAACCTCAGAAGGGATATATCAGCACAACGAGCCAATTACCTTGTCGAGAATTCTCAGCTCCGCGCCTAACTGTAACAGACCAGATTTGGAGCCAACGAACTGAAGCACTTGCAAGCCAGGCATTAAGATCAAATAAACTCGCTGGTCGGATCCCTAAATGGTCTCAAGGAGCAGTTCGATAGGGAGAGACAACAACTGTTGTAGCAATTACTTGAACTCACCCAAAAGGATAAGGCCAACACGGATATGATCTTTAACCTAACAACATAACTTGAGCGACATGTGAGAGTTCGTGAGCAAAGCAAGCAGAGTGAAGGATAGATAGCTCGATTGAGGCAGTAACTCTCTGACCTGAAGGAGCTGAACTACCAGTTGAAGAACAGCAACAAGCTACAGCCGTCAATCGACGAGGAGGAATACGTAAAACTCTTGAACTGCAATCATGAGTTGGAGAGGAGAGTCTATGTCTTGGAAAATGCAAACTACAGCCTGAGTGAGGAACTGACTAAACGCACACGGATTGCCAGCGGAAAGGGTTAC
>ERZ724508.1484-NODE-1484-length-13831-cov-4.490636_pt1 | contig 13831 bp, 16 predicted proteins | sample MGYA00376041_ERZ724508 | MGnify/ENA primary metagenome ERZ724508 (study PRJEB28724, sample SAMN07190887) | wastewater metagenome | isolation source: effluent of sewage treatment plant in Hong Hong | place: USA: Christiansburg, Virginia | collected 2016-03-01 ...
CCAGTAAATAGAACTCTCGGAACGGAGACAGCAAGGGGATGATTCCAGAAGAGACCTCTGGTGTTAAGTTGGTGAGAGAGGAGGAGGAATAGTCACAGCTCTTCGACGTACACAAAGTCAGAGTATCCACTTACGAGCCGATCGCTGATTGGCGAAAGTAATCTACTTTCTGGAAGGCGTTGATCAGTGGAAACTTACTTCCCACTGACAAACGTATTCTGATCAGTATTCCGGTCATCATTGGTCTCATGCTGATATTCTCACTGATCTGCCTGCTGGCCTACAAAGAGACTTTGGCTTTCACAATATCAGCGGAGATGCTGTTTCTATTTCTAACTGTCTTGCCGATGAGAAGGTACTTCTCCACACTCCAAAAACCATAGATATTCGAAATTGTGATGTTCTGCGTAGGAATCGTCCTGAACTTCGCCTTCGGAGGAATTGGACTAATCAATGGCTGGCGCACGGAAATAGTTTGGATCATTTGGTGGGGATTCGTTAACCCGCTGCTACTATGCTTCTACGCTCTGTGGGGACTTATCAGAGACTATGGTATCACGCTGCTGAGCTTGGTCACTTCTGTGATCACAGTGGTCATTGGTATTGGGATGGGAGTGTTTGTATTGGTTGCCTACGATCTTGCAGGAGGGCTGGCAGTGATTGGGGGCAGCCTATATTTTGCTTACTTTCTGGGCATCGGACTTTACTACCTCAAAAACAATTACTCGCTTCCTCGAATCGTGTTGATCATCACTGCTGCACTCATAATTCTAACTGCAGTGGCCGTCATGATCGCTGCCTTCGTTATTCCGAACTTCGACGATTTCCTTGGCTTTAGCATCACCTATTTAGTGCTTAACTTCATGCTCCTCGGTTTTGCAAGCTACCGTCTTCTAGATGACATCTGGACAAGAGTTGAGTCTCCCAACTTCTTCTCACCTTATGGAGTCCCGATCTACAAGTATCGGGGAGAACTGGACAGCTGCCAGAGCAACCGACTTCCAGCAGTTCTTTTCGTCCTTGGGCAATTTCTGCTGCTTCTCTATTGCCAGCTGGTTCAGATTTTTATAAGTCCTTCCAACGTGGGTGTATCGCTGAGCTGCATCTTCGAGCTCTTTATCTTCATGACTTCGATGTACTTCCTGACCTACAACAGTTACCAGGCTGGTGTGATGAAATAAAAGATTACCCTCGAGGTTGTTCTTGAAAGTTGGAATCAAGAGAAGATTGTCCAAGCCAAGCTCAAACAAGTGTAGTAGTCTGGCTAGGGCAGTCTCATGACAAATATGAAAGACGAGTTGGAGGCTCTCGAGAAGAAGTACAACTTGGAGACAAGCGAAGACACCAAGGCAACAATCCTGATGCAAGTCTCGGATCTTGAGTATAAGCTTGAAAGAGAAGTCAGCGAGGAACTGCTGGTGGGTGTCAACCTGTGGGTCCGCTGTCTCAGCCGCGTGCAAGGGTTGGAGCGTAAGTATATGCTCAAACTGGTCAATTTTGTGAGCACCTCGGGCGATATTCTCGCTTCTATGGGGATCGGTATCGTTGTGGATAGCCTACTTGACCTGGAATCCAAATTCCGACAGATCAAGAGTGACTACAACCTGCTCGCCCCGTAGCAAAAGATTAAGTTTGATTTCGCCTACAGCGAATGGCAGAAGGAAAAAGCAAAGAATGAAAAGCTTGCAGAAGAACGAGACCGAGAGCAAGAATAGCAGAAGCAGAAACGAGAGGCCGATCTGCTCAGGAAGCTCGAATAGCAAGAGAAGAACAAATAGGATGATTCAAACCTACCGTTGGAAAAGATGCGTGATTCACCAGCCAAGCTCAAGAAGATGTTGGACGTGTTTAAGAGTGGAAACCCCTTTAACGATCCGAACTTCAAGCAGGATAAGTCAATGCTTCCTGCTGAAATCAGGTCAATCTGCAGAGGGTTCAGTCGGCCTGACCCTGACTGCTTCCTCGTAGATGATAGCGATAATGCCTACGACGTTAGGCAGGGTGCTATAGGAAACTGCTATATGATCAGTGCGATCGGCATCCTCGCCAAAAAATATTGCGAGAAGATGCTCGGAATCAACGAATGGCAGAACCCCTACGGAGCATATATGGTGAGGTTCAAGAAGATGGGACGAGACATCTACGTGATCATCGATGATCAGTTCGCAGTCGGTGTTGACAACTCTTGGTTGTTGGGTCGCAGCGAAACAGAGAAAGAGCTGTACGTCAACATCATTGAAAAGGCCTTCGCAAAGCTATATGGCGGCTATGACAAAATCGTAGGAGGTAAAGTGAATATCACTCTCTCTGAAATGACTGGTGGCTTCCCATAGGAAATCCGCCTGGCCAAGTACCAATAAACCGGGACCAACGATCTGTTCGATAAAATGCTCAGTTACTACCAGATGGGGTATCTCATGGGTGCGGGTTCACCTGAAAACGCTCAGGGTGATGCTGCCATACAAGAGGGGATTGTTCAGAGTCATGCGTATTCGATCATCCGAGTAGCGAACCTCGACGGTTATCGTTTGATAAAACTCCGCAACCCCCACGGCAGTGAGGGTGCAGAATGGACCGGTGATTGGTCTGATAAATCTGAGAAGTGGACGCAACGTCTGCTTGAACTGGTGAAGTAAACAATGAAGCAGGACGGTGCTTTCTGGATGAGCATTGACGATTTCGTGTACTGCTACAAATCACTGTACGTCTGCCGAATATTCGAACCAACCAGCTGGCGTTCCATTCGCAAGCAAGGAAAGTGGGAAGGTGATTCTGCTGCTGGCTTACCCTCAGCAAAGAATCCAGGAGCAATGATCAACAAGAACCCACATTACGGTATCAGGGTCTTCAAGAAGTGCACATTATTCATCGAGTTGCAGCAGAACGAGATTGAAGGGTCGTGGAAGGGCAAGAATTTTATATACTACATGGTGCAACGCAACGCAGGCAAGCGAGTCAAGAATATCAGCATCGATAAGCTCTGCGGGAAGTCAGATTCTGCTACGAATACCTCCACGATATCAGGGCAGATCGAGCTGGAAGCCAGTACCTTCCCGTACGTGTTCAGCCTGGTGGTTGCCTGTATCAACGCTGGCGATACGGGCAGTTTCAACGTCACGATCTACTGCAACGACATGGACGTGGAGGTCATCGACGATAGTGAGTTCGATGTTTGATGATTCATTGAGCATAACAATCATGCTTATTGTAATATGGAAGCGACGGCAATCAAACCACCATACTTCACAGAAATCCAGCTTCTAACAGGCTACCTTTTGGAGCTGATGGAGAAGTACGAGCAGAGTATTCCGGACAGTAAACTCCGAGTGGAAAGCTTATAGATGCCAACAGAAGAGATATTCCTATTGCATCTGGTTGGGAGCCAAGGGAAGTTGCAATTGAAGATCCTGCAGATGCTCAACATCCTCAAGCTGTATGTGCAGCTTGATACTCACAGCAAACCGCATGTCATCTGGTTCCATCGTAAATCGTTTGTGAAACCAAGCCTTACTAATACTTTGAGTCGGAAACTTATCATCAACGAGCAGAGGCTGCAAGCAGTACTTTTCTCAAGGGTCCTCTCCAAGCTTCATAAATAACTCACCCTTAAAAGTACTTTACTTGAGACTGTCCTCGGATAAGTTCTGCAGGCCGTAACTCTGCTAAAATACCTGACAGTCAAGGATATCCGGAATCTGCACCTCACGTGCACGACGATATATGTCGACTGCAACTCCAAACCAGTATACAAGGCCCTCTATTAAACCAGATTCGGCAGAACAGGCTTCGGTCTCGAACTAGAGTGGAAGACCCTCTTCTTCAATAAGACCGACCGCAACTTCATATGATCTATGCATTTAGAGATATCAAAAGATTTTGCAGAGGTTGTCCAAACAGTCTCCGAACAGCTTGCCTTAGGGAGTGCGGTATCCCCATTTCCGGCAGGACATGAATGCATCACTGGTTGGCTTGACAATGCACCCACTTGAATCGAAGTCGACTGCACAGTCGGGATTGCTGTAGCATAATTGTAATTCTGAACGGCAGCTCCCAAGAGGCTTTGCAACTGCCTTCTTCAAACAGTTGTACACTTCCAGGTTCGTACGTTGACTGGACGCCACCGCCAAGATCATCATCACGAGTGAAAGCTTGATGATGGAATACATTGTTTGGTAAATTATAATACACTAGATTGGCTGACTCAGACGCAACCCGAAGACTTCTACAAGGTGCTCGGAGTACCACGTGATGCTACCATTGATCAAATTAAGAAGGCCTACAGGACCTTGGCTCTACAATACCACCCTGTACCCACCTGACTTACTTAGGACAAAAATCCCGACAATCGTGAAGCAGCTACATAAATGTTTACGAAGGTGTCCTAAGCCTACTCCATCTTGTCGGACCCAGAGAAAAGAGCAGACTACGACACTCCCAAGCCGACCTTCACTCGCAGCTTTACTCAACCACAACAACAGAATTATCAGTACCAATACAGTCAGTTCCCACAAGGAGCCCCACAGTTTCCTCGCCAGGCCTTCCAGCAGTTCTTCCAGCAACCCCATCAATCGTTCCAGCCCCATCAGTTCCAGCCCCAAAACAGACAGCAACAACCACCAATGGACATTCCAATACACTTCTAGAATTTCGGAACTGGAATGGGTTTCCCTTCATTCACAAAAACACATTTTGGAGGCTTCACATTCGAGATGGCCAATGAAGTCTTCCGCCAGGCCTTTCAAGAGCCACGCATGTACTTTCGATGCTATCTGTAGGATTGAGCAACAAGTTCATAATTCACCTGAAATGCAACAACAGTTGGCTGTGTACAACCCAGCGAAGAAGTATGTGCCTCCAAACTCCACTATAGTAGGTGAGAAGACAATTGAACGGTACTGCAATGGAGTTATTCAGCAATGGCAAACGTATACTCGTTACGAAGTACAGCATTCGTAATAGCGATGGGACAAGCCGAACTTAGACACGTGAAAGCGTCATCGGATCGATGAGTCAGTTCAACCAGCCAACCAGAGCCTACTGAGATTGATCATTATTGTGATAAAATCGTCCTCGATCGCGAAATTATAATTTATTTCGAAGTGATGGACAGGGAAAGATCGCCAACCGAAGGTTCTTTTGTGCCACCATCGCAATTCCCAAGCAGTCGGTAACAGCGGCAAGAGCCAACTCCTTGCAAGTCAATTGCAACAAATCCAACTGAAAGGGCTGAGGAGATGGTGCCAATAGAGATTAGCCTCGTTGTTCGGTTCCGCAACCGATTTGGACAGGAAATCCGAACTGAGAAGGACGTAGTGCTTACCCGCGAGGACTTTGAAAGATTCCAAATACAGCCACAGGTAGGCTACCAACATAAGACTCGAAACGATACCGATTACGACCAACGATCAGTCTTTGCCGGAATGGAGAGTCATGTGACTAACAACCTGCAACTCTACGAACCAAGGGAGAGCAGAAATTACACTTAGTCTAATCTTCCTCCACCCGAACAGCCAGCGGAAGTTGTTAGGCCGATGAAACTCCCTGGCTTTACCACAAACTTCAAGAAGGTAGTTGGGGCAGAGTGTGCAGTGAGTAGCTACAGCCCTGCTGGAAGTAACATTAATGCTGCTGGTATACGTACCCCCGAACCGACGATGCACTGGCATCAAAGTATATATACTCCAAACGCAATATCTCTTGGTCCCATCGTTCCACAATCAACTCCCTCTGTACACCTACCGATTCGCTATGCGGCAACCTATCAGATGCCTAGTTATTTCCGACATTCCGCTAACAGAAACTAAAATGGTCGTAGGTCTATCTTAGAATCACCTTAGCGGAACATACTAACAGAAAGAGGAAGATTAGACACACATACAACTCCAACGAGCAACCCACCCACTCGGTTTATTACCTTGAACCAAGCTCAAGCCCATAGCGTATCGCCTGGAAAGGGTATCGCCTAAACACGGGTCACGAACCGACAGGAGTATTATCCCTTGGGAGAATAGTCTAAATCACTTACTAGCAGCGGAGAGAGCAATAGTAACAAGAGAAGAATCATTAAACTCAAGAGCAAGCAACAGCTAGATCAAGCAGAATAAGTCGAAAAGCCCAACATGACTGACTCCAAGATGGAAGGTAAGAATTCTGAGGTAAGAGGGTCCGGTATAAGAGTGACTATCAAGAAGACAGAGCAATCTCGACAGTCGCTGAATAGTATGCCCCTTCCATTTAATAACACGAAAAATTCGGAGTCTATTGAACCTCATAAAATCCTCACTAACCAAATAAATAAAGCACAGGGCAGCTTATGGCCGGCTCAGCAACCCACAGCTGTATCGGATCCAGACCGGGCTGCTCAGACTCTTAGAAGATAGGCACAAACTCCAGTTGAACTATTCGTTGCTCCAAACATAGCAATTAGCAGCTATACCTTGCCGAACCAAAGAAGACTCGAACAGTCGATAGAACCAATCAAGCCCACAATTCCTCGACCTGAAAGCCCAATCAACTATGTGCTCCCTTCGGCTGGTGGAACAACGACCAGAACTGTTGGCCAATTTCCCCAACCGTCAGAAACAAGAAGAACAGACTTAGGCAACCAACAGGTTGCTACCGATTGGGAACAGCCACCAACTGATTCTTAGGGGAATCAACATCAACAAAGCATAGAAAAGAAACCCTCTAATCTTCCCTTTAACAGTGGGATTCGACAAACAACCAGCATTAACCAACCGAATCAGCAGCCCAATGGTTTGCAATAAGTCCCCCCTTTCCCATAATAGACAACTGAAGTGCAAGGCAGCAGTCGTACTCCCATTAAACCACCTTCTGCAATGATTACAATCCCCACACCACAACGAAGCGAACCAGATGGGCCTCCACTCGCCCCGTCTACAGCTGAAAAAAATCGTGAAAACAACGGGTCGTTACTAAAACCCACATCGACAGTCATAAACAAATCAGTAAGTCCTCACACTAAACCTATCTTCCCACGTCGCTCATGTTCCCGAAGGTCAGCACCAGTTGAAGCGTCAGGTCCATTCGCATACCTGATGAACTGCAAGGATCAACCACGTGCCTACCGTCTCCAGCATACCCAGCAGGATGTTCCAAGAGAGGTGTTGGAGGCCTGGAATCGTCAGTGACAGATATCATGATAACCTAACTCATAAACCGTTCAGAGCACCCACTATAGTTATAACTTGTTTGAATGAAAGCCAAAAGCTTAGCACTGTTGGCGTGCTTGTTGGTATTCTCCAACAGCTCAATGACTCTCAGCAGTCAGGTGGTCTCGCCACTTACTGCAGGCTCAACCAACACATCCTACAGTTATGTGTTTGCATCCACGGCAATAACCGTCTCGGCTGGCTCTCAGTTGCTTGCGCAGTTCGATGTTGGCTCCTTCACCGTCAGCCAGGTCAATGGCTGTCAGCTAAGCATAAATGGTGCGACAGTCTCGGCTGCGACATGTGCAGTGAACACCTCAAGCAATGCAGTTGTCTTTTCAAACGCAGCAGCCAGCAGTATATCACTGAATAACCTCTCGGTATCGTTCCGCTCAAACGGTGCAAGCTATAGTGGGACCAGCAACATTCTATTCTACTTTCAGGACAGCACCGGGCTACAAAATACTGACTCTAGGGTGAATACCACAGTATCGATAGTCGCAGCAACCATGAGCGGGTGTAGCGTGGTCTCCTCAAACTTAACAGTAGGTGCCTCCACCACATACAACTTCAGTTATGCACCCACTGTGGCTATCCCCACTGGGTCAATACTGCAGCTTGTTCTGCCTGCTTGGTTTGGTAACGGCACTAACCTTCTGAACAATGCATCTGCCAACTGTTCATCGAGCTGCACGGCTCTGCTCATTTCCAGCAGTGAATCCATCATCTTCAGAAACATCTTCGCGAGTGCGGGTGCTGCCATAGGCACCAGCCAAAACGCATCTGTATATAGCATAAAGAATCCCCCTTCTACTGCACCAATCACCATCCAAATCCTCGTGCAGACCTCAGCCAGCCAGAATGTACAGCAGTGTTATGTCCAGCTTGCAGTTACCACACCCAATATGCTAATAACCACTTTCAATCCAACTAACACGGCTATTTCTGCTAGCAATAGCATTAAACTGTCCTTTCGTAGCAGCAATCCCATACCAGGAGCCACTTCCTACCTCAGGATTAGTACGTCGCTGGCACTATCCTATAGCTACTCCGCAGCCAACAGTCTTCCAACTGTCGCTCCTGTGAGGGTGTCCTCCACTGACTCTTCCGTGCTTATCTCAGGGCTATCCACATCCAACATCGCATCCCTCAGTCTCTATTACCTTGGACTATTCACCCTTACCAACGCACCTTCAAGCAAGAAGCATACAATTTCCTTCACCACCCAAACTTACTCCAACAATACCTTCTACAGCATAGACTCCAATAATATCGTCGTACAGGCAACGGCAGCAACCATGACCATAGCCAGCGTATCTGCATCAAACCCTATAGCCTACGCCATCGGCCAGTTCAGTGTTAGTTTCACCATTATCAACAATCTCGTGGTGGGTTCTTTCGCTGTCTTGCAGTTTCCTTCGGAAATGACCATTATCGATTCGTCTACATGCACCACATCGGTGGGAAACTGCTTCTTCAGCAGCAATACAGTCACTGTTAATGTGCAGAATGCTGTATCTGCTGGCTCAAATATCACCACTATTCTATCTCTCGTGCAGAATCCACTCACCACCACTGCCAGCTCCACTTTTAGCATCAGCACCTACTATGACACCAGTGACAGTTTGGTGGATCAGCTGACATCTGGGCTTACATTTGCTGCTGCGCCAGTGCCAGTCAAATCACTGCAGGTTTTACCACTCAGCAAGACGGTGAGAGATATTACTAGCTATACCTTCAACATCAATTTCACCAATCCAATACCAAGCAGCGCCATTCTCTACCTGAGTTTTCCAAGCAGCCTGCCGATTAGCTCAGTGTTGTATACCTCTAACAATACTCTTTCGTGTGTTGTCACTGTCAATCTTCAGACTGTGACGCTAACAAGTTGCTTTAGCAGCCAGACAACTGGCACCGTTACTTTTACTTTAGGTAGCATCACCAACCCTACCAGCACCAAACCTAGTGGAAATTTCAACATTACAAGTTACTACAATGGTCTTCTGCTGTAGTACCTTTCCAGCTCCGTAACCGTGGTGATGACGACCCCCATGACTTTCGGTGGGGTAACCCTATCTGCGAGTAACTATACAGTCAATGCGCAAGCTACCTACACATTTAGTATTCAATCGTTGTTCTCGCACTCCACGGGAGATGTCTTCCTGGTGACAATACCTACAGAGTTAATCCTCGCGGCCCCTCAATGTGCGGTGCTAATTGGAATTAGTTCGTTAAGCTGTTCCCTTTCAGGTACTTCCCTCGTGGTTAACCTCACTGGGAGCAGTATCGGTGCACTCATCAACTTCACAGTCAGCGGGTTTCTCAACAGCTGGTACACTTCTACATCAACATTTAACATCCTGTCTGCTACAAGCGATGCCAACCAATATCTGATAGAGTCGGGCTCTGCAATAATCTCGTTTGTTGTTGGTTGGATGGGTTGTTCAGCAGCATCAGACAACCAGATAGTGCTGCTCTCACAGTCAACAGTTAAGCTTACTATCAATGCACCTTTCACACTTACCAAGGCTACCAATAATTCGGGGTTATCAATTGAAATCACTGTTCCCAGCACTTCATTCACTGCTGCTTCCACTGGCTGCAGCACTAACGGCACTTGCACATATAAATCTTCCGTCAATGGCTATGAAGTGACTTCACTGACTGCAACTTCCTTCCCCCTTTTAGTCAGCTTCTCTGCGCAGACTGGGCACTTTGTGAATAGTGATAGCTTCACCATCAAGCTGAGCTACCAGAACCAGCTGGTCTCCAGCAATATCGATACAACTGTCTCGGCGTACTGCACTTCCCCATGCCAGCAGTGTTCGCTTTCCCGCACCACCTGTTCGAGCTGCCTGCCCAGCAGCTACACGAGTAACACGACCCTCAACAGAGGCAATAGCTCCTGCGTACAGACATGCCCCGATGGGTACTATTCCAACACCAGCACTATTGCCTGCTAACTGTGCAATAGCAACTGCACGAAATGCTTTGCTATTGCAACTAATTGTTCAGCATGCTCACCCACTTCAGGTACCTACCTGCATGGAAACGCCTGCACGAGTACATGCCCCAGTAACTACTACCAAAATACGACAACAGTAGCTTGTACAATATGTCCGGCAGGTTGCAGCACCTGCACCAATTCCACTTACTGTCTCACTTGCCAGGCATTATATCTCTACAGTGCTGGCAGCTGCCTATCTTCATGCCCCAATGGTTCATATGTTCCAGTCAATGGCATATGCACTCTCTGCACGAACTCATGCTACACATGTTCGGGTACCACCAGCAACTGCACAGGCTGCACCAATGGGCTTATCCTGTACAGCTATGCCTGCGTGACGAAGTGCCCCAGCCTCACCTATCTCAACGGTACCAGCTGTTACAGCTGCCAGTCCCCGTGCCTGGAGTGCTCCTCCGACTTAATATGCACCAGCTGCAACTCCACAATGTCGCTGTTTAACAACCGAACGTGCATGACAACATGCCCCAGTGGCTACATATCGATTGCACAAGTCTGTACTGCCTGCGCTTAGCAGTGCCTTACCTGTTCAGTGTTGGTGAGTAACTGCACCAGCTGTACAGGTTCACTGTACTTGTATAATAGCAACAGCTGTGTAGCGACTTGTCCGGCACCAACTCAACCGAATGGAAATGTGTGTTCGGCTTGTATTTCTCCCTGCCTCACATGTGCTGGCACTGCATCCAACTGCACCTCTTGCTCAAACACCATGTACCTTTCCAGCAACAGCTGCTACACGTGTCCATCGCCATGTGTGACGTGCAGTTCTGCCTTGGTATGCACAAGTTGCAATTCAACTCAGTCGCTCTTCGACAACCGTACATGCGTGACACTTTGCCCAAGCGGATACATCTCCTTAGCACAGATCTGCACTGCCTGCTCCAGTGAATGCTCGACATGCTCTGTGCTCATCACCAACTGCACCAGTTGCTCTGGAAGCCTGTATTTGTACGACGGAAACAAGTGCTTATCAACTTGCCCATCACCCATGCAACCGAACGGAAAGGTGTGTTCAGGGTGCGTGTCACCATGCTCAACCTGCGCAGGAACTGCCTCCAACTGTACCTCCTGCCAAAATTCCATGTATCTGCTGAACAACAGCTGCAATGCCTGCCAATCACCATGTGTTACCTGTAGTACCAATCTTGTCTGCACCAGCTGTAACTCGACGATGTCGCTATTTGACAATCGTACGTGCTTAACGACTTGTCCAAACGGGTATATTTCTCTCGCTCAGGTCTGCACCGTCTGTTCGAGTCAATGCTCGACCTGCTCAGGTATTACCACCAACTGCACCAGCTGCCCAGGCAACCTGTACTTCTACAACAACAATACTTGCGTTGCTAGCTGCCCATCCCCCACCCACCCCTACGGCAAGATCTGTACACTATGCATATCGCCATGCTCGACCTGCACAGGTACTGCCACCAACTGCACAAGCTGTGAGAGTAATATGCTGCTCCTGAACAACAGCTGCTATAGTCAGTGTCCAAGTGGCTACTATAGCAATAATCAGCAATGCTATTCGTGTGGAAACTGCCTTGCATGCATCACTGCAGCCAACTGCACCACGTGCAACGCAGGTAACTACCTGTTGAACGGGCTTTGCTACAGCAGCTGCCCGGCGAGCTTCCCAATCCTTGTTGGTCAGTCATGCGTCTCCTGCAGCTCGGAGTGTTTTACTTGCGATGTGCTTCCAATAAACTGTACCTCCTGCTCCACAACAACCTTCCTGCTCAGGTATACTTGCGTTGCCAGTTGTCCACTTGGCATGTATACAGATCGCACCTCCAATAAATGTCTGGATTCGCTGAGCAACCGCATTGTATTCTTCCCACTGCTGATCATCTGCGTCGTGCTTGCTGGACTTATACTCGTGTCCAAATGCTTTGCTCGCAATACAGCTTTAGTCACAGCATTAGTTGCCTGCTTTGCTCTGCCCGAGCTTTGCATGTTTATTTACTACACCATTCAGCTTTCACTGGATCAGGAAGGTATCAGCACTCTTGTGATGATGGTACTTGCTGTTGCGGGCATCGCCCTCATGGTTGTAGCCAGTGTAGCTTTTTATATTCTCAACCGTAGGCGTATCAAGTAGGATCCCTACCTTGTAGAATGGCTCTAATCACCATGCAACTACCACACCTACCTGATATGCATGCACGTTGCGCTACTCAACTTCAAGTTCTACCGTATTGTCTACTGTCGCCTCTTCAATAGTCAAGCCTTCTCTCTGTTTCTGAAGTTCCCGAAATCAGTATTCCCTCTGACCACAGTCTTCACAATCATCGTCCTATTCCTGAGTGAGATACTCGTGGCGGTATCAGCAGTGCTTACAGTCTACAATAAGAACAATAAAGATCAAGTATTTTACACTGCTTTATAGTGCCTCCTGCTAACAGTCATCAGTTCGGTGATGTCTCTGGTGGATATTTACAAAACAGATGATTTCTTCAGTGAGTCAGAATACCTTGTCACGAAGAAATATGTGGATAGAACAAAGGATGACCGAAGACCAGAAGTGGATGAAGTTAGTATCTTCGATGTACCCAGTATTGCTGTGGATTCTGAAAATTGTTTTGGTACCGGGCAAAAGACTTTCTACAACAAAAATGATGGTGGGCTGATGTTTGTGGACAGTAGTAACAATAAGATTGATGATCAGATCGAGGATGACGAGCTTTCGCACAATTATGAGATGGAAACTCAGATTGGCAACCGTCGGGCATAATCGCAGTACGGAAGTAGCCGGAAAAAGAGGATTAATATTTTCTAGCCTATCAGAGAGGAATAAGCTTAGGAAGATACTTAAGCGCAGGTGATTGACAAGTTCTATCGAACGGATAATCTCGGAGAAACCAATTTTGAGCAAATCGTCAAGGCCAGCTTGAGAAGAGAAAAGAGTGATGTTGGAAAATCACCACCGAGACTCTTCGAAGTCCCAAAGGATGATATCAGATCGTTGGCCGAACCCAGAGATTTGCGCAAGAGATGGGACGATATCATCGAAGCCAGAAGACAATAGGCTCGAAGACTATTCCGAACCAACAAAAATACAATCGATATGGGCACAACAAACAAATTCGAAGGATATGAGCGAGCAGAAAACGAAATACCGAAGGGCCGCAGAAAGAAACTGAAGGTAACAAAATCAATGAAGCGAACACAGGAAATCTATTTGCAGAGGTTAGTGGTGCTGGAGGACAAGGATAGGCCTGCAGCAACGTCTCTGAAGAAAAAGAGGAAACGTCGCAACAACAGGAAGGAATCATAGGAATACGTGTTCCCTGATAATTGATTGCTAGTAAATGGTGTTACGATAGATTGAATTACCACCAAACAACACAGAGGTCAGCGAGGTGCCAAACGGTGGCGAGATCACAGCAAAAGCGCAGGACACTTTATCAGAGAGTGGACTATAAAGTTGATAGGGTGTTACAACATATCAATGCAGTTGTCGAGAATGTTTTCAGGAGTAATGTGCTACTTAGTAACTGCAGGATAGAAGGGGGATAAGTCGGATGATAGCGAGAGAAGACGCGATCCAATAAATCGGATATTCGTCCAAAACGCAACTTAACTTGGGCGTCTCAATCTCAAACCTATCTCGCGACTTTAAAGTACACTTACGACT
>ERZ724508.1486-NODE-1486-length-13818-cov-5.585628_pt1 | contig 13818 bp, 28 predicted proteins | sample MGYA00376041_ERZ724508 | MGnify/ENA primary metagenome ERZ724508 (study PRJEB28724, sample SAMN07190887) | wastewater metagenome | isolation source: effluent of sewage treatment plant in Hong Hong | place: USA: Christiansburg, Virginia | collected 2016-03-01 ...
GTTGGTCTTTTCGCGGCTTGTCGATTTTTTGTTCTTCTCGAGCTGATCGTTCTCTGCATTCTGCTTCTATTTTTATCGGATTTTCCTCTGTCTCTCCAACGATCGCTCTTTCTCCTGTTGGTAGCGTTGCTGGTCTTGGTAAAATTGACGAAAGCTGCGTGGCGAGGCACTTCTCACCGTGTTCAGTTTTGGCTTGAATGTACATTCCTCTGTATTGGTTTAAATGCGTACTGTCAATGCCTGCTTGCTCTCTTGCCTGATCCAGCTTCTGCTGCTTTTGCTGATTGTAGTTGTGGAGGTTCGAAACATGCTGGTTGATCTCATGGATGGTCTTCTTTCCAGAACGACTGGGACTATTCCGATTGGACTGTTGGACGCTTGGGCTGGTGAGTCGGTTAGTTGATGCTTGAGAAGGTGGTGGTTTGAGGCTGGCTGTTGGAGATATTGGAAATAACGGTTGGAAGGTGGCGGCGACCCCCTTCGGCGACGATGCTGTCTAAACCGATGACGCTTCGCTTCCCATTTCCGGAATTATAGAAAGATTTAAACAGCCAGGCTCATTGCTTTACCTTCAAGGCACCTCTTGAACTTGGACAGGTATGAGTACCCACGGTAGGCATATGTTACGCATTAATTTTAATGGCACTCTGGAATCAGGAGCCAATCAGTCGCTTTAAGCTAAACACCTCAATAGGCTCGAATCGCTCTATTCCGGACATTAACAGAGAGTCGACCGAAATGCTTCTCCAGCATCTCAATGTTGAGAAAGAAAGAAATGAAAAGTTGCAGCTCAAGATAGAGGAGCTGACAGGTGTAGTCAGGTCGAGCAACGAGCGAATACGCTAACTGGAAAAACAGAACTAATAGCTGCGGGAGTTGATGAAGACCTACTCTTCGGTCGTTGGCAGCGGCAATACAGACCAACCACTGAACTTTACCATGCCAACCTCGACTATCTATATTGGATTGCAACCTATCGAAAGCCGGCACCACGATATGCCCTTGATGGGTACCCAGATCCAAACAGTGTCAGATTATCGACCACAACCGCATAAACCAACGCCAATCATGGACGATTCTCGTACCAGCGACAATATGGTACAATCAGCAACCAATACTGAATAGCAAAATGATGACCTTAGCTCACAGACTCCTTCATTAACGGAGTTTACACCGGAATGGTCTCAATACCTGAAACCCAAGGCAACATTGTCTAGCGGCCGTACCTCTATGGTCGTGCCAATGGACAACACTAAGTTTAGCACAACAACCAACCAAAGCAGCAGCGGAAGGTTGTTTGAGAATTTCGTGGTGGTTGCCGCAACTGAAAAGAACAAGCATGGTTCTGGAAGCTTCGAGCCCGATATAGTGTATACCTTCTCGGACAAGATTCAGAAGGATCGGGCATCACAGATAGAGAAGTACAGCTACCCCTTGGGAATCAACATCGCCAACATCAATGGACTCTCAGATGCGAGAAAGTAACGAAGGTTGTTAATCATAGCATCCTCGAGGACGATTTCTTCGAGGCATCGTTCTTTACGCTGCCGCCATAACACATCAACTCATCGGTGACCTCTGCTGAAAAGTCACATAGCAACCCACTGATATCAGCTGTGAATCCCTCCAACATACTCTATGCCATCACCTTTAAGGTAAGGGGGCTAGCCAGGACTCCCAATAATACCATCTTTTACGAAACACCAAAAACGTACATCTTCCTCACTTACCTTCCGTTTGTAGCATTCTTCCATACTTGTCTCCACGATATCGCTAGTACAACCTCTTCTTAACTTAGAGGCACTCAAGCTTGACGAGTTGGAAAAACTGCCGAAGGTCTCGAATAGTGCGTATTAACGACTCATTCCCACCTATATCGATGACATGTCAAAGGTCGTAGCCACATCGCTGCTCGTCAACATTAAGTTTCAGTGGATGAGCAGCTATATGCCACTCCCTATTCCCGACAAGACTTATGTTGATGAGCTCGTCGTCAAGTTCGCTCTCGAATGCCTTCGCACTGTCGAGATTGGGATGCTCGCAGACATATTCCTCTTCGTCATTCTGGAAAAACCGATTCACCTCTACAGTTCTAGCCAAACTCTCCTTTCGCAGGTTATTTTGTTCGTGCTGACAGCAATCAAGCCGTTCCGCTACTCATTCCCAGTCAAGTACGGACTTCCCTTATGCGAATACCCAATGCTTGAGTCTCCTTTAGCGAGAATCATTGGCTTAAACCTCCCTGAAGAAAAGTTTAAGGAAATGTACGGTGTTCAGCCCGGTGACAGTGTGTATTTCAACCTTGACCAGCAGACGGTTTACCGACACCCAAAACGCAAGGAACACCACCTCTTCAAAGAGGAAGTCATCCGGTACATCAGCCGTCAATAGACAAAGCCTTTGAACGTGTTCAAGCAGCTGCGCTCCTTCGTTCGTAAAACCTTCGTGGAATACCAGCTCCATGATCCAAAATCAGCACTGGCAGCACTGCAAAAAGCCTTTGGACAGACCGAAATGGCGAAGGGGTACCGACGAGCCGCAAACTCCAATGAATAGCTTTTTTGAGCAAACTAGCAATGATGTTCTCGATGTATTCAATACTGAGTTCTGAATATACACAGATGGAAAGTAGCAGAGGTACCAACCGCAGGCCTTCAACCAACAGCAATCTGTTAAACACACAAGCATTCACATGCTACACGTTCCCTGAGTGGTTCGTACTGGAGGTAGCACCAACTGCAAAGCGTATGGATGACGCCCAGCGAGTCCTCCGAATCAACCGTACCACCGGTTAGTTTGTACGCAAGTTGCATAACGCAGAGCGAAGTTAACCGTTTTGAAATCCGCTTTGATGAGAAGAACTACGTGTTCCGAAGCTTCAGTGCATTCCTAGGCATCGTCATGCTCGAGGGGCTGAGATTTCTACTGTTCTGCGATGAATGTCAGGATGCCACCAAAAGTGATGTACTATCGGTGTTTGAGATCCACAGCATCTTTATGGTGTCGTTCCTGAACGATCATGAGCTAACACTGACTGGCCGGAAGCGGAGCATTCTGAAGAAGATAACATAACTCAATGAACTCCTATCGCGCGGCTTTTACTACTCCCTCGACTACAACCTAACGCGGACTAGAGAGAATCAGTAGCTTATCTATCGCGAGGAGTTTACGTGGAACAAGAGTTATATCCTCGAACTGTCAAAAGCCAAGAACCTTCGAAGTGAATGGATTATTCCGGTCATTCAAGGGTTCATAACCAGCTTCAGCTGCTATTTCGAGGGCAATCAGCTGGACTACTTTTTGATAAGCCGCAGAAGCTGGCAGAAGGGTGGCCCGAGGTACTTTGACAGGGGCATCAACGAGGAAGGTTGGGTAGCGAATTTCGTAGAGAGCGAACAGCTGCTTATCATGGGCACGTACATAGTCAGCGATGTGCAGATCCGAGGAAGCGTGCCTATCTACTTTGAACAGCGAGGCCTCACCACAAAGGTGCATATTACCCGGAGCAACTAACTAGCGCGGCAGTCGTACTGCAGGCACTTTGAATATTGCAGAAGAGTTTACGATAGGACGTTTTGTGTAAATCTCCTTGCGATGGGCAAAGATGGCGAGCGGACCATCATTGAGTAGTACGAGAAGCACATCCGCTAACAGAACGATCCGGATGTTAAGTATATGTACTTCGATTTCCATAAGCGCTGTGGAAATGATTTCAGTCGTGTCAACGAGGCGATCGGATGGGTTGCTCAACAGAAGCGGAACCTCTGCTACTACTTACAGGATACCTCCAATGGGAATGTGCTCAACCGCCAGATGGGTGTCTTTAGGACCAACTGTCTTGACTGCCTTGATCGAACCAATAACTTCCAGGCGAAGCTCGCGCTAGAGTCAGTGGAGCAGATATTGGAATTCTTTACTGTGGATATGAAGAAGTTGTTTCAAAAAAGCGCAATAGAGGAGATGGACTCTAAGTAGAACCAACACCACTTCATTCGCAACTTTAAGACAGCCTGGGCTGACAATGGCGATATGATCAGTTATCACTACACCGGCACTGGCTCAACCCATACTGATATCACCAGGGACGGTTTCCGGAGTTTCGCTGGTAGCTTCAAGCACAAAGTCAAGACTATAACTCGGTTCTACAACCAACATTTCTGGGACTTTGACCGAGTCCGAATGATAAATCTGCTGCTGCAAAATAACCAGTCTGAGATGGAGGCCTGCATGATTCCACTGAAGCTCAAGGAAAGAGAAAAGGAATACTCCAAGTTCTCGGAAATTAAGATTGAAGTACTCAGCTGGAAGGTCAATAACCTATCGGCGCCGAGTGATATTATACCGATGAGAAACTGTGATGTGCTGGTGGTGGGACTGCAGGAGCTGGAGGGGTCGTCGATGTTCGGGTTCAAGTCCATCAACTAGGAAAAGGCCCAGAAATGGGAACATTATTTTATGAAGTGTTTAGAGCAAGCCAGCATTCGACCGAACTCGGCTCAGGAAAATGACAGGTACATCACCATTATGCGATTTGGGTTTGCGAACAACCTGCTCATTGTAATTGCGAAGGAAACGCTGAAGGAGAGGCTGAGCAACATCGAGAATAGTGCTGTTCCGTTTGGAAACTACCTGTCCAGCAAGTGCGCAGTCCTAATCCGGATGGTCATCGATGACACCCCAATCGTATTTATTGGCTGCCAACTTGACTATGGGAGATAATACAGCAAAAATCGCATTGGAAATATTCGAACTACATACCGGAAGGCGTTTCAAGAGGAAGAGGTGGGGAAGAAAAAGTCAGAGCTCATCAGGGACACTCCCGTAAAAATACTATTTGGCAATCTCAATACTAACCTCAACATGGAGGAGGTAGTGGTTCGCCAAAAACTCAAGGAAATCAACTCGGACTACAACGATTATAGAGGATTACTTAAAACGAGCGAAGCCTATCAATCCAAAGCCAAACAGGTCCAGTACAAGATCGAAGAGCTCATCAAATGCGATGAGATCGCAGTACTCAGATAGTCCGAGGAATGCTTGAGAGAGTATGAGGAAGGGCCGATAACGTTTATCCCTCCTTATAAGTACCAAAAAGGAAAGACCAAACTGGATGATGGAAAGTGCGGAGGCTGGGTCGATAGAATATTGTACGATAGTGAGGAACCGATGAAATGCTTGGAGTATGGAGTCCATTAAGTAACATAACCCTTAACACAGCTCTTCATTACCGACCATCTTCCGGTCTATGCAGTGCTCAGCCTGCGAGTTGCCAAAGAAGACGCCTCTCGCAAGAAAGCTGTATACGAACAAATTCTGAAGTAGCTCAAACTGAGTGAACCCGAATAATAGGCACAGGACGAACTGTGATGTATACTCATATTCAGCAGCAGTGTCAGCGTTTCGGTTTTTCGTTAATGACTGTGATAGACCGTTCGAAGAAGAAATACCGAGCTGCCTGAACACTATAGTCTTCCCAGCGTAACCTTATCTGTATGCCACGGCAGTTGAGGAGTCCCTCGATTGTGACGGCTGGGCACTCTCGGATGTCCAATATTTTTATATTTGGCAGGTGCGTCTAGGTATATGCGTTAGCGTACCTCGCTTATATGGATGTTTTTGATGTGTTATCCTGCGACTGCCAACTATTGCAGACCCTCAGGAAGTCCATTCATAAGGGTAGGGATGTTTAGGAATGTTCCCATGGCTAACGACTCCAATCCCACCGGAAAGTTCATGCTCGTGGTATGGGGTAACTCCTCTATTGAACGTTGTAGATGGTCTACACAATGGTTGATAGACAGTTGCTTCAGGCAAGAAAACCTTCTAAAGTCGTACCAGGGAAGGCTGCCAGCAGCAGGAGTCTTGCTGAGCTCGAGAGTGCCAATCCTTAGCATCAGCATTTTCTGAGGCTGTTTAATGTTGTCAAGAAGCTACTGTCCGACTCGAGCTATTTCCAGCATTGTGAGGTGTGTACAGAGATTGACGAGCATGGTGATGTTGGCATCAGTAATGTTCGGGTTATGCTGTTGGACACCCTTTCCAATAGCCCTGAGCTTTAAACAAACTAGCTTGAGTCCAATGAGAGACGATGACTCGAATTTGATCAGATAGGGAATCTCCAGACAGTATAGTCTCAGTCCCTTCAACTGGTCAATGTTCTTGGCTGACATTTACCTCCACTTGGAGAAGTTGAGCCATCGAGAGTTGTTTGGATTGATTGGTCCGTCTTCGCTGAAGTTGGTGAAGTGATCGATTTCCCGTACATTCTTCATCCGACACTCTACGTAAAAGGCGTGCTTCGTCAGTTTCTTGAATGTGGCTTCATCCACCTCATCTTGAAGGATGACTCGCTTGAGACCCAGCAGCACGAATTCAGATAACTTTTTGTTTAGCACTCGCAATCCCATTTGACTCTAGCCGACAAAGTTCATTATCAGTTTGAATATTTACACCGGCAACTCCGTAAGGCCTATCGAGGGTTTGCTCACCTTTTTTGGCAACTGGACTATGCGTTTCTCCTGGAATTGTTTGACTTTTCTTAGCTCTTCGTACACTAGTTTTTGCTACTAGTCCTGAGCCTCCTTCATCAGCTAGCGCCGGGAAACAGCCTTTTTCACCGGCTTGCCTTCCTTGTCCTAAACAACCGACGATCGAGGGTGGTTGTTATTGGCTGCGACGTTGCACACGCTCTTTCGTTTAAGTTCCTTCTGCATTTCTGCAATCCGCTCAATGAACATCTCCAGGCTCTGCTTAATTGAGTTGTGGATGAAGATGTGCGCTAACAGCTCCTTACGATTGTTTTCCAAACTCACATCTGTCGCTAAAATGACCAAGGGTTCGCTCCCCTCATAGACTTCAATGGTGAGCTTGCCTTCCTAAATGAAGCGACGCTGAATGCTTCGAATGCGAGCTACATCGAACTCTATCAGCACTTCCTGTTTTGAGAACGGGTGGATAGAGAGGTGGCGGGGTGGTCGGAGCACCAGGCTAAAGTACTTGGACTTGCTGTTTAGCTTGAGGGGTAAATTGTTGCGCTGTAGCGTGCATTAGCACTTGAGGGAGTACTCACGAGCTTGGTTGGAGGGTGGCGATGGAGGACGTTTAGGTTTTTACATACTGAGGTATTTAAGCGGGCACCCTATTAATATAAAGCAGGTCACTTACCTATCGGGCACCTGCGGGTAGCCCTCAGTGCTAATAATTTAGTCGAACCATCAGTGAGCATCCCAACAATTTGCAAATCAAGAACAAAGAGATCGTTCGTCGTCGCTGCTGGGAATGCCTGTGGGGTTGGCTGGTGGATTGAAGAACAATTCTTCGATGAGGTATTTTGTGATAGAGGCGAATTCAAAAACTTAACGAGTCCGCTCAAACCTAAATTTAATAATTGGTCAACGAAACTCCCATGTGGCTGGCGGGTACCACCTTCGTCCCATTCCAGAAGGCGGAACCGTCTCAACAATTATTTGGACTGCATAGTGGTCCACGGTGCGATCGAAAGTTGTCAGGTTGTTTGTTGAGTAGGCTGATTATCGATTATGACTGTCTTAGCAAGTTAAACGAACAATGGGGAATCAGTGATCACCACGAATACGACGGGCCAGCTGTAGGTCCTTCGACATGATGGTAACACGGCGTGCATGTATCGCGCAGAGGTTGGTGTCTTCGAACAGGTTCACAAGGTAGGCCTCAGCTGCTTCCTGCAAAGCCAGCACTGCCATGGACTGGAACCGAAGGTCCTGCTTGAACTCCTGGGCGATTTCTCTGACGAGCCTCTGGAAAGGAAGCTTGCGGATGAGGAGATCGGTTGATTTCTGGTACTTCCTTATCTCACGCAGAGCAACAGTACCTGGCCTAAACTTATGAGGTTTTTTGACGCCAATGTTGGTCGGAGCTGTCTTTCGAGCAACCTTCTGAGCTGCCAACTGTTTCCTGGGCACTTTCTGGGCAGTGGACTTACGGGCTGTTTGCTTGGTACGCGCCATGGCTTCTTGAAATAATTATAAACTCGTGGGACTGGCAGTGCTGTTTTGAGATGTTGTTGAGAGGCCGGTTCGGAGTGGTATAAACTTGGCTCTACCACCAAATGCTGATATTATAGGCAGTTTATTATCCTAACGAAACGGCACTTCGGCGATAAAATAGATGTTAGCAGAAACTATCGACATTGTCAGCGACGCATGGTGCTGCGCATCTTCTGCTGCTCCCGTTTCACCTTCTCCAATAGTTCTTTACGTTAGTTGGTTAGGCGCTCCAAACTCCTCCTTATCTTATCGTTCTGCCGACTACGCTACTTGAAGTTGCAGTAGGTCGCTCCTAGTTTGTTGCCTGCTTCTTCCTGCAATGGCCGTTTGGTGCGGCTGGTTCTTTCGCCTTAGTGTCTTCCGCCCAACACCTTCCCGTACTTGAACAGGTTGTAGTTGTTGTACATCTCCTCGTACTTGCTATTACGATCGGCGGCAGTCATGAATGTTGCGCCAGTACGATTCATCGGGTTGTTGTGATTCGTTGCACTTGCCGGTCGAAGATCTGACTCTCGACTGTCCAGCGGTCGGTCCATCGATGTGCGTTTAGAGTTGTATGTCCACCTGAATAGCCCACAGTAGGTACATAAGCGAGGGAGCGGACTGCGATACCTGAACAATATAATTATCGGACTAGTTAGAAGAGCTTCAGTCACTGCCACCAACGACACAACGAACATAACATCAGAATATTCTGAAGTTGATCTTTGCTTCGTACTCGCCGAGAATCTCGATATCTATCCGATCAATATCCATTTGGGCAAACTTGAGGCTGGTGATGTTGCGCTAAAAGAAGGTAATGAAGCCCTTATCGGTAAGGTTGATCCCCACCATTCGAATCAAGTAAAGCTGCGGAAGTTAGAGCTTACAGAATTATGCAATGCCCTTATCGGAGATATCGTTGCGGCTGATGAATAGGACTTGAAGTGAGTCAAGCTTGGGTTGCAGCTGGTACAAGTCCTCGAAGAATCTGTCATCGAGCACGTTCGTGCTAATATCGAGTAATACAATGCTGCGGAAGAACTGGGAGTGGCAGCCTTCGAGCATTTTAGAAGTGAAGTTGTTGCGCGAAACACCGAGACTCCTGAGTCTTGGAAACTTATTGACTATCTGCTTGAAGCCTGCATTACTCACGTAGCAGCTGCCTACATCAATACAGCTGTGTACCCATAAACAGAGCTGTGAGATTTGTGAAGTTAGATTGGACGATTGCATCGACTGCATCGTTGGAGAGGAAGTTGAAATCAATGTCCAGATAGCCTAGCCTTGGCATGTCCAGCTTCATCAGTACCTGGAACATCGTGTCATCCATTTTGCAATCCACTGCTTTCAACTGATTCAACTTTGGAAACCTTAACCTCGCCAGTGACTTGATCCCTTCCAAGGTAAAATTGAGCTTATCTGCGGTAAGCAGCAGTTTACCTAACTTGAGCTCTTCGAGTTTGCTGAAGAAGTCGATAGGAAAGGCAGCAAATCCCTCACCTGAAAATGGTTAAAGGCTATCGCTGATGTCTAACTTTTTCAGGTTCGGGAGCTTCATGTTGGCCAGCAGCGCAAAGGCTTCATCTGATATATGGCAGCCCTCCAGGACAAGGGTCTCCAGTGATTCCATACTCCAGCTGCTCGTCAGGTACTTCAATCCCTATATTCCAATTCGCGTGTTGCCTTGGTAATCCATACGGTACCTAGTTGCAGAACGCTCAGTTTTGGGAGCTCAAGCTTCTTGCGCATAACTGTCAGCAGGTCCCCGAACGGACACTTCTCTAAATTTAGCTACTTAAGCTCTGTAAAGTCTATAGAAGCCAGTGCCTCCAATGCCTTTTACTTGACAGCCATCTTTCCGAGGTTGAGTTCCTCGAGCACATATGGATAGGATAGGATCAGGGCAATACTTTCATCGAGCAGCTCGTTGTTGTGGAGGTCAAGCTTCTTCAACGCGATAAATTTGCGCATGAGTTCGATGTCGTTATCAAACTTGAGCATGTTTCCGTCGAGTCGCAGCTCCACCAGACTGTCAGGCACTACTTTCAACACCTCAAACAAGTCGAGAGAGTTGTCTGACAGTTGCAGGATCTTCAACTTGCTCGAAGTTTTACTAAGCAGATCCTTGATATTTGTCGTATTTAAGTAGTTCTGCGTGACGACCAGCTCCTCCAGATTCGGAAGATCGAATTCCACCAAATGGTGGGTGTCCAGGTAGCCCAGGTAGCAGCTCTTGATCTCCAGCCTCTTCAGCTGCGGCATCTTTGCTTTTGTGAGGTACGACTGCTGCCCGGCGAACAGAGTTATCGCTTCCATCTTCAGTTCAATCAGGTTTGGCCAGTTCATTTTGGAGAAGAGCTGAAGATCGGTTGGGTCTGCCTCCATTCCTTTTAAGGACAAGTTGGTGAGGCCATCCAACTTCCATTTCGCAAATTCTTTCATTGCATCTCCATTCTGGGACTTGATTGCGGCACCTACATTCAAGTTTACGAGTTTGTGGAGGTTGCATCTACTCAGGTATTCCAAGCCCTATTTGGAGATAGAGTTTCCCTCTGAGTTACCTCATTCGTACATAAGCTGAAGACCTCGAGCTTGGAGAAGTTGGCTTACTAACTGAACACCTTCATTGATTAGGCTGTGAGATTGCATTGTTCCACCTTCAAGGTTCGCAGCCGTCCGACGAGTCCGTTCCTTACGATGCCATCAATGAACCCTCTGTCAGCCAGCGGATTATGTATGAGTGTTAAGTTGGTCAGCTTCGGAGCGTTGATCTGAGCCAACACAACCATTGCCTCGGGTATAATATTTCCCTGCTAGATGGAGATGTCTTCCAGTTCGGGCAGCAAGCCAAGCGACTTGATAATATTGGCACCTTCGACTCCGAGATTCGTCATACCTAAGATGGCGCAAAGCATTACGGATCTTGATGCTAGTGAGTTCTGATAGATTGGTGTTTGTGAAGTCCCTCTTCAAAAGTTCAGGCTGAGTGTTGATTTCGAGGGTCACGCAGTTAGCTAGCAAACTCAGGAGAGAGAAACCTATCAGATGTAGCATGCTTCTTAAGGCCCATATCATGGTTAGGTGTTTATCCTATTTTATAAATATTAGCATACCCGCATGGAGTCAACTGCCACTCTTCCGTTGCCTCATAAAACTGCAAGTGTTGAGAAGGTTGAACCACATGGCCAACCGTTTAGGTTTCCTGTCAAAGCTGAGGTAGGCCGAGTGTTCTAGAGTTTGCTCGATGTGGAGACCTTCCTCAATCAAGAGTCACTCCAGCAAAACCGCCACGTGAGGTACACATTCACCCAAAACACCAAGCGAGGAACCCTAACTATATAGTGCTGTCAATGCACGTCCTTTATGCTGCTGCTTCAGCTACCCTCGAAAAATTGGTTGCTGAAGGATGTCCGACCCGATCATTTGGCGGCGGCGCGTCTCCCCAAAATATCTCAATACGAGCAAACCTTGCAGTACTTTGACGATCTCAGGAAACAGGGAATCAGCATCGACACTCGAGCAAATCTGAAAGAGGAATTGGTCAAGAAATTCGACATCAGTACCTAAGAATTCGATGAACTGAAGCAAATCTACCTGGATCGTTAACAAAACAGCTTTGAGAAGCTGCAGGATCACGTTGAGAAGCAGGGCTATCAAATTCAAGGATCTCCCATCCTTCCAAACCGGTCGCATCCTTAGGCCATCCTAATCGTGTCCAAGGCAATGAAGGACAATTACAGCAAGTATGGGCAGTGCCTATACTTTAAAACTATTAAGACGCAAATATGGGACACTATGAAGTTCGGGTGCGCGTACCGAATGGGGCTGTTCTACGTGAGGGACTGCAGCGCAAGGATTCTACTTGCAGGCGGTGTGTTCTTTCAAGGAACCAAAGTAAAACACTTGCTACAGACCTTCGAACTATTCTTCTAGCACCAAAACCCTCAAGTGACCCAGTCATTGGTGACAAGCCATAATAAATAACTCGTGGAAATGGTTACCCAACTGTTACGCTCCCCAAAGCTGGCCAATATCCAACACTTGTACGACCCATACACCAGTGCAGTGCATATTCAAAAGTAGCAGACTAAGAATCCAGATCACGCTATTAAGTATCTCCGCATCGCCGTTGAGACCTACAAGAAGGACATTTACGAAAAGGCTATCCTCAAACTCCAGGCTAAACCTCAAACCAAGTCGCTCATGCAGTTTCTCGAGAATACCGATAAGCTGTGCTTCTGCGCCATATCTCCTGCATTTATAGGCCTCTGGCAGTTCTTCGAGAGCCAACCAAACATCCACAAGCTGGCTACTCGATTTCGCAAGAAGGGGAATACCATTGCTCAGAAGACGGATACGCTGATCAAGTTAGACACGATGCTACTCAAGGAGCAAGAGTTAGGGAAGATGGAGCACCAGATCTTTGTAGACTATGCTGACGAAAGAGTCACCCTTCTCGCTCGGCAACTTGAACCACTGGCGATGCAGATCTTCCTGAAGAATTATCTGAAATCGCGTGAATGGTCTGCCTTTCCCACTCCCGAAGGATTCGAACTGGTGAACATCGAGAATGAGTGTCATATCGTGCACGAGCTCAAGTGTGACTGTGACTTTACAGCAAAGACAGGAATCCCATGTGAACACGTGATCAACTGTGCTACAGTACTGCCTGACGTTGACTACCGAGCACTCTTCTGGACGCGATGGTTGCGACCGTCACCGAGTAAGTGGCTAGTCGATCTCACTGACTCCCTAGTGATATGACACTTCGTCACTTGATTGAAATTGGTTTATAGTTTTAGAATGCTTACAAGGGACTTTGAAGTCAATGGTGGCAAGGTATCCGTATTACAGAAACTGGAACTAGGTCATGCAGGAACAGTTTGGGACGGGGCACTTGTACTCCTTGCCTACTTGAATAAACATAGGCTGATGTCACAGGAGATGCTGCAGGGCAAGGTTGTATTAGAACTCGGGTCGGGAACTGGCATCGTTGGGTTGGCTTGCAACCTGTTTCAGGCGAAGACTGTAATCCTCACCGACTTCCCAGAGAACTTGCAGCTACTCCGAGATAACACTTAGCTGAACTTTCCCAAAGCAGACAATGTGTTAACGCAAGACCTGTCATGGGGTGACTAGAAGAGCTTGGGAAATATATCGTCTAAGCATACAGTGGATATCGTCATAGGCTCAGAACTGGCCTACGATGCCGACAATACCCGACTGTTGCTGCAGACGATCGACTACTTCAAGCAACGCAACCCAAAGCTGATGACCCTGATTAGCTACAGTCGATACCCCCAGCCTCACAAGAACCTGCTAACTTACCTTAAGGGCCGGAAATTTCATGAGATAAATGAATCAGAGATGGATGACTGCTACCGTGATGATAGCATCGGGATCATCGTAATGGACTGACAATCTTTACTGATTAGCATTATCATTGTTAAATGGAAGTAAGTCCCATCATGAAAATGTTCACTGAAAGCGAGGTTGGGCCTGACGAGATCTATTCTTTGGATGAGAAGCTCTAAGAGCTCTACTTCTACAGAAGCACGTTGGTACTCGAGGATATGATTTTTGCGGGGATTGGCTAACTCAAGCATCTGAGCAAGCTCACCATCGATGTTGCAAACCCTCCGTCAAATCTGTTCAGCTACCTCTCCAAGCTCCATCAATTAAGGGAGCTAAATCTCGGTATTGAGTAGTTTAGGCAGCAAATATCACTGTCACCCAGGAAGATGTCTAAAACTTGAATCAACTTCCTCATCTGTCTCAGTTGTTTCTTGGTAAGGAAGTTCCTAACATTAGA
>ERZ724508.1487-NODE-1487-length-13814-cov-6.799259_pt1:0-10000 | contig 13814 bp, 8 predicted proteins | sample MGYA00376041_ERZ724508 | MGnify/ENA primary metagenome ERZ724508 (study PRJEB28724, sample SAMN07190887) | wastewater metagenome | isolation source: effluent of sewage treatment plant in Hong Hong | place: USA: Christiansburg, Virginia | collected...
AACTTACCCGACAAGGAATTTCGCTACCTTAGGACCGTTATAGTTACGGCCGCCATTCACTGGGGCTTAAGTTCGAAGCTTCGCGACAAGCGCTAACCTCTCTCCGTGACCTTCCAGCATTGGGCAGGCGTCAGTGCATATACATCGCCTTACGGCTTCGCATGCACCTGTGTTTTTGGTAAACAGTCGCTTGGCTCTAGTCACTGCGGCCTCCTCAAGCTCATGTCGCGAAGACAATCACTTTACTGAGGCCCCCCTTATCCCGAAGTTACGGGGGCATTTTGCCGAGTTCCTTAACCGGAGTTATCTCGCTCTCCTTAGTATTCTCTACTTATCTACCTGTGTCGGTTTGGGGTACGGGCACCATATTAACTCATTGCTAGGCTTTTCTAGGCAGCATAGGATCAATCAAATCGCCTAAATCGGCTACGTGTCGTATCTCAGGATTAATGTGCAACGGATTTTCCTATCACACTCCCTACTTACTTACTTCCAGGATAACCATCACCTGTCAGATCTACCTTCCTGCGTCCCCCTACAATTACCATGCACTAATTGGGTCGTTTCGTTAATAAATTAACAGCCACTTAGCAAATTAGCTTAGGCTGGGCGCGAATATGGTGGTACTGGAATATCAACCAGTTGTGCATCGACTACGCCTTTCGGCCTCGCCTTAGCTCCCGACTAACCCTGGGCGGATGAGCCTTGCCCAGGAACCCTTGGATATTCGGAGGAAGGGTTCCTCCCCCTTCGTTCGCTACTCATGCCAGCATTCTCACTCGAGTCCACTCCACCAGACGTTATCATCTGGCTTCACAGTCGAACTCGACGCTCCCCTACCCATCAGTAATAATAAATTATCCTAATGACGCAACTTCGGTTTTATACTTGAGCCCCGTTACATTGTCCGCGCAGGAACACTCGACCAGTGAGCTATTACGCACTCTTTCAAGGATGGCTGCTTCTAAGCCAACCTCCTGGCTGTCTAGGCATTCCCACATCGTTTACCACTGAGTATAAATTTGGGACCTTAGTTGGCGCTCTGGGCTGTTTCCCTCTCGACTATGAAGCTTAGCCCCCATAGTCTCACTGCCGTGATCTGGAGTATCGGCATTCGGAGTTTGGCTGATGTTGGTAAGCTTGTAGGCCCCCTAAACCATCCAGTAGCTCTACCTCCGATACTGAACTCACGACGCTGCACCTAAATGCATTTCGGGGAGAACCAGCTATCACCGGGTTTGATTGGCCTTTCACCCCTATCCACAAGTCATCCCCCCTATTTTCAACTAGGGTGGGTTCGGGCCTCCACGAAGTCTTACCTCCGCTTCACCCTGCTCATGGATAGATCACCCGGCTTCGGGTCTACCGCCTGCGACTAGTACGCCCTATTCAGACTCGCTTTCGCTTCGGCTTCCCCTCTCGGGTTAACCTTGCCACAAACGGTAACTCGCTGGCTCATTCTTCAAAAGGCACGCTATTGAGAGATAAGAATAAATTCTTATCCGACTCTTTAACGGATTGTAAACCAATGGTTTCAGGTTCTATTTCACTCCCCTCTCGGGGTTCTTTTCACCCTTCCCTCACGGTACTTGTACACTATCGGTCACTAGATTGTATTTAGCCTTATGAGGTGGTCCTCACAGATTCACACGGGCTTTCTCGGATCCCGTGATACTCGGGAACATCAATCGAAGGGTTATACATTTCACATACGGGACTATTACCCTCTGCGGTGAAGCTTTCCAGACTTCTTCTGTTATATATAACTTTTGTAACTTCGTGAACTATCAGGCGCTAGTTCTATTGAGTCCCACAACCCCCATAATGCATCGCCGCCAGGCTATATCACACTATAGGTTTAGGCTCATCCCTCTTCGCTCGCCGCTACTAAGGGAATCGCGTTTGCTTTCTTTTCCTTGGGGTACTGAGATGTTTCAATTCGCCCAGTTCCCTTTACCACACCTATGGCCTTTCGGTTTTCAGTGTGGAATAACTACGGTTAAACGTAATTAGGTTTTCCTATTCGGAGATCCACGAGTTATAACGCTAGGTAGACAACTCCTCGTGGCTTATCGCAGTCACCCACGTCCTTCGTCGGCATCTAGTGCCAAGGCATCCACCATTGGCTCTTTGTAGCTTGAGTAGAAAATTTCCAAAATGGATTTTTCTTTGATATTTTTGCAATACAAATAAAAATAACTGTTTCCAGAATATTATTTATTCGATTCGTTTCTTATCATAGAACAATCTTTGTTTCCAAAGATGCTCATGTTCGCTATTGAATTGTCAAGTAACAACACTAAGTGTTATTGGGATACAACATTTGCGTTAGACACAAAGTTCATTGCCCTTTCTTTGATTTCTCAAAGAGTTTCTGATTTAGCATGTTGCCATACTCGTAACCAGCTCATTAAATATAGTACATCGGATTGTGCTTGTCCAAGTCGGAGGAAGAAATATTTTTATTTTTTTATGGACCCGATATTTCTTGAACTTTGGCTTCAACATTTCGCGTAGGTTCTAAAGCTAATACCTCAATATTAGCTGGAGGAGGTTCTACAACTTGCCCACTAGACACATCCATTCCTTGCAATATTTGCAGGATCTCACTATTTGGAATCGCTTTAACCGACCTACCAGACATAGCAGCTAAGGCTAAATATTCATATAACCGACTTCCAGTTTCCGCATTGTTAAAACCATCAAGCCCTAAGAACCAGTTTATTTGTTGTTCGTCATTGGCAAAGCTCTGAGACGCGTATGCTAAAAATGCCAAGGCATTAGCAGGATAACAATTTAAAATCTTAGGTGGAGTGATTTTTGCAGCCCCAAAAGCCTTTAGTATTAAAACGAAATTTACTGCGTCAGAAAGCGTATAATCATCTATATCTCCAGACACAATGTCATTTGACATTTTTGAAAAATGCTGAACATGGTCATCTAATATTTTTTGTACATGACCAAACGCGATATTGTATATTTTGCGATCTGCCCTAGTTTTTTTCTCATCATATAAATCAAGCTTCATAATAAGTTCTACTAGATCTAATGCAAGCTCTGTATCTGTTGTTAGTTTGTCGCGCAATTTTCTTTCAGCCAAAGCTTCACGTGCGGTCACTGCGCTTTCCCTAGCACTAATTTCGTCTAATTCTCTCTGAGCTGAAGTTAACTCTAGGTTTGCCCTTCCTACAGCTTTATTTAAGTAAGCTAGCTCTGCTTTTAGTCTTGTACTATAAGCTGGGCCTATTTGTGGCGTGTTGGCAACTTTAGATGTAGCTGTTCGCTGTTGAAGTTCATGAGCAAGTTGTTCTATTATCAGAAGCATCCCGTCACCATTATCTTTATTAACTATTTGTATTTTATCACCCATCCCCGATACAAACCCACAGGCTTTATTTCCTGTAAAAAACTTTTCTAGGTCTTCTTGTATGAGAGTCCAAGCTTGCGCTAAACGATCTGGCGGCATTTCACCTTTAGTTAACTGAAGGAAAATCTTGCGCAAAGCTCTCGGTGAAGTATTTAGTTTACGAAATCCTGAAAATCTTATTGAGCTTCCTGCGTGAAAGCGAAGAGTACATATATCGCCACTAATATATTTATTCAGATCAGCAAGCCGAGGCGTTTGCGAGATTATTGGATTCCAGTGATAGCAAAATTGCGAGAGTTTAACAGCTTTTTTATATATGTCATTCACTATTGGATCATATATAGGTAGCGCTATTGCTTCTTTTAAAATTACGAAAATAGAATACTGCTTCATTACTAAAGGAGAGAGAACAAAAGCTTTATAGCCTAAGTCCTCTTCGCGATAATGAGAACTATATGGCAAACTTATAAAAACTGTCTTATTGCCATCTACTTCATTTTCTAAGCTAAGTTTATCAAGTTTTGCAATTTGGGTATCAGTATCTGTTACTTTGCCGGTAGTATCATGTAGACCAAAGGTTTCTTGGAATTTGAAACCTAGCGGTGAAACTAAGCGCTTAGCGTAAGCTAGGTGAGAGTTTTCTTCGCACGTAGCTAGCAACCTTGAGGCCGTGACTCCCCCATCTAGCCAAACTAGTTTTATCTTGTTTTTATCTACAAGAGATTTCAACTTAGCTCTAAAATCACGAAATACAGCTGTGTCTGGTGCTTGCCCATACAGAACTACAGTTAGCCCTGCTTTTGAAACCATTAGACTCTCCTGTTTGTGCGAATAGTCCAGTTTAGCACTTGCAGCGATATTGTCACAATTCACACCATATATCTAAATGGAAATAATTTCGTTCGGTCAGTGTCTAAACTATCCCATTGGTGGAAGTGTACCGTGCCTTCAGCTAAAAGTATTCCCTATATTACCGTTGTCGGCCCCAACTGTTGTGTCAGCGGCTCGTGTTACAGCTGATGTTGATGGTACAGTTGCAACTGTTTCGGTTAGACCATCTGTACTTTGTCCTTTAGAATCAGGACGATTGACAATTGCGGGTGCATCGGATCTTTCGTGTTCAACGGGCCAATGATTACTTGGAACCCAGTCGTAATTTCCAATCTTTTTCGCATCTGTGGGTACTAATGCTTCTACATTTAGTAGGTAAGCGAAGAAAGAGAAATTATTTAGATCATAGCTAGGCAGATAATCCATCAATGCTTTCGCAACATCTGGATTAGAAATATATCGATATATTCGCTCTGCTTCAATATTTATATCACAGATTTTCAGACTTTCAGCCAAAGCTCTTGCTGCTATGTTGACATTAGCTATCCGAGCTTTACCTGTTTGATCATAACACTCGTAGTAAATCCCATTTAGTATCTGTTGACGTTCCCTTAAAACGAGTAGAACATTGGTACCAGTAGAAATAGTACCTATAAACGTCTTTAAAGTATTTCCGTCAAATTTTGGTAAATCTTCACACAAAAACTCTACCCAAGCCTTATCGCTTTGTTCCAGTGTAGTATTAAGTTGAGTCAATTTTGCTAATGCCGATTGGTATTCTTCGTCTCCAGGTTGCATTTTTCGTTCCTTCGATTTGTGTTAGCTATTTGTTAAGTGTTCTTGTTTGATAAGAATACTAATGTAGTTAGTATTGGTAATGTCAAATTAACTTATATTACAATGATTTAGTGTGCTTAGTAACCTAGTACATCAGGTGATGAGGGTGGGTCTTGTTCATGTAGCCACTGTGCGAGAGCAACATTGAAATCATCTTGACCTACCGCCCTTATTTGGTCAGCGGTTTTTAATAATGTTTGGGCTGTATCGACTGTATCAGGTAGTCCATCTGATATTTGTCTTCCAGCACTTGGGTGATTGGCAAGTGTTGCTTGATCCCTTTCGTAGGGCCAACGCACTTTGGTATCCCAGAATGAAATACCTTTTGATATGTCAACTTCTGTTGGTATAACTTCTAGATCTAACAAATACTCTACAAAGGAGAGATGGTATTCAAAGCTGTTTAACAAATGGCCATATAAAGCTTTTGCTGCTAACGATGTCGTGATGTTTCCATAAACTCTATCTTCTACTTCTTCTATTTCACAAAGCCTAAGCGAACTTTCTAGTGCGCTTGCTACTATATTTGAAATTGAAGTTGTTGGTGCTCCAGTTACTAAGTCATAACAGCTGACCGATAGTGTTTCTAATATTTCTAGACGTTCTTTTGAATATGGGAAAATACCGCTATCTTTTGAGACTAAAAATATAAATCGACTTAAAGCATTACCTTCAAATTTTGGCAGATCTTCACACAAAAACTCTATCCATGTTTTGTCACTTAGTTTTAGCTGTTCAGGTAGTCGGGTCAATTTTTCATAGGCTATTTGAAATTCAATATCACCAGGTTGCATTTTTCGTTCCTTCGAATTGTTTAACAATCATTTTGTTTAATCGTCTATTTTACTATTGGTAGGATTGAAACATCAAATAAGGATAAGGATCTTGAATTTTTCTACCGCATTTTATAAAACCTGATAGTTATATTCGATACGTTTAGGATTAATTGTGTATCGCTTGGCCATATATTCTTTGAGCGTATTGGTTGCCCAAATTCGAAACTTAGTTCCTTGTTTTGACCCAATACGGTATCCGATTGCAATGATTACATCTAAGTTGTATGTAAAAACTTCCCACTTTACCTTACGGTTTCCTTAAGTTAGAACTTGTAAGGTTTACTTACATGTTCGAACTTCTACTAGTTCGTCTTCCAAATAGATATTTTTTACATGCTGAGTCACATTATGAGGTGTAACAGAAAATATCTCAGTGATTTGAGCTTGAGTCGCTCGAATCGTGTCAACATTAGTGTCACCTTTGAGCTCAATTGCTCCATCTGAACTTCGATAAACTGCTAGTTGGCTAATAGGAATAGGTATGATACCTATGGATAAAATATTATTATGAACATACTAATCACTGGTGTGTCATGTGCTGGGAAATCAACTATTGCTCGTCATCTTTTGAGCTTGGGGTTTAACGCTTATGATACTGATTGTATAAAAAATCTGAGCGCATGGACTGATATCAAAACTGGCGAATGTATTAATGATGTTCAATGGTCATCTTCAGATGAATGGGAAGGCAAATATGATTGGCTATGGAATAAAGAATATTTAAAAACAATGCTAGATAATAATAAGGGCAACGTTGCTTTTTTCTGTGGGAGTTCATCTAATCAAGCTTTATTTTATGACTATTTTGATCTCATCTTTTTACTTGAAGTAGATGATGATCTAATTACCGAGAGACTTAAAACTCAGCGTGAACACAGTTTTGGGTCTAACCCTGGAGAGCTAGAAATTATTTTAAATTGGTATAAAGACTTCCAAGAGAAAACTAAAAAAGCAGGAGCAATAGTACTTGATGCTAGAAATACAACTCTAGAAATTGTGGATGAAATACTTCACATTGTTAATTAATTCTTATCCATTTAAAACCATCGGGCCCATTTGACGGCTTTGAATTTCCGGGAATTGCCCTGCTACTTTGCAGACATCTTCTAGCGGATCCCCTAATAGAAGTTCACGGACACCATCAGGAAGACTGGCTCGGTTATATACAGCATCGCGTACATCTTGATTTGGGTCACAAATTGCTCTTTTGATAATACTAGCCACATCAACACCAGGAGGATATTCTTCACGACTTGCAATTGCGACTCGCACACTTACTGAACTATCACGCGAGTAAATCTCAAAAATTCTGGCCGCATCAACACCAGCAGGAAAAGTTTTTCTAGAAGCTACAGCTATTCTTATATATACTGATTCATCGCAAGATTGTCTATTTACTAAATCAATCTCATCGATACCTTCAGGGATATTTAAACGATCGGCAACTGCTGCCCTAACTAACCAGTGTGGGTCTCTTGAGAGCCTATTTATTAGTTCTATATCATTTATAGCATCGGGGAAATCAATACGACCCGCAATACCAGCACGAATCTTTGCATTTTTAGAAAACGATAAATCATAAATAAATTTAGACGGTTCAATACCATCTGGGAAAACATCTCTCTGCACTACCGCAGCGATTATATCTTTGCTATCAGTTTCTAGTAGATCTTCTAAGAATATTTTTCCATCAATTGATGGTGGATACTCGATACGACTTGCTAGAGCAGCAAGCACGGAAGGTTTATACCTCTTTGAAAGTTCTTCGATTAAACCAAGCATGCCAAAAACAGGTTTATTAATCAATTCTGGGAAGGCTATAAGCACTTCTTCACAGTCTTGTAAAAACCTCTCAGAACGCTTTACAGCAATACTTACACCTTCTGGAGTTTTTGATATTACATCACCAAAAATATAAGATTTTTCCCATTCTATAAAAAGTATCTCTGCATCATGCGAATAATTGAAACTCATATTTGTCCACCTCTAATAATTACGACATGCAATATTACAACAAATAGCCACAACAGACAAAATACATAATAATCCCTAACAAAAGTACACTTTGGCATACGTTGGGTATTTTAGCGTCCAATCACAAAATTACTGTTCGGAATTTTTTGTTCATCTAATTTTGCTTCGGGATGTTTTGTGAGACAACTTTGTGCATCCATAGTAGGTAGATCTAAGCCAACCTCAGGTTTAGTTGGTTTATTTGCTCCCCTGTCTGTATCGCACTCCTCAGGAGTTTTGGTCACAATGCCTGGTCTTGGCATTAAGCCAACAGTTTCACAACCTTGATCATCTACACCTGGGCCATAATATAAAGGTTTCATTGCTGCAATCGTTAAAGCCAAGAATGGTACAACAACAATTACTGGACCGATTTTGCGAAGTGCACGATGAGAACGAGTATGGTCGACTAATGCTGTTGCTTCATGTTTTAGAGCCTCTGAAAATAACTTATTATGCATTCTGACAACTGGCCTGCCTAACAATGAATCTGAATTAATGCGATAACGTAAAGAATCAATCACTTTTAACCGAACTGGTAACGCTATACGTTTTCCTCTTAAAGTACGTGACCGAGAAATTTGAATAGTTACATCTTCTGAACTTGGACAAGTTTTTAATATTCGATCTCGCTGTTCATCAAGCTCTGGATAATTATTGAAAAAGTTTCTAAAGACATTATCTTTACGATCTCGTATTTTTCCCAAAAATGATTTATGGCGAGTGCCACTATCTTGCTGTATTTCATCTTCACGTTTTTTCCTAAACCAAGGTATTAATACTGGTATTACATAAGGCAATAAGATGCCCTTCGCTGGCTTACCAAGTATTGTGACACTATCCACTTTGTTATAAGTCATACAAGTACCATTAGTCGAAGTTTGACTAGTACCATTAGGGTAGAAATCTGCATCAATTTGAGCTCCACGCCGTTTGGCTAAAAGTTCATCGAGTAAAGCTCTAACAGTATGACCAACACCTTGATTGTCAAGATTATATTTATTGACCACATTTGTAATTTTGATGTTTGCTTCTAAGTCATCTTTAATGTTTGGTGCAATTAAATCACGTAGTTGTTTATATTCTTCATCTGAAAGTGAGTTTTCTATACCACCAGCGTATACAACTTTTATACTACTTCCCAGTTGCTCAAGACGTTTTTGTAACATTGCAGTTGCTACATATCCACGAACAATAGCCAAATCAAGATTATCTCTACTACTAGTTTGGAATCCTCCAGTACGTTCGCCTTTTGTCATTTTATCATCTTCTGCAGAAGACAACCCGGCGACTCTGACAACAGCCACATTTGGTAATTGCCTGATTGATCTAGCAGCATCATCAATATTTTGTTCTGAAATTTGTAAAGCTGCAGGATCTAAAGCAAAACGTCTTGCATATTCTCCTGAAGCTGGGCTTTTAGAATTATCTACACCTAGATCAATCTTTACGCTTTCACTTTTACCAGGTGGTATATATTTGATTTCTTGACCAGCGCTGCGCAGTAAATGAGTATCTTGAATTGCTGGCTCATACTCGTAGAAGAAATCTCTTTTTCCAGTTCCAAAAGCTAAAGCAGCTGTCGCAACCACAGATGCTGCTAGAGTTTTCCTAAACGAAAGTTTGCGTGCTTTTGATACCATTAGTCCATTTTAGTCGTTGTTTTATTAATGGTCAAGAGCACTGGAAATAAATAAGATATGTTTAATTTAGTTACACCCTCAATTTAATCAGTTCTAACAACTAATTTACCTCGAGCATGTCTAGTTTCGGCTTTCTCCAACGCTTCAAGTGCTTGATTAAAGCTATATACTTTCTCTAATACGAGTTTGATCGAACCATTCGCGACGTGTGAAACAAAATCTTTCACTAATTCGACCCCATCATCCGAGTGCTCAAATTGCATAATCGAAATATTTCTTTCGGACTGAGTGCCATCTCCTCCAGAAACACTGACCACCCTGCCACCAACTCTAACTACACTCATCGAATCTTTGACGGTCCCCGGTTGAATTGCCAAAGCACAGTCAACACCACCATTGGATAAAGAATGTACTTGGGCTTGCCATTCGGGATCGCTATAATCAACAGTCATTTCCACACCTAGTGATCTGAG
>ERZ724508.1488-NODE-1488-length-13813-cov-6.379488_pt1 | contig 13813 bp, 20 predicted proteins | sample MGYA00376041_ERZ724508 | MGnify/ENA primary metagenome ERZ724508 (study PRJEB28724, sample SAMN07190887) | wastewater metagenome | isolation source: effluent of sewage treatment plant in Hong Hong | place: USA: Christiansburg, Virginia | collected 2016-03-01 ...
CCCAACCCCAACCCCACGCTCTGAATTTGGAGCAATAATGACTGCTATTTGATATTTTCTGTAAAAACGTCGAACATACTATACTGCGGAACATTTCAAGTAGGCGTCGGAGTATGCTACTCTTCTGCCGAGCTCAAGGGAAACAAGTTCAGAAGTTGGATTATTCAGGAGTGCAAGGTTCATCGGGAGTAGACACATAAGCTTGCTTAGAATGGGCTACAAAGAGAGAGTACCATGTGGCTAAGTGGCCCCGCTATACCTTTGTAAATACTGAAAAACCACACTTCCCGGCAGCTATTTCGAAGTATCGATTTCATTGCTATCGTCCCAGAGCTGTCATTATTCGGACGCCAGACCTGCATGTCACCCACCAACCATAGACAACCGAAGAGATTCAAACCAATTGGCTGACTTAAAAAATCATCCACCGCGGACAGAATGACTCAGCCCATCAAGCATCACTTCTTAACTGAAAATTTCTTCAGCATGGTGGCCAGCTCGTTACGCGAGATCTTGCCGTCTTTGTCCTTGTCGATCTGCTTGAGCACGATGTTGAGTTCCTGATCAGTCACAGTCCGGTGGTTGCCCTGGGCAAGGAACGTCTCATTGATGATCTCCTTCAGCTCTTTGTACTCGAGGTACCCCGAGTTGTCCTTGTCGTGTTGCTTGAAGTGAGTTTCCACTGTTTTTGTCAATTGAGAGTCGTCCATTTCTCAGGTTATTATGGCTGGTCGGTACCGAAGCAATAAAACAATAACGCAGCTGCCAACACTCAACAGCACCGTCGAAAAATCAAATCGTGTTGATAAGTGAAAGAGCATCCATCCTGCAGCTAAATAGCAGTCGTCAAGGGTGTTGAGTACCTCCCACCGCAACCACCCAGATGAAGATTCCGGATTTTTCAGCTTTGTAACTCCACCCAAACAATTATTGTATGTGAGCATTTAGACCTCCCATTCATTACCGTGATGACCTCAATATGCCCATAGGGTGATGGTTTGAACTTGACAGTCGCAGCACATCATTTGTCGACAGGGTCGAACTGGCTTCGGAACTGCTTGAATACCTTGATGAATTCCTGCTTGCTCAGCCTGCTGTCTTTGTTGGTGTCGTAGTCCTTCATGAGAGCGATAGTTTCAGGACGAGTCAGCTTTGTCTAGAAACCGAGTTTGCTGAAGATGTGATTCATCAGGTTCATGGCCTCATCGAGCTCCAGGTAACCCGAGCCATCCTTATCGTATGACTTGAACAGCTCGCTGGCGAGCTCAAGCTCCTTTTACTGAGCGATACGCCGTTCCTCCTTGATCTGTTCCATGAATGCTATTTTAATTGTGATAAAGTTGGGATGGGTGCACATTCGAACAGTCGAACAAGCTAATCAGCTCGCAGAGACTGAGCGTAACGCAGTACTCTAAACTGTCAACGAAACACTTATTAAGTGTATACAGGTTTTGGAAATTGATAGGTGCTGGGACCTTTTGAGCGCACCTTTGATGATGCCTGAGTAAAACTGCAGTGATATCCTTCCAGCAACGCCGCAACATAATACACTGACAATTTTCTTCGGAATAGCATCGACATAACTATAATCAAACAAACTACTGAGAGTCGAGAGTACAATAAGGAGTCAAGGAATCTGAACGGTGAGTTCGCTGCATGTTTGTCTCATCTTCCCAAGAAGTCTGCTGAAGCGTTGAACTGGAGGCTACTGTTTCTGGTGGTGGGAAGTATCCGTGGGTGGTGCCTTTGGGTATTCCTGAGGAGGGTACTCCATTGTGCTGTAGCGGATACCTGCCAGTACGTACAACATATCGTAGAAGAAGTATGGCTTGTCGCCCTGGAATATCCGACGGAAACTCTCGAAATTGATTGAAATTTGGTGCTAGCTGTCAAGCAATTCCGCAGACAGCTTTTACGACTGTTTTTTGCTGTCTAACCGACTCTTCTTTTTTATGAGGTTTTCTGAGGGAGGTTGCTGCATAGTAAACACTTCCTTTTTCATCAAATTGAAGACACGTTTTTGCTGAGGCCCTTCCTCATCGCTCACTAACTTCAAAGCCTGGTAATTGAGCTCAGTCACGAACAACTCGGGGTTTGACGGTCGGTCCTTCAGCTTCTGCTTCTTCAGGTGGTCCATGATCCGTAACAGGTCCCTTTCGACAAGTACGTTGCCGCTCGTGTTCTGGAACAGCTCTATCAGGTCGCTATTGGTCAGTAATCCGTCTTTGTTGTAGTCGAACTGCATAAAGGTCAGGTAGAGGATGTCCTGCTGGCTCATGTCCATCATCTTCTTGACTGTGCTGACAATCGAGTCGAAGTCCTCAATATACTCGAGGTCCATGAAGGTGGTGATACGGTCGCGGCCGTATCGCTGCGTGAATAGTCGTCTAAATTGGTCGCGGTAGATTCTCAGCGAGTTCTTGCCTGTTGAACCTGGTTCGCAAAGCTAGCGCAGTCGGTCGAGAATCTGCTGTTCGTCCAGCATGTCGACCAGAGATTTCTGAAAGTTATTCAAGATAAAGTCTAAGCTCATTGGAGCTTGCTGACGCTCTGCAGGCTTGCTAAGTGACTTGCGGGTGACGGAGTAGCGCTCAGGCCGTGAGTACTTTGTCGTATTACGGCGTTTCATCCCCTCGCTTTTCTGGTTCTTCCGTCCCGTACGGGTCTCCATTTTGCTCTCTGCAAGTTGCGACTGGCTGGGTGCGGCATGTGACTCATCACACTCTGTGCGTATGCGTCTGAAATCCTTGAACTCAAACTAGGCAGCCCCAGGGAGCAGACCGTCGAACTGACTGGAGACGAAAGTCCGGCGGTTGAGCATCGTAAGTTCATGATCTACTTTATCAGCTGGATGTTACGGTTCCCCAACCGAGGCTTCTCCGGGATCTCCTAGTTCTTGAATAAAAGCCGGCTTCGCCTCCACGAGAAATACTCCACCTCTTCAGTCTTATTGCGTAAGCGACGTAGCTTTTTTAGTTGCTCTAGCTGCTCTTGATAGTCGGCTTAGTTCCTCATATCGAACGGTTTGGGTATCTTCTCTCTTCATATAGGACTGGCTTACTCATAGAACTTTCTTGATTAGGTCCGTCGATGCGCATCGGCTCCGCTGACGATCTTTCTGTTCAGGTCCAGGAAGTAGTTCTATCGGTTAAGACGAGTCAGCGTGCGCAGCAATAGATCGTCGGTTTTGCTGCTCATGCCAGCATAATAAAATAAACCAGAAGCGTGAACTAGTAGGATCTGCAGACCACGAACAACTCCGGTTGTGAGCGGTTGCTAGACCATCGCCAACCGGCGAGCCTGTCGCTACTCCACAGGTAATCAACCCTTTTCCAATGGTATTTTTCCCGCGCATCTCCGGCCACTACTGGTGGTAGTGCTTAAAGCGCTCCTTGAACACATAGAATTTATAAACTCATTTAAATCGAGATGATTGAGCTTTTGGCATTAGCCTTGAACCCGAACACCACCAAAGAACAACGTATTCAGGCCGAGGCGAAGATCATTGAGTACCGTGCACAACAACCGGCAGCCTTCCTCAAAGAAAATGTCGTGGTGTTCGCCAGTAATGCGGAGCTGACTGTTCGACAAGGCGCCTTCGCACTACTACGACGTTCCATCACAGAGAAGGTACCGCCGATTGTTAAGCGTAGACAAGCGACGGAAAGAGCGTTCTTTGGTAGCTACTCAGCACGGAGGACAACCTCCTGATCAAGAACCAGCTGTTGAACACGCTAGTGAGTCCCATACGCGTGATTAAGCGCAACTCTGCTGATGTACCCAACCTCACTAACGCAGCTAATCGCGACAATCTGCAATATCGAGCTACCGAAGGGGCGATGGCCTGAGATTATCAACGTCCTCACCAGCAACACCAAACATTAGAATCCTGACATCTCGCTCTCTGCTATCATGACGCTCGGATCGTTGTGCGAGCTGATGAAGGAGGCGGGTCCCAACTGCGGCATCACCACACAGCAAATCTAGTCCATTCTCACTGGTATACTGGTGGGTCTGCAAAACACCTCCAACGAAATTCGTAACACTTCCATCAAAGCCTTGGGAGACAGCATGGAGTTCGTAAAGGTGCTTATGGGCAACCCTCAGTACCGTCAATTCACCTTCACACAGCTGATGAGTGTGGTCAACCCCAACTAAGAGCAAGTGGCAAGCATCCTCAAGACTCTCGCAGAGTTTGTGCGGGTCAACTACCCCTACCTTCTCTAACATCTGGAGCAGATCTTTAATATTACGATGCCACTCATCAAAAACCCAAAGAACTCTGAACTGTGTCAACTATCGATGGAGGTTTGGGACACTCTCGCAACAGAGTACAACGAGCTCAAGGTAGAGAACCAAGCTAAGAACTATTTGGACAAAAGTGAGGCCCTTATGCACCTTGCCGACTCCCTCCTTAACAATCTATGCGTTGTGGAAGAGGAGGATGACTTCTAGAATTCTGTGAGGGGTTCGGCTTACCGCACTCTCTACAGCATAGGTATGATGTGTGCCGACCAAATCTTCAACCGCGTCCTGGAGTTCGTGGCAGCCAATATCAGCCACCAAAACTGGAAGCACCGACAGGCCAGCCTCAGAGCCTTCTGCACACTGCTCGAGGGGTCGGATACCCACAAGATGCAGTCAGCGACGGTGAAAGCCCTCGTGGAGTTCATTCGACTGCTTGATGACAACAGCGAGGATGTGCAGTTTAACGCAGCGTTCTGCCTAAACAAGATAGCAGAGTTCTTCCCCGAGTGCTTCGTACAGCACCAGCAGTTCTCGGAGATTCTCGATATGATCAGCAGCAAACTGCAACGTTCGGTGCGAGTCTCTATCGAGCTGTGCAATATCTTCACATAGCTGGCCGACCACGCTAAGAACCAGCCAAGCCAGGTGCTCGAGCAGTCAATCGAAAAGTTATGTTCAAGCCTCATTATCAACGCCTTCCGTATGGACACCCAAAATAACGATCTCTCTCTTGCCGATCGTTCCTTTGTAGCTGCCATGGGGCTAATTAACAACACCCACAACTGGTAGTTTTGCATGAAATACATTCCTCTGATCATAGCGGAGTTCCCCAAGACATACGCACTTCCCAAGGAGCGACGGGCTATCATCCAAACGGGACTGCTCACCCTCCTCCATGTAAGCCTATCCACTAACCTAGTCGTGCCTGTTGACTTTAGAGGCCCAGAAACGAATGAATATCAGCGACGACATCCTATCGAGCGTATACACCACTATTGTCGGCCTCTTCAAGAATATGAATGATGTCACAAGCGATGGCATCTACGTTATTGGATCACTTTCATCCTTCAAGAGGGTTCCAGCCTACCTCGAAAGCGTATGGCCGTACGTTACCCATGCACTGAACAAGTTTAACGAACAAACTATGTTCAAGGCTGCTCTTGGCGCTATCGTCGACCTTGCTAGAAACAACTCAGCAGTCTTCGGACAGCCTCCATATGTCCACATTATCGCACAGCTGCTCAAAGCATTGAAGGTAACCCCGTTATCAAATTTAGATCCCCGAAATAGATAAGGAGCTCAAACTGTCTATCTTCACTTGCATCGGTGACATCATCATCTTCGTGCGTGGATCGCCACTGCTTGTTGGTTACTTGAAGGAGCTCATGGACATTCTAGTTATGGGCTACCAAGGTTCCCTACACATGTCCGAATCTGACCCTGACTATGCCGAAAATCTTCGGCAAACGATGGTGGACACAACTACCTGTGTTATCCACACACTCGATAAAAGCGACCGCTCCGAAGAGCTGTTCCGAAACTACATTAAAAATGTCTTTGAGTTCGTGACAATGAGCTTGCAACTCCCGCAGAAGAAGCTGACAATGGAGTTCGTGTAGACCTCAGTAATGATGCTCATCGACGTGCTCAACTACTACAGCAAGGAAGTCGCCACTGTGAACGAAGTGGTCCGCGCACCTGTCCTCGGCGTCGCCATAGCTCTCCTTGAACGAAATAACAAGCGAGGTAAGTACACCAACTCGCTGAACTTTGCCAAACAGATCATCCAGCAAATCGTGCAAGGTCGTGCCAGCTGATGAGCTTTGTGTGTTTGTGTCCAAACCAGAATGTATTATATCCCTTATGATTGAGCTAGCACTCAACGATGTTGTTATGGTGAGGGGTGTGGGCTACGGACTGCTCGTGGAGTGTGGCACCAGAAAGTCTGTGAAAATTAGGAAGGCAGTTGAACAGGTGGAAGCTAAGAAGGAGCAACCAACGCCATCGATTGCTAATCTATTTGCAGAAGTGGCAACAGTAACCACAGAGACTAGTTAGCTAGCCATACAAACCGAGCCGGTGATGCCCACCACTGCTACCGAATAGCCACCGGCTGTCAAACCCGAATAGGAACTCACCCCAGCCGATGAAATAGCGACAGTAAGGTTGACGCCTAGTCAAGTCTTGGTGTACACTTGTGTGGGCAATCTTGCGACATCCGTGAAGATTCGCGTAAAGACCTTTCTATCAAACCGGCCTGAATTCTCGGTGGAAGCGAGCATCACTGGATCCATGGATTCTCTCAAAAAGCTCGTCTTTGAACGTATGAAAAAGGAAATGGGGTTCTTCTACAACATCCGGTTGATCTACCCATAGTGCGAACTGAGGGAGCTCAGCCGACCACTGTACCAATAGCAGATTCCCTGCGATGCAAAGCTAGTGATGCTAGCCCAAACAACCTTCAGCTTGATAGCAGGTGATAATGCAACCAACATCAAGCTTGGCCGGAACAACCTCACCGCCACGAAGACTGGTGATCAGAACTATTCGACCTGCTTCGGCAATGCACAAATGGAAAGCGATGGTAGGTACTACTGGGAATTCAAGCTCGATAATTTCTGTGAAGTCGAAGATATATTCGTTGGAGTAGCCAACAGAACCGTTGATGCACAGGCCTGCCCAACACACTCCGGTGGTTACTGGGGGTATATGCCACTCTGCGCCAAACGGTTTTCCCATGAGGATACCGGCAACCTCATCGATTATGGATATTCGCATAAGGTAGGCGAGATTGTTGGGGTGCTGCTTCACATTAAGAAGGGTCAAGGTACACTCGCCTTCTTCCGTGGAGGTATGTGTTGTGGGAAAGCCTTCGAAGGTATTCCCGTCCCTATTTGCCCAGCGGTAACCCTGATGGGTCTTCCCAACACAGTAGTTCAGGTAACAATGGATCCTCGCGCTCAGCTTCCAGTATACGACCTCGCTTGATGTATGTTTGTGCTTCTTAGCTAATACTTTTATCGGATATCCTCAATGACGGATCACCTATACCGCGAAGGCATGTAATCGTTGTTCGATCCCACTGTCCTACCGAACCCGTTGAAGGACATGCGTGACAAGAACCGATTGATTGGCAGTATGAAGCGATTGAAAGGATTCGCCAAGCAGCACATTGATTCCTTCAACGAGTTTATTCAGGTGCGACTACAGGAAATCATAACCTCGAAGCTAAACTATCGGGTGCTGGCAGAAGCTGATCCCGACTTCTTCTTGGAATATGAGTCGATTACGGTAGGCAAACCCAGCCACTAAAAGAGCTACAACTAGTTCGGAATGGAGTGCAAACTGTACCCGCAGGAAGCGAGGATTGCCGACCTAACCTACGCCGCGAACATTTTTGTTACGATTCGATACCACTTGAACGGCGCAACCGAGAGAAGGCAGAATGTGAAAATAGGGCGGATGCCAATTATGCTGGGATCGTGTTGTTGCCACCTCTAAAACAAGTCGGAGAGGGAGCTCGCCATGCTTAAGGAGTGTCCAATCGATCCCAAGGGGTACTTCATCATCCGTGGTACGGAGAAGGTTTTGCTGATTCAGTAGCAGATGATAGAGAACCGCATTCTCGTTGAAAAGAACGTGAAGCTGGACACTATCATTGCCGGTGTCACCAGCTACACGGTAGACACCAAGAGTGTGTGTGGCATGCTCATCAAGAACAACCGAATCTATGTGAAGAGTGGAAGCTTCAAGGAGCTTATACCTGTATTCGTCCTGTTCAAAGCACTGGGTATTGAATGCGAACAGGAAGTATTCCAGCTCATTGATTGCGGAGATAGTGAAATGCTGCAGCTGTTGGTGCTGTCTCTGGAAGATGCGCATACCAGAAGGGTGTTCACTCCTAGTGATGCACTCGAATACCTAGGCAGCAAGCTGGCAGTCAAGAAATATGAGGTCAAGCAGCCGAGAAACCCCGTGGATGAAGTTCGAGACATTCTGGCAAACATCTTTCTAGCTCACATCAAGGTCCGCAACTATGACTTCTACCCTAAAATGATCTTCGTGGCGCTGATGGTGAAGCGGTTGATTGAGGGCCTCCGAGACCCAAGCAAACTTGACAACCGCGATTACTATGGAAACAAACGAATGAAGTGTGCCGGCAACCTCCTCGAACTTATGTTCGAAGACCAGTTTAAGCTGTTCAATACCGTACTCAAGAAGGAACTCAATAAGTTTCTTCCCAAGAACAAGAATATCAAGAATCTTGAAATCAAAAATTTGTTGGAACGGTGTGACATCATCACCAAGGGACTTCAGTCGGCAATAGCCAGCGGCAACTGGACCATCAAGCGATTCAATATGGACAGGAAGGGGGTGTCTCAGCTGCTTAGTCGCATCAGCTACATCTCAGCGTTGGGCATGATGACGAGGATTAGTTCGCAGTTTGAAAAGACCAGGAAAATTGCTGGTCCTCGTGCATTGTTAGGGTCGCATTGGGGTATGATCTGCCCGTGTGACACGCCTGACGGTTAAGGATGTGGGCTCATTAAGAATCTAGCTCTGACAACGTGCATCACCACTAGTTCACCACCTTTAAAGATCAGTAGTCTGAGTGTGCAGGACTATGCTATTGTCGGAAACAAAGGTCATCGAGTAACTATCAACGGCAGCATCATCGGCTACACACTAACTACAGACATCATCGATAGGGTAAGACTCATGCGAAGGAAGGGACATATCGACAGGTACGTTAACATTGCGTTGGTGAAGACCCGCAAATAAAAGTACGGAGAGATCATGATCAATATGGACTCTGGAAGGCTGGTCAGACCGTTGGTCGTTCTCGATAAAGGACGTATTCTCCTGACGAAAGAAATGATGACGGACCTCGAGCACGAGAGAATCGACTTCGATGGGCTTGTCCGGCTTGGAGTCATTGAGTTCCTTGATGTAAACGAGTAGGATAATAGCCTGATCGCGCTGACACCGTAGAAGATAACTCCAAACCACACCCACTTGTAAATCGACCCAATGACGATAATAGGTTGCGTTGCCGGGCTGATTCCCTACCCCCATCACAATCAGTCACCACGTAACATCTACCAGTGTAGCATGGGTAAGCAAGCGCAAGGAATAACCTCCCTCAATGAGCTCATAAGACTGGACACTATCAACTATCTCCTGGTGTATCCGCAGAAGCCACTTGTTAAGACCTGCCATATTGAGCTGACCAACTACGAGAAGCTGCCGGCTGGCCATAATGCAAGTGTGGCTGTTATGAGCTATTCAGGCTACGATATCGAGGACGCAGTCATGGTTAACCGCGCATCGCTCGATCGTGGCTTCGGTCGGTCAATGTACTACCGACGCTACGAAACTACACTAAAGAAGTATGATGGTGGCTTCATGGATATCCTGATGCCACCGAAGATAGAAGCGCAAGCAGAAGGTAAGAAAAAAGGAGGGTTCAACAAGAAACTTCATGCTGTGGACTAAAGTGGTTTAGCTAGGGTGGGTGTTCCTCTGCGCAGTGGTGATATCTACATCAACAAGAAGTCTCCAGCCTTGCCTGCAGATGCGTACCGAAAAGGCAAGATGTACGATATCAAAGCTGAAGATCTTTAGTGGAAAGACGAACCAACAGTATTCAAAGGAAGCAAACCGCTGTATGTGGATCGGATGATTCTCTCTGTGGATGACGAGTCGAACACCCTAATCAAGACAGTGTTCAGGGAAATGCGGCGACCTGAACTCGGTGATAAGTTTTCAAGCCGCCACGGCCAGAAGGGGGTGTGTGGGCTGATAATCCCCGAATAAGATATGCCCTTCTCAGAGCAGGGATGGAGACCTGACCTTATCATGAACCCTCATGGATATCCTTCGCGTATGACTGTAGGGAAGTTGCTGGAGCTTGTGGGCAGCAAGGCTGGAGCTCTCGAAGGGAAGCAGAAGTATGGTACTGCATTCTCAGGTGATAAGTTCGATGACCTGGGTAAAATTCTCTTGTAACATGGTTTCTCGTATACTGGAAAGGACGTGCTGATGTCAGGTATTACCGGTGAATACCTTAACTGCTACGTCTTCTGCGGTCCTATCTTCTACCAAAGATTAAAACACATGGTCGCAGACAAGATACACGCAAGGGCCAAAGGCCGAGTAAACGTACTGACCAGACAGCCAACGTAAGGAAGAAGCAAATAAGGTGGTCTTCGACTGGGAGAAATGGAACGAGATTGTTTGCTGGGCTTCGGCGCGAGCGATCTCCTTCTCGAGCGACTGCTAGTGTCAAGCGACAGTTCAACACAGCTCGTCTGCGAAGGATGTGGTCTGTTCCAATATGAGTCGTTCTGTTCTTCATGCCGTTCACGAAACGTACATATCCCCTGACCGTAGGTTTACAAGATAACAATTCCGTATGCCTGCAAGCTTCTCTTCCAAGAGCTACTTTCCATGGGAATCAAGCCAAAACTTAACCTTTCAAAGATCACCAAGAACCCCTACTCTTACGAACAACCCACATGATTGCTTGTGTACCCTAATGAACACCACCACTAAACAATCAGGAACTGCCACCGCAGCAACTGCTGCCTTTCTTGTCTTCGTCATTTCTGCGCTTCTCGTCTTCTATGTTGATCTTCACTACGGGTCGCTTGCGGCCTTTTATTGGCACGGAGATCTACTCGTTTGCGAACTTTTGCCGGTAGATCTACTCGCACATCTCATTAAACACCACATCGATATTCTGGCCTGACTTAGCTGATACGCCATAATGCTTCAGCCCATTGTCAGCGGCGTAGCGCTCCGCCTAGGCTTTCTTCACCTTCCGCATGTTTTCCATATCGCTCTTATTGCCTGCAACGCTGATGATTATGTCCTTGTCGGCATACTGCTTGAGCTCGGCAGTCCACTTCTTGACCTGAGTGATGCCACCGTACTACCTTATCAAACGACTCAGCCGAAGTAATTTCATATACGATGATAGCACCGTAAGCATCACGGTAGTATACGGGTGCAATCGCATTGTATTTTTCTTGGCCGGCAGTGTCCTAACTTACTTAAGATTGCTACCCAAATGGCAAGACGAACGGTCTTGCCGTTCTTGAGCGTCACATTTTTCTAGAGGTAGCTAGCGTTGATTGTGGATTCTTGATTCTCGTCGAACTTGCCATCAACGAACTTCAGCGACATGGAGGTCTTGCCGACTCGACCTTCATAGTTGGTGGGTAGTACCTTCGCCCAGCACTACCACCTTGAAGAACAGCGTACTCATAATTAATGTATTATAGGCAGCTGCATCAATAGGGTATAAGCTAGGAAGGCAGTGAGTCAAAACTGGATACGACGGTCGTAGTCGAAGCGCCGCAGTTCTCTCGTTTAATGTTACTCACCGCAGTCCAGCTTTAAGTGGTGAACGAGATCGGCTGTTTGGCTGACTTGTAGGGGAATAGGCATCGGTGGAGCGATATAAGTGCCGCCGTTGCGGGTTGGTTCTATGTTTGGTGGCTGAACTATGATAGAACGATGGCCATTTGTTGAATGGTGGGAGGACATTTCGCTTCCATTGATACTATCAATGGGAAGTTGCGATTCCATTACCGAGAGATGCCCACTTTGCGTTATCAAGGCAACATCGTTGAGTGGTCGTGGCGGTTCGAATGGTATGACTGGAGAAGGTCGAGTTACTTGTGTTGGGCCTGGCAATGACTCAACCCTCCGGAGTGTTGACATATTACCGTTGACCGCTCTTGATGTGGTATATTGCAGGGTGTTTCGGTCAGGCGAACTTGGAGCAACCACATGTAGCACAGGCAACTCAGGACTTCGTTATGACATCATAGCACTCATGTTGCTCCCTTCAGAAGGTATTGTCTCCAGAGGATGGTTTAGTCGGCTACCTACGTTAAGGGGTGCGGTACGATCGGGTCGTTTCGTTGTAAGTGTATTCGTCCTGTCTTACCTTTCTGGCTGTTCGCCTATTATGAGTTGTGGACGCCGAATTGAGCTACCTTCCCGTGGCTCTAACCCGAATCTCGATCGACCTATTGTAAGATTACTCTCTGGCAGTGGCGAGGTTCTACCACGAATAGATGATTGGTTGGGTCTAATTGAAGATTTTCTGCGCATATCCAGAGTCAAGCGATCGTTGTCGTGAGCAGCATCGTTGTCATTTTAGACCCTGGATGTGTTACGACTGGTAAGCTTTGATGCTTGCTTATTCGAGTCCCTCGATGTTTCTTTCATGCTTCCCTTACGGTTATTTCTGGTTGGCGAATGTTTGTTCTTGAGTCCATCCAAGCCAACACTCTCACCACCCTACCTACCGTCGTAGGAGGTGCCGCGATACTCATCGTTCTTGGATTTTTTTTTAGAGGCGCATTGACCCATCTATAAAACTTATTATGACGGTTGGTGGTCGGGCAGGATGGAAATGCAACCAACCTGCCTCCGATCGTTGCTCATCATCAAACCTCTATAATTGGCTTTGATTTCGTTATACAACATTCTCTTGCCTTTCCCCTTCGCTGCTAAGTTCTTCGTTGGTTGCTACTGGTTCGTTTCAGAGGGTTAATTGCTGTCTTTACAGTTGAAGTGTGATTATAATTTGAAAACCAGCAGAACATCCTCGAATTCACAGGTAAGTGTCAGGTGGTGCTACAAACCCTGGGGGTGGAAGCCCCGTCACCGGGTCCGTTCCTATTGGTCTCCTGAACAGCAGGATGTGCGGCTCTGGTCGATGGATTTCGTAATGAACCCAGCCTTTTGACTGCTGTACTCCTAGCTGCCTCCATTCCTAAATTGGTTGGTGAGGTACCGTCTAGCACAGCAACTTGCCCTTGGGTAACTTCTTTGATAGGTCCTTGGGCAGGATGACATGTCGGTATTCGTAGTAGTCGTCGACATACTTGTCTGAGTAGTCGATTTCTGGTGGATAGACAGGCATGGAAATATAATAATGTTAATTGCTGAGCAATGGTAGTGCCGAAGCCAGCGGAAACACACCGGGCTGGTAGTTACTGCCGGTCCTCACTTACAGCTGGAAAAGTCAGCTTTAGAAGTCGATGGAAGCCACTTAAAATTAAGTTATAAAGGCATTTGGGTCGATATCGGAAAAAGTATTGAAGTCACTCAGTAGATGGCATCCACTAGCCATCAGTAGTTCGCAGCAACTGCCTGCTGCATACTGCCGTCGTGTGAGTCGAGATTTTGACCTAGTTTTCCCTGGCGGACCAGCTGCATGGTTAGCTGTTCGTCCGGGTCGTGTTAGAATTAGCAATCTTGGGGGCGCCTTGCCACTCGAACATTAATTCGTTTTGTATTGAAGCATTTCAAGAGGGTGGGTCGGTTTGATTCTTCAGCGCAATTCATGAATGGAAGTTAATTAATATAGGTAGGAGTGAGTCATTAGTAGTTGTCGTGCTGGGCATCGGCACCCACCCACAAAGTGGATAATTGCCGATTCAAAGCTTTATGGGGGGGCGGTGTTTAGGGAACGGATCACACTTGTTGGGTTGCGATTTCCTCTTATTGTAGAGAAAGATTGGAGTGAAAGCGAGATTGCATCAAA
>ERZ724508.1489-NODE-1489-length-13812-cov-5.524170_pt1 | contig 13812 bp, 17 predicted proteins | sample MGYA00376041_ERZ724508 | MGnify/ENA primary metagenome ERZ724508 (study PRJEB28724, sample SAMN07190887) | wastewater metagenome | isolation source: effluent of sewage treatment plant in Hong Hong | place: USA: Christiansburg, Virginia | collected 2016-03-01 ...
TTTGTAGCGAAATCGTTATGGCCCATGCCAAGCGGCAATTTTTTGGGAAGTGACTGGTTGAGCTTGGCGTGCTCGAAGATTATGAGCTGGTCTCCAAGTAGGACCAGAGGCCTTGATTATTAGCCACCCAAAGTCTCCTCCCAAGTCACATCGCGGATCTCCTGATGGTTAGGTTCCTTTGGAGACTAGACCTTGAAGGATTATTCTGGAGCCAGCCACGAGTCACGTTAATTCGAAGTGGTGTAGAGGTATACGACTACTCTGTCCCCTTGCCCATAGAGAAGATAGGTGTGCTATCCGCCTTACGGACTCCAGCAAACAAACGATGGCTGTTCAGGTCGTTCGTTTAGGACATCCGTCACCCCGATTTGCCTCCACTCATTCCACTAATATCTGAATAGCAGAATATTCCTTCCTACTCCTGAAGCTGCTAAGGCAAGTGATCCCTCCAGCCGGCACCAAGCGACTGACGTCATAGCATGTTACTGCTTGGCTTGATGTTCCACCCGAAGTTATTTGTTGTCGAAGCGATAAATTACCATCTTGCCGTCTTCGCCACAGGATGCCAACCGGCAGTGCTGATCCTTTGGCCCCCACTCTATACAGTTGACAGGCCCTTCAAAATCGCAAGCAGTTGCTACCAACAGAGGTGGTCCATCTTCGACCAATTCGAATACATTGATACTCCCATCGGCACTGCTCGTTGCCAGCATCCTTCCGTATCCATCCACCTTAACATCTCGCTACATCTGACTACAATATACCGGCATCTGTGTGTGTTATGGGTCGAAAGTGAACAGAACCTCTTCTTCGCCGCCTTGAACGCTCTCAAACATTAAAATTCACTATATACTCAAAGACTTATGTTCAAGAAGGAGGTGAAGACCTCAGCTTTCAACCGTATCAGCAACAAAGACCGCAACGCTATCAAGGTCGAACTCATGAAAGCGATGGACGGTGCTTCCGTGGAGAAGTTCTTTGCAGATAACAAGAATCTCTCCTGTAAAAAAGTAGTGGATAGTCGGGTTCTGATCTACCTCACGGACCAGTATCCAGCATTGGTTGAGGATGGAAAGGGCAAACACTTTCCCACTCTATACACGCTGAGTCAATACCCTGGAATGCTGCCTTGTCTCATCATGAAGCAATCTGTAGAGGCATTCATCTTCAAAGGAGCCAACCTGATGTGGCCGGGGGTGCTTGACGTTTCGGAGTTAGGTTAATACCAAGAAGGCACAATCGTTGCTATTGTGATGTTCAATAGAACAATTGTTGGTGTGGGAGAGATGACCTCTCCAATCAAAAACACTTCTTTGGGGGAGAGGGTCGGAGTTGCCTGCACTTCATTGCATTTCTTAGGTGACAGGTTGAGTGTTATGGGAGATTAGATGATGTTAGTCAAGCCTACAGTTGCTCCAACCAAAAAACTTGTCGAGTAAGTCATCAAACCGAAGGAAAGCACCAAAGTCATTAACGACTCAATTGAAGTGAATAAACCATCACTAGAACAACCCGAAGAGCACCGATCTGAATTTGGCGAGGATGATCTTTCTGAGGAAGGATCGTGGTCTGGTAATGAGGACGAAGAAGATATCTAAGACGACTATGATGAACCCGCTCATATACAAGAGGAGGAGAAGAAGGTAGAACCACCTAAATTAACCCCAGCCGAAATGTCAAACTACTTCCGGTAGGCACTTCTCTCGGCAATTTACCTGAATCGCCCACCGAAATCAAACCCCCAGCCAAAGATAACCCTGCCGATGGACTCCGGCCACTTCTTCAGTGAGTACATTAAGCAAGCTTGCCCTATAAGTATTGGCTTAGATATCCACAAATCAACTTACAAAAAGCTAAGCAACTTTTACGACGCAATGGAAAAGTAGGGGTTGCTAACAACGAAAGACCGTAAGAACAAGGGTACGACGGTAACGAGCATCATCACTCTGAACTACAATTATGAAGGGTACCAAGCTAATTAATGTAGATTTACTGACTTCCAGCCTTTAGTTAAAAAAATTCGAGGAAATATTAAGGCCGATTCTGGCGATAAACTGTACCCACTTGACATCAAGCTGGACATCAAGGCAGTACCCATGGTCTGCGCCAACAGTCAGGTGTTTTGGATGTTCGCAGAACTACCCCAAGCTAAAATCAAGAAGGAAGTGTTAGAAGAGTCAGATTTCATACGCAATGCCGACGCGGAGACCAAAATATACCAACTTCGGGACTTCAAGAGCAGGTTTCATTCCTTCATCAGCCGGTGTATGGTATACCGATCGGAACACCCTGACAACAAGCTGGTGGACATCACTTTGGCAAAGAATCCATTTCTGATGCCGCTATGTACATTCCCAACTAAACTAGTCCGCCAAGAAGTTGACTACCGCAGAATGCACTTCAAACGTGACCAGAAGTATGAAGCAGTCCTGCCTGAATAGATTAAACCTCTTCATGCCTACGATGATAAAAGCTTGCGATTCAAACTCTCTCGCAACGACTTTGAAAGGAGAGTGCTGGATGCCGTGGAACACTATCACTCAGTAAGCTTCAACGAAGATGAGCCACCGCAACTGATAAAAGGACGTATGAAGGCAATCAACATTTTTACTGTGAAGCAAGGCAACAAACTGGTGACCTGGCTCACCGGCCTCCAGACTTTCATCCGAGCAAAGGACAAAGAACAAGAGATGGCAGCATTCTGCCAATTCCTTTCGGTAAGATTTGCCTGTGGTGCTTCGTGCTGTGAGTTTCGAGGCAGCGGTAAGGTACCAACCACAATAATTTTAGGAGATAATGGTTCAAGGTGACTTCGTGATGAAGTTGGTGAGGATGGTCCAAGAGGGCTACGGTATTTCTCGTGAGTATGTCACTTATGTACTGCCAAAACGCAGGGGTAAGGGTAAACCTAAGAAGTGATTCACTAATGGTTGTATATAATCCTTGGGGAGTTGACATATCACGATCGAGGTTCGGAGCAGAGAACATAACAATGGAAGACTCCACCCAAGCAGGCTGGAAAGCAGCTAGGGTACTGCCTGTTACCTAATATCGAATTAGCTGGTAATACCAACAAATTCTTCGACTAGGTTCAGAAGGATTCTGGGTACTCGCACGAAATGCATCCTCATCCATGATAAAGAGACCCCCTGAAGACGGCTGCAGTACTACCATGATAGAATCTTTCGAGAAGATGAGTATATTGGCACCCGCCAATAACTTCCCTCTTCAAGGCGCTGTCGAGCTGTCGTGATAGCTTCAAGTAGCTACTAACCCACTAAAGAAAGCCTTCCTTGATAAATAATACCGAAGCTGTTGGTTATGAAGGTCGACTGGTCTCGACCCCCGACCATCCATTGAGTGAATTAGAACGTAAATATACCCATCAGTGGGGGGTTAGCGAGATGGGTAGTTGCTCGCAGCCTTCACATCTACTCAACTTCACTGCCAAGGATCTGTAGCTTTTCGCGTTTGGTAATGCGCTGGCGAATCCTGTCGTCCTGCAGCTACCTCATGAACAGCTCCATGTATCTCCGGTTGACTGTCTTGTCGCAGATGCGGCTGCTCTCGAACATCTTTCGTTTCCTGAGTTGCAATTGTCGAAGAGTGTGTTGGCGTAGCAGCTGCTTTGCTTGGGCCATTTCAGCCGGCATCGCATGTGAGAAGACTGCCTTAACCTTGGGGTTGTCCAACAACTTTAGCTCCTTGATTTCCTCCGAACCAGACTCGAAAACAATTTTGAGCAGTTAGCGCGACCTGGACCTGATAATGCCATGAAGGCTCAAGAAGATCAACCTGAGCAGTCCACTGAGGTGAGATCTCAATGATTATGGCGACTCCCGCAAGAAATCACTCGATTTCAGATCTTACAGTTACCGAAGTTCTAGAGCCTGACCAACGAACCCAATCAGATGCTTTGGGCAATTGTGGAGGGCGGACTGTGGGAATACGTGTTTTGGAAGGAGGTGGTTAGCTACCGGTATGTCGGCCTTGGTGTGCTGAGTTTCGAGAGAAAACTCTGGCTCAAAGTGTGAACTCACATTGCTTGCTTACTGAGGTTGATAGACTTCGTCATCCCAACTATCAGGCTGTTCGGAAGCCAAACATGAAGAACCTGATCCCAGCCAATACTGACATTTCTCCATCGTTAGATAGGCACTTCGAAGGAAAATTATCTAATAATAGTGTTGCTCGTGTCCTCACAGCTTTTAAGTCGTTACTAACGGACGAATCCCCTCCGAAATTCAGTCGTTCGGGCGACGGAGTCATCCTACTCAGAAGGACTGTTGCCGAATGATCAGAGAACTGCCTCTTGGGATTTTTGATTCACAAGAAAAGTGCATTATCATCAGCGAAATCACACCAATTTATAGACCGATCATCGACAGCCTCAATTTTAAGAGTAGGAATCACCCGCCATTTCCTATCATTTGAAATCCTTCGGTACCGGTTTTTTTCAAATGTTATTACTTTATTCTAGTAACACTAACAGTTGGCTTTGCTTTGGACGTTCTGTAGACACCCCCGACATTCCGTTTTGATCAGAATTGTGAGACTTACTTACCCGCTGGAACAGGTACCGTCTCGCTGGAAATCTCCTCAGCTGAAGAAATTAGTCACTGTAGTGAATTTATCGCTCCTTTCTAAGCCACCTGTGTGAAAATAAAAAGGGCTGTGTGAACAGTTCGGCTGATTGTTGGCTATTTTAATTGGAGTTGGAGTATTCGGTTTTTCAAGTCGAAGAAGTTCTGGCGGAGCTGACTGGTGAGACGAGGCAGTATAACTCATCGTATACATGAGTTGCTTGATAAAATGATCGTGCAAAGGGCGATAAGTGCTTCAAAGTTTTTAGCGGCCGGCACCCAATAGTAGCTGTTGTTGCTGACATTTACTCCAAAGAAAGTTAGCATCCTGCATTGACAGAAAGTGCTATGATTGCCCTTAATTTCTTCCTCGTTTGGTCTTGCCAAACTAAAACGTCTGTTTACCGGCATTTCCCAGCCCTCAGGTCAGTCAATTCATGGCAACAGCAATAACAAACACTGAATCACAGCAAATCAGCCAGACCCTAGCAGGGGTTCGTGATGTATTTGTACCGCAGCGATTCTGGCTTCACTGGAGACCGTTGGCAGTAAATGTTCTGAAGGTTGCTTCGGCCGCCTGCTACGGATGCTACGAACCCAGGGTACTCACTCTCGAGTACTTTGGGTGCTTAGCTCGCGTGGAATCCGCCAACTGATGCCGATAGTAATTTCCTTTCTGATGGTCCACAGGAATATTTAATATCTTTATTCTTCAACAGCTGCAACTCTTCGGTGAGTTCTTGCACCTTAACTTGTAGGGTAAGGTTGCTGCTACGTAGCTGCCAGGTCTATTGGTGAATACTCGCCAGCTAACATTCTAGAGCCCGTTGGCAGTGCTCCATAAAAGACTGTTACGCATGAGCCGAGTGGAGGTTGGAATGTGAGACTGGATGTTGTGGTTGCTCACCGATGGAGGTGCTTGTTGCCACTTGCTGAAAGTAGCTCAGCTCTTCGCATAGCGTTGATGTTCTCAGTTCTTCCACTAGGCGTGAACACTGGCTTTCTGATTTCACCAGCCTCGCCTCCAGCTGCTGCAGGTACATCTCGCGGTTATTCTCCAAGTGATTGGTGATCAGTTCCCCCATCACTTGAAGCTGTGGTTGCTGATCATCGGTATCGCTCTCCCAAGTGTCGGCGGAGTATTTCATTTCTGCAATGGCCTAGAGCACCGCTTGCTTAATCACTTGCACTCTATATACCACCCATACTGCTACCTTTAACGGAATAGCTCGTCGAGGATCATCGCAGTATAATAAAATGAACCGCAAGTACGTACAGCTGAATGACAGCAGCAACACCTTCGACTAGCTACCCGAGTACTGGCCAGCACGCACTTTCACAATCGGTAGGTGGCAAGTCAGCTACTGTTAGCTTATGCAGTACATATTCGCGGTCGGATTGCTGAGCGTGATTGGCTTCATCGTATTCGGATTGAGCACAGAGGCACCTCGGCCACGAACGTGACCCGACTGATCCTGCCTACAGTATAATTAATGAGCAGGTAATAGCGGGACAAGTCCTTCAGTGATTCCAAGAGGGAACGCCGTCGCGATAAGCTGGAGGACAAGTAGCGGGAGCATCTGCACTTCGTAGGCAAGCTACACCATGAAATCTACCAGATTCCGCCTTGGTCACAGTAGCACCTACGGGCATTGCTGCTCGAATTTATGTCCAGTCAGCAGTTCGAGTGGCCTATCCACCAGGACACCCTCTTCTAGACCATGCGAGGCTTCTACCGCAGCGTCAAGAATGTTGACGTGTACATGAAGGAGTTGGACATGAGAGCAATCATCGAGTAGCTTCAACAGATGTATACACGCTGCTAAACTTAGGGGAGCTGTGCGAGCGACTTAGCGCGCTCTCGGCACCAAGCTAGTCCTCGTTATCGAGGATCTCAACCGCGAGCGAATACGAGAGCTGACCCGTGAGTACGAGGATGATAGGCCAGTGACCCCACCACCCGATCCATCGACCTTCCAGATGAATCGTGTGAACTCCAATAGCGCATTCAGCAAAGATTAGCGCGAAAAGATGGACAAGCTGTTAAAGATTCCATCGCTGTTTGATGTGAGCATGCAACAGCGTAGCAAGTAACAACGCATCACGATGTAGATTGACCCAGCTCAAGGACGTCAAAAGTTTCGCTGAGACTGCCTTTATCGAGTAGTACCGCAAACGTTCAGACGTCAAAAATGTTGAGTACTGCGACAACTGTACCAAGGAGAAATGCATTAGGGCACGAGGTAGGATCTGCAATAAACGGCACTTTCGCAAACTCATTAAACCGAACACTGAAGAATCTGCCGGAAACTGTCCACATCTCAATGCATGCTTGAATCCAGAATGCAAGCACATTCATTACGTCTAAGACGAAGGAACATCTTATAACGAAGAGGGAAAGATGGGCGAAGGGGTGAAACCCCATATCTCCTAAACGCAGTGGGTCAACTGCGATCTCAGGTACTTCGATTTTCGAGTGTTGGGGAAATTCAATGTTATCATGGCTGATCCGCCTTGGGATATTCACATGCAGCTTCCATACGGAACTCTCAAGGATAAGGAGATGCTCAATCTTAGAGTCGATCTATTGCAGGACTAAGGAGTAATCTTTCTTTGGGTGACAGGCAGGGCAATGGAGCTTGGCCGTGAGTGTCTAACCAAATGGGGATACCGAAGGGTTGACGAGTTGGTTTGGGTCAAGACCAACCAACTTCACCGATTGATCATCACTGGAAGGACAGGACATTGGCTAAATCATACCAAAGAGCACTGCTTGGTTGGAATGAAGGGGAACCCAAATATTCATCGAAACCTTGATTGCGACGTGCTGGTTTCCAAAGTGCGGGAGACCAGTCGCAAACCTGATGAAATCTACGGGCTCATCTAAAGGATGTCTCCAGGTGGAAAGAAAATCGAGTTATTCGGTCGCCCACATAATTGCAAGCCCGGCTGGATAACTCTTGGCAATCAGCTTCCTGGGCTGTACATCAAGGACCAGTAGATCCTTCGTCGCTACCGGTAGGCCTACCCCTAACAGGACCTATCCTAAGACATCATGCAGAACAATCTGGAGAAGATGGAGAACACCTAACAACTGCACCAGATTTACAACAACCACATCAACAAGGCAACCCAATGATCCGACCATGTGTGCCTTCACTACCTACTGTCTATAATATCAGCCGATGGATAAGAGCGGCCAGAATAAGTAACACCACGGAACATCTTTCCTGGATAAGTTTAAGGGCAAGACCAGTGTGATAGGCAAACGAGGCATTACTGACCTGTTCCAGAACGGTGGGGAGCAACACTAACCACCCTCGGCGCAACACTCCGAAGCGGGTGGTAGTCGCCGCCCTTCCGGTACGACCCCGCTTACCAAGTGTACAGATAACGCAGTCTCAACCGTCCACCGGAACTACCAAGACCCACAAACCTTGACTCAGTGTTACCGCCGCTGAAAAAGTTGTAACCGTTGCTCACGGGGCGTAGCCGTCTCCCCAACCAACAGCACACTCGCTAAAATAGTGAAGACAGAGGTGGCGAACCTTACATCCCTTCATTTGTAGTCAGCAAATCGACAAATATCGTTGGGGGAAACAAGCATGCTCAAAGCTAAGCTTTAGCAACCCCACTGAGTACCCGCAGGACGATTCACCAACGTGAACAGCTGAGCCGATACAATGACTACAGTTTGGAGAAGAATCTGATAACAAACAACACGAAGGTCTACGAAGACGCTTTCAAACATCTCTAGTTTCTTAATCTTATCGAAACCAGAATGAAAGGAGGGAATAGGTGACTATCGCCTCGCCATCTTACTGAGTGATTCGTTCGTTTATTAAATGTCAATGTCCGGTAGGGAAAAACTACTGTCAAGCAACAACAAACCCCGTGGGTTGAAGCTGCTTCCTGACGAGAACGTTAGCCAGCAACGGTCAAGGAAGATCATGCTCGTGGATCTATGTCCCGAGGAGAAGGCGAAGATCGGCGAGCTGATGATTACCCTTCAAGAGTAAAAGACACGCAATGAGGAGTTGGAAGCTGCTTTGAAAGAGGAAATCGCCAATAGATAGCATAACGAACATCTGATAGAAAAGCTGAAGCAGGAAATTGAGGTATTGAGGATCGAACTGGAGTCGAATGTGCAAATGGTGGCCACATTGGACCGCTAGCTGTAGCTTCGGAGATAGGCATCAGATAGGCTCGCAGAGGAACTGAAATGTAAGCACCCGCGGAAGTCACCGACGAAGGCGATCGGGCTTGGTTGCCAAACTTACATCGAAGTTTCAAACCGCGAGGCGCAAACAGTCAGCGATTGCTGCAATCGAGCAACGCAAACCCTCTCGCTCTAGCAATTCTATCACGTCAGTCGAAATAACACCAGCAGTGCGAAGTCGAGCATGTCATTGACTCCCATGGCTACTTTCCCGCCTTACGACAGAACTTTGTAGGATTAAGTATCGAAAAAGGGAAGTTCTAAGGGACTGCCACCGCTGCCACCATTATCCCGCAACAACGATCCCATGACATATAGCGAACTCAATGAGGAAAAGCGAGAAGCGGACGCCTCAGAACTCGCACAAGCTTGGCTCGAGATGAAGAAATGGTCGATACAAAAAATGAAAAAGGACATAAAAAAGTCGAAGAAGAAAGCCAACCACACCAGTATGGACGACAGTCGCAGTTCAGATGAAGGCAGCAACTCCAGCCGACTCGAGCCAGGTAACGAACGTCGATTACTCTTGGCTATCCACCGACTTAGCCGAGAGAAGGAGCCTCAGCAATAAGTTGGATAGGAACAGCATGAACCACCCCAGACCGTTATCAAGAAGCATGACACTGAACTAGACGAGGATGCTCTTAACACAATGCTAAAATCCAACGACTTTCGAGCCAGCAGGCTGGTAAAGAGCACCTCCCGCAGCAACCATAATGACTCCCAACAGAAGAAGTCCTATGGCATGGAGTTCTACGATCCGGAGCTACTCGATCTCATTAATGATCTGAACTGAATGTTGATTGTACCAGCTGTATAACTTACTTAATCTCGTCCGGAGCTCATGTTGTCCACCCATGACCGACTGCGTAAATAACTGGCCGAAAGGAACAAACCATCAACGGCTAGCACCAGCCAATCGTGCTTCCGAAGCACTGACCGTGAAAAATTTCCTGGTTGGGCGAGTCGCTATGCAAAGGGTGACCTCTACGACCTGAACTACGACCTGTGCTATGAGAATATCAAGGGAAAGGGGGATTTGTTGCATCGACAGAGAGTCAATTCAGCTGGACATAACAATAGCGATCGCACCAAACGATTGGAGAATCTTCAGCGCTGGATTCAGGTTGGTACCAGCGATTCGTCCAGGTTAGAAGCGGTTAGAGCTGCAGCCAGTGGGTAGGCAATCGATCCCTCCAAGTACAAGGAAGTGCTAGCTGACAAGATAGAGCCAATAAGTTCAGCCCGTACCACCATCAAGCCAAAATAGTTAGAAGGCTACGAAGCAATCGAACGTCATACTATCGATTTCAATGTAAGGTCACGTTCAGGGCATCACTTACGCTTCTAGAAGCAGCCTTCCCGCAAGGAGAACGTCTTCAAGGTTATTTATGACACAGGAGTTCAGCTAAAGGCCGATCCTCTCCGTCCGAATTTTAAGTAGCGACAGTCGCCAATATAGAACACAAAAGACAGTACATCCATTTCCAAGCTACCAACAACATTCAGTATTCAACCCGCTGCCAACCACCGACCTCACCTATAATTGGACAGAACCTGAAAGCAAGCTACGACTGAGAAGTGCAACCTCTTTGAACTTCAAACTTATGACTAAGAAGAACGTAATTAAAGTTGATCCGCATGAACCACAGCCGAACACGCGACTGAACTACAAGCATGAATCAGCAAGCAAGCTCACCAAGCAGCGCATACCGAGCTGGAAGATCAGCGACGCCCTTGAGAGAAGACTGGTGTTCAGCCGACAAATAATATCCCCGAAGCGAGGCTGTTCCCGATGACCATTAATATTCAACAAATCACAACACATATACGCATCAGTGGTGCTTTACTGATGTTACTGCACTCGCACGCATTTCAGTTGGCACTGTGCGACAGTCAGCACACAACTGCTAATCACCGCCTTGGAGTCTGTTTGGGCAGCGCCGGCAGTAGTTCATCTTCACGCCTGAATTGGCCATCGAGGGTTTTTGGACGGAATTTTCGAGTTCTCGCTATTTCTGGCCAAGTTTACGGCAAACACAAAATTTCTGCAGCTTCACTCGACCGCACTTATTGCAGTTCTTGGTGTTCCGCTTCTCCGATTCAGCCACTGAAGGACGTCGGTCGATAGTTTACTGTATGCTTCCCAGTACCTGTTTGGTCTGTGGACGTACCAGCAGGTTCTTAGTTCGGTTGACGACCAATTCCAGCTGTTCCTCTGCTTCAGGATTATAGCAGAGTTGCTGGTACTCGGGGTAGCGTTGATTTCCAATTTGAAACCACACAGTAATGTTCAGTTCAAGGGCACAAGCTGTCGCTTTGAGTACGGTTCCTCGAGCATCAACGCTGAAGTCCTTCACACAGTTGAGTTCGTTACCAATCACATGGGCTTCCTTATGATCCTCCAGCCAGATGTACACCAATGACCGAACAAACAAACATAATGCAAGGGCAGTGATAGTCTCACCAGCCACGATCCTGCACAGCTCCTCCTCAACGTCGCTTGCACACACCTTCTTAGTCTCCACTCGAGTCAGCAAACTATTCAGCGATCTTCCCATCATCTTTGGTTCACATATTGCCTGCAAAGTTGGCGCGAGGCTGCTTCTCTGGTAGAAGTTCCAATCGGTTAGGTCTATGAAACCTCGTAGGATTCCGACATCCTGCTTGCCGTTTGCTAGCGATTTACTGAAGTGGCGAATTGCGCATCCAAGATAGATGTTATTGTTGGCGAGGCTCAGGGTACGAACGTCACGCTGACCTATTGCTTGCCCCAGCATGATGTCATCAGTTCGCTCAAAGTCAGAGATCATCAAGAGTGCCCGTTTCGCTGGATTGGTGCCCCTCGCTGACGGTAGGTCCGATCCAATAGCCCTCATACTGTTAATTTTAATGATAATTTAATGCAGGCGATGTTCACACAAACACTCCACCATCATCATCCTCCGGTTCCTGGTTGTTCACTTCCACAAGTTTCTTCAGTTAAGGTTCAGCTGCTGCTGTCGTCATGAATTCCTTTGCGAATTCCTTGAATTACTCTTGGAAAGTGCCGCGTCGCTCCACAACTCGCTTGGCATCCAACAGCTTCTCCAACTCGCTATCGTTGGGCTTGTAGTTGGCTTATTCAACTATGCGAATCAGCGCTTCCATCTGATGGCTGTACTTGATCACTACGACATAGTTCTCGCGAATGCAGTCCAGGTATACTGTGTCCTGCTTCCAATCATCTTCCTCCTTAATGAGCTGAATTGATTCGTGGAGCTTGCCGATCTTGCTGTCGAGCTGCCTCAGCTCTTCCAACACGAGCAGGATGTCCTTTGGTTGACTCTCACTAAACTAACGCTCAACTGTACAAGTTGGAAAGCCCCTTGATGTTGGCTCCCTTTCGGAAGTCCTGGAAGTACACGCCGTGACCAATCTGTATCTCCTGGTGGGCCATCCCCAAACACAATTATAAAAATTCTTTAAATTATGACTGCTAAGAACCATCAGCAAGTTCGTACGTTGGCGAGCAGTTTGCTAAAGTCTGGATCGACTATGGACTATTGAAGTTGGTTCGGATCGTCTTCACTATCGTTGTCGGAGTTGGTCAATATGACGTTTACGTTGGAATCCAGCTAGTTTAGCGAGTGGCCTAGACCTGCAGTTGTTTGAAGATCTGCTTTGAAGACCGTCACGGCTTCCTCGTGTTGGTTAGGTTGAAGTCCCCGTTAAAAACTGAAGAACATTGTGTTGGCAGCTGGTAAGTGTTAGCGGAGTGGTTCGGGGGTGGTGACATGCTGATGAATCTGATATGTTTTGAGTCCAAGCCGACAGTCCCTAATGATATCTGCTAAGTGCCTCAGCGAGTCTGTATTGGGAGTCATCAGATCTAGTCTTTCTTCCTTCATTCCAGAGTACACACGAATCTTTCTTTGGATCGCCTCCAAGCTTTTTCTTTGCCTTAATATCACCTCTTCAGCATCCTTATTATTCAGCGTGGCCTTGAGTGACAAATTCACCTCTTTGGTGATCTACTAAAACGAAATATTCGCCATGTCGAGCTCTGCAAGTCGTTGGATAAATTGAACGTCCATCTGATCGAAGACCGCTCGCACTTCCTAACGTTGCTATGCTACCATCATAGTGATACTGGTCTTAAGCTGATGCTCCAACTCATCCAGTTGGTTGGTCATGCTCCCGAAGTAGTTGTGCACCCGTTGCCGTTCCTATCTGCTGTGCTAAATGATCTTCTCGCATTCGCTCTGAACATTGGTAACCTCATTGAGCAGTACCTTACACTCCTGCTGAAACGCATAGTTTATAGGTCCCGCCGAGTTCTGATGTGCGACAGCCTCCTCGAATAGCATCCTTCGGCTGCTTTGGTTAGGATTTGATTCCAGTCGTTAAACTTTAAAACCTTGGCTAGCCAACAGAATGGCACACTTCTCGCAGTAGAACAGGTTGATCTCTTCGCTCGTTATCTTGAATTTCGATGGTTTGTCGTTATGATTGGAACACTACACTGTACCGGCAATTAGAACAGAAGCCGTCGAGCATTTGTCAGTTGGCTTGAGAGAGTACCTTTCCGGATGTTCAAGGCTAGCCTTGCTGATTTTGTTGTGCTACTCAAGCCTGCCCATGGAGGGGATGTGTTCAAGTCGACGAGGCAAATGCACAAGGGCGGATGCAGCATCTCTTCTTGCTGCTAACCTCACATTCGGTGAACGGTTTTCTTCGGTTGCAACACGACCGTAATAGACGAGCGAATCTTTTGGAAGATCCCTCCAGTTGGAAGGAGACAATCTGGTCGGGTTTAGCTTGCACGGTTTAATGTTCATTTGAATTTATACACAACAACGGCACAGGACTTATGTAGCGAAAATTCGAGGTCACTGACTTGGTCGACTAAGGTCAACAGAATAATAGAAGTGAAAGCTCACGAAAGAGGAAGCAAAGGAGCCAAACATCAATAGTCAGGTCTTGATTTGTTCTTTGCTGCCAGAATTCCTGCCTTTCCCTTGAGACTAC
>ERZ724508.1490-NODE-1490-length-13802-cov-6.888485_pt1 | contig 13802 bp, 20 predicted proteins | sample MGYA00376041_ERZ724508 | MGnify/ENA primary metagenome ERZ724508 (study PRJEB28724, sample SAMN07190887) | wastewater metagenome | isolation source: effluent of sewage treatment plant in Hong Hong | place: USA: Christiansburg, Virginia | collected 2016-03-01 ...
TTTGGCAATAGCAGGATGACTGAGCGATGATAAGTATTTAAGATGAACAATTCGCTCGTCGCGGAAGACAAACTGAAGTTCCCGTGCCAGGTGGGTCTTGTGGCCGCTGGTAGGGAGTTGATTGCGTTCGTTGAGGCTGGTGCTCGTGGTGTCCTGCGTATCCGTCACCTTTACGACCAATCAGTGAAGGATCTCACAGTCAACTACTAACAACCAATTCAAGAGGTCTACCTCACGCATCTCAACTATATTGTGTTAGTGAATGCCATGAAGGAGATAGAAGTGTCTTTGCTCAAGGTGGAAGGTGCTACGTTGCAGTTGCTCCGAGTACAGAGCTTCAAGAAAGCCAATATGGTGCAAATGTACTGCTATGGTCGATGGCTGGTCACACTAACAAATAGTTCAATTGATCTGTACGAGTACAAGGAAGCGGAGAGAGTAAGCAAGCTCAAGTGCGAAGTGGGTAGCCTAGTGAAGCACATTAGCATGAACGGCGAGAACATCTATACGTATTCGGCAGATGGCAGGGTCAGACAGTACAATGCAGAGGCGTTGCAGCAGCAGCAACCCACTGGCAGAGATTTGTTCGGTAGAGAGGGTATGCAGGCTATCGAGGCTTTCTCTTTTGGAGATAAGGATTATCTAGCCATTGTAGGGGAGGACAATACACTTGAAGTCTTGCCAGTCAGTGATGGAGACTCCTATCAGCTACAATTCCAAGGCCAATTCAGAAGGCTAATAATCCGAAACAACCTACTCGATGTGGTGACATACTCCTAGAAAGTCGAAAGACACAACTTCTTTTCATTATCGAATAGCCCAGATGGAGCTGGATTGGTGGTGCGTTCGGAAAGATACTAGCGAGGCTCAGCTGGATGCTATTGGCTTCTTCTGAACGTTAGTAGCTCAGAAGTGGCATGCTACCTGAAGAGGAGAGCAACGACAGCAATGAAGCCAGTCGTTGCCATTGGGGAAGAGACTACGAGCCTGCTGTACATTCTCAGCGCAACCGACCGAACTAAAATGGATGTGTTCAAAGTGAGCCACTAATCACTGCTGCAGGGTCCACCCGCACCTATCTCGAAGCTTCCAAACCCAATTAAAATGGATGCTGTAGTTGGTTAGCTACTCGACCCAATCGTCGTCCAACCCACAATCTCAAAGAAGAAATCTGAGCCAGTTGCTGTAGCTCCGTCAATCGTCATTGAGAAGAAACCAGTTCACATCAATTTCCAAGTGGTGGAGATACCTCCAGCATCCTCTCCCTAACAAGTCAAGGAGAAGAAATCGGAGTCCTTGCCACCAAAGCCACATGTCCCAGACCCAACATTCCTCAGTCAGGTCTCTGCGATTGTCCAAAGCAACTCCTTCAGACAAGCTATTGAGCAGCTCCTTGAGAAGAAGTTGGAGCCTATGCTGTGGAAGATGGGTCAAATTGACCAGAGGTTGCAATCGCTAGAGAGAAGGCTGGAGTCGATGGAAATTGCCGCTGCCAAGGAGCCTGCCCTCGAACAACTCTATGAGAAGACTCTACAAAGCGAGGTCTTGGGACTCATGGAATCGCGTGTGATGCCAAAACTTGATGAATACTTCAAAGGACTCTTCGTTGAGCTCGGTAAGGTATTTGAGCAAGGCATCAGCTATTACAACAACAAGCTAAATGTTGAATCGGTTGTGCAACGTGACGCCTTCGAAAAGCTTATTCAGGTTACATTCAAAACCACAAATGAAGTGATCGAGAGTGCTCGCCAATAATTCGAGGGAACTTCCAAGGTCCAACAACTTCTGGAAAGCTGCTTACGAGCCAAGGAGGAGATCATGCAACGCACCCAGTAGTTGCTGGGTGTCGCTCGCACCAGTATCGGCAAACTCGAAGAAATTGTTCCGAAGGAGCCGCCACGAGATCCACCGCGAGAAGATCGGCGGAAAAGCTTTAAACGAGCGCCAATGTGATCGTCAGATGAATCCACAGCCAATCAGCAGCATATACAGCCAATCATCAGGCCTTCTTGAGCATCAAGTAGATGCGTGAATCGCTGGCTTCCCGCCGGAACCCCGAAACGATGGATTCTTCGGCGCACAGTCTCATGAGCAACCCTCCGAATGAAGCGTATACTGCTACTCCCTCCTTTTCCTCCTTAATCTCAAACACGGTGCCGTAGCAGACATAATCGTAGTCATCTTTCTCTGACGGTTTGGCAAGGTCCTCAGGCAGATAGACGTTCTTTTCGCCAGTCTTGCGTGTGATGATTCCAAGGAAGGAATCGCCCTTCTCCACGGGAAAGATTGCTGTGTTGATGTCCAACTCCATGGTGATACCGTAGCGACTGCTCATGTGCACACGCGATACGTTCTTGAAGTACTTGCCACTGGGATTTATATCGGTTACGGTGAAGCGATCGTCGATTACCTTGCGTTCCTACGACTTCATCTTACTATTATAGGAGGGCTATCACCAATCGAATATCAGTCTGTACAGCATCACCAGAGTTGTTCGCTCTGCAAGGAGGGCAGTACGGAGGTCGTTTAGGTTTACTGTATGGCGACGCGTGCTCACTACCCCGTAAGACTTGAATAGGTCAACTATGCCTCTGAATATTCGTTCCTTGTATAGCCGGTCTGCTAGTTTGTTACTGAAGAAGAGCCGCAGCACCAAGAGAAACTCGTTGATGTCTACGTACAAGGGGTTGCTTAGCCCAAATACCTTACAGATGAACTCTGCTTTTTATTGCTCCTGTACCATATCCCTGCTGAGTTGGTCGAAACGGCTAAATTGATCGGCGTTCACGATTGCTTTATCATTGCCGGGGTCTAATCCGAGAACAAGCAGCAACCTCGAAACTATTTCCTCGTGATTGTGTTTGAAGAAGTCGAAGTAGTACTTGACTAAGGTCAAGTAGACTCCCTGTTTTTGTGCTGGCTCCAACTATTAGCTGATCTTGCAAAGGAAGCCAAAAGTCTTTTTCCAGTCCACGGTCCGTTGCTTAGTTGGTATGATCTTCTTCCTTAACGTTTATTTTGCTGGCTCGCCTGGCTTTTCATCTTCTAGGCTGCCGTACATTACGCTCAGCTCACTGTAGAATAGCTTCTGAAGTCTTGGCAAACGTGCGTTCTTGCTTCCCAGCTCGTCCTCACGCTTGCTCTCACGGGTGGTCTTAAAGACGGAATAATTATGGCGTGAGCCAGACATTATACACTGTCAGTAGTAGCGCATCAATGTGACGTCGTGGAATCCATCAACATTGATAACTTCTTTCGCACTGTCCGGCCATCGTCCTGCTACTCTTCCTTATGATCATCCAGATTTTAGTAGGCACCATCCTTGAGGTCGAGACTGGTTTCTTTTATGCTCACTCTTGGGGCTGGAATGACGTACATTGCAATGGGAAGCAGCACATGCGGGAGCAAGTCAATCACAAAATTGACTGCAAGGATAAAGTTGCCGAGAACAGTATCCGAATCGATGATGTAGGCTTGCTGAACAAGGGTGCAACTAATATCGTCTGAGTATACCACGTTGAGCACTATCCAAACAAGTCGAAGGACCATAGTAAGGCTGTAAGTGACCAGGATCAGCGTGATTTGCCTGCGTCTCTCGATAAAGTATCGATCAGTTGTTGCAAATGCACTGGTATCATCAAACGATTCTGTTGGCCGTATGACGCTCATTTGCTTCTTCACTTCCTCCCTCATTTGCTTCAGAATTAGCGACCCGCACCACATGGTCAGTCCATACAGCAATGCTTCGAATGCAAACAACAAGTAGAAGGCAACTTCATACACCTCCTCACAAGTAGCCGACAGCGCAGTTGAGAAAACAACGATGGTTAACACGAGGATAGCAAGCGAGACAACTGCAAACACAATATTGGCCAGCCTAAGTATTAATCTCCTTTGTACCTCTTGATCTTACTGAGTCGTTACTGCTGCCTGGCCCGAGCATACATCACTGTAAACGTGTAGCAGAAGAGGAAGTAGGTGTAAATCTCCACCAGGAACGTCGCCAGGTAGAACTCGAAGCCCTTTTCGAACAGCTGCAACAACAGGATCAAGAAGGTCGCCGTGCAGTTAATAGACAGTGGCAGCAGCTCGAACCTCAGTCGCCGGTGAATGCGGTAGGTGTTGACGATTGACAGCAACGTAAAGCAGAACACTGCGATGTCTAGACAGAAGAATACCCACTCGCTGCATTACTCACCGACTACCGAGCACAGTTGACGGCAGAGCAGAACTGCCAGAAGAAGACGGGCATGCCAATTCTGGAGATTATTATTTGGTTAGGAGTTGGGGCCAACAGAATTATATGAGCCTATTGGCTAACAGCAACGAAAAACTGCTGTAGCCTACTGTAAGACTCTCTTGGTTTCTCCAACCTGTCCTAGTGCAGTAAATAGCGTTCAGGTATTATCACCGTGAATGTATGTTGCTTCGTCCCCTGCCTCTCACATAAATTGCAGCAGGATCTTGATGCCGATGAGAACCACCAGCACAACAAGAGTTACATTGAACTTCGTCTCGTAGTCCTGCTTCTGCCCGCTGTACTCCCGGAGCAGCTGTTTGTGCGACTTCACTTCTTCTTCCGTTCGCATATGGTTTATATTACATTCAGATGGTCAATACAGGTCCAATATTATTGGGTTTATCAGCGAGGTCCACCCGTAGAAGGGAAAGCCGCGGTTGCCCTGACCCTGGTGGTAATTTTCGTAGAGATAACCAGAATTTAGGTAGTTCCGCTCGACAGTATCGATGAGGTTCTAGCGTAGCTTGTCGTGTAGAACTTTGGTCGTGGTTGGGTAGTACAGTTTACAGGCGCGTAGAATCAAGTAGTTAATTGGCATCCACACAGCACCTCGCCAGTAGTTATCGCCGGTCCCATACATCGGGTCGGAGATGGATAGAGAGCGAATACCGTCCCCACTCCAGAGATATTTGGTGTCTCTGAGTACCTCGACTATCTTGTTAAAGTGCTATGTGTTCTCAGCAACCATCCCCATCATAAATGGGAAGATATTGATGTAGCCAACATGTGTGACGAATTCGTTGATGTTGTGGTCCTTGCTGACTGAGATGTCCTTGAACAGGTTATCTGTATGGTCGAGGTAGTGTTCATGGAGGGTCTCATTGTAAAAGTTTTTGAGCTGACGGTAGTACTTCTGACCTTTCTGCTGACCCAAATACCCAGAGATCTTCTCGAGGCTCTACGCGAAGAAGTATAGCCAGGAGATCAGGTCGACATGTTGTTTGGAAAGCTGTCGGTTATCCTGGCGAGGGTAGTCGTCTAATCCACTTCCCATGAAGTTGCCGTTCTGGCAGCTATCCTTGCATCTCCATCTGAATTTCACTTTTTTATCGATCTACTCGGTGTCAGTAAGGTCAAAGTGGGACTGGGTTGTCTTGAAATACCGGAACCACTTTTCCAGCTTCCACATGTTCCGTTCGAGGAGTGCTCGAAGTTGTTAGTTGCCGGGGTACTTCTCAATCATGTAACGGATCGGCAACATGAGAGTCGGTGGGTTACCTTCTAGGGAGTCTTGATACACAAATGTGAGATCAGGCATCATAGCCGATACTTAGTAGCCTCGAATCTGTTCACGAGCTATCCACCCAAAAAGGTCTATTTTGGCAATCCATTGGGAGAGGAACTCGAGAGACTTATCAGGATGCTTGTCGGCCAGAATAGTAAGATGGAAGCCATCATCCCACAGGAAGCACCTGGGGAATATCAACCGGGATGGAGTTGTTGAGTACGTCCAAGTCTGTTGTTGCTTGAGCAGTGAGTTCTGAGCATACAGCGGTCCATAGTAACGAGCAATTCCACCGAGAAGGTTGAACAAGACATGCTTTAGCAACTACTGCTTGGGCTCCCCTTCATATAGTTTAGCCAGTTCGTTGCTTGTTTCATCGTATCGAGCGTGGTCGAATTGCTGATATGGGTCATTGCGGTTCTCAACTAGCTTGATGTGGAATGTTTCAGAGTCCTCGCCAGTGAATTTGGTGTTGATCACCACGAATACGAACTACTTATCCTCCCATTCGTCATCTTTGAGCTGTTTCAGTTGGTAGTCAGTCCAGCGCTGCGCCTTCTCACTGAGATCCTTTTGTCTCTCTGGGAAGTATTGCGCTTCCTTCAAGGCTTGGAACTGCTTGATTATTGACCGAGAATTCCAGGATTCGGACACGTTAAGCTCTAATCCAATGACCTCAAATTTATGCTTAGCCGATAGCGCCTTTACAAAAAACACTTCCTTCATGAGATCCTTGTGCCACACTATCACCTTTACGTAGTTCTTGCTTCGCTCAATGGTAAGCTTCTTCGGTGAAGTGTACCCGACCAAATCGACACTGTCGAAGTCGTTGTTCTCAATAGAAAAGTACGCAAAGGGCCAATATTTAAACTGTGAAGTTTCGTTGGTGTTGGGGATCGACTGTGGGTTCATGCTGATAAGTGCTTCCCAATCATTCTTTTCCGTAGGTGATTGGTACTTCACGTCACAATTCAGCTGATATAGCGTGTCGTTGATAGACTACCGGAAATGAGTCTCACCGTTATGTTCAGTCATCTGCGTATAGATTGATTCTCGTGTGTTTTCGTAGTGCAATCGCGGTGTCGTGAATCCCGACGTGTCTTCCACCCAATACCCCCAACCACTGTTGATGGCGATTGGCTACCGAGAGGACACTTGGAATAGCATGTGGGGCTTGTTCATAGAGAACCGCTTGCCGCACTGAACACTACTCACCAGCAGCAGACCAACCAACAGAATAGTCAGCTTGGCTTCTCCCATTTAATATGGATATTAACAGCTGTCAAAGTCATTGCTGTAGCGATGCATTTTCATCATTTCTTACGAAGCCCCACAGCGTCTCCCACTTTCGTAACTGCGCCGGTCCAGTCGTGGGTTAACTTGCGCACTCCACGAACGATACGGTGTTTGCGCGGATCATATTCGTCAACCACAGTTTCCACCTGTTGAGAAGGCTTGCGATTGGGGTTGCTGAATTATTTCAATGTTTACGCGACGTTGGCCTTCTCATCGATACGAGTACCCTTTCCACCAAATACATTGTTTTTTTCCTTGACAGATCCACCCTCCCCTTCGTACACAATACTACTGGTTTTTTTATTCATCGTGGGTTCCTCGTAGTCGTGTGGAGGTGCGAAGTCGACTTCCACATCTGTATCGATGACGCAGATGGCCTCGTAGTCATTCTTCGGTTTGATTTCGAGAATATCAATGTCGTACTACCCGTCGTAGGTCTTGATGCGGATAGTATCCCCAACATGCAAGCATGTAAAATTCCTCAGTTGTATTTCCAGAATGGCCTTGGGGTTAGGTAGATCGATGAATTTCGTGAGATGAGGCTGCAGTTTAACGTAGTAGTGATCCTTGCTTTTCTTCAGGTCGGGCACCAAGCAGACGGTACCAGGGCTACCCGGCTCAAGGAACTTGAGCATTTTAAACATCCACCCGGGCACGTAACAGTTGCCTACGAAATAGCTTAACGCTGAATACCCTCTTCGGCGACGAATTCGAGCACACCGCAGTATGTCAGTTTATTAACATGGCTGTTCTTGAGGCAGAAGATCATTGGGTTCTTATTGTTGCGGCTGGAGATCAGTTGGTATAGCTCATTGAGCGCCGATGAGGGCAGAAGAATCTTATCACCCTTATCGATGTCCTCACGGTTGCAGAAGTAACTGGGGTAGATGCGTAACCTTGATCAGTAAAACGAGTACTCCTGGAAGAAGTTTGGCGCACGGCGAACCTCAGGCTGCTGGTAGGCATGCGGCTGCATCAGGTTTCTCACGTAGTTCATTTCTCAAAACTTAAACAAATATTATAAAGTTCTGGCGCAGAAGCAGGTCAGCTGTTAGTTAATGCGGCCTTAATGGGGGTGTTCTCCTTGTTGCTGGGGTGGAATGTAAGTTGGGTGTCTTCACTCGCGGGCAGTTGGGCTTTCATACGATGTTCGTTGGTCAGAGTCAGTCCATGCTTGCGGTCCATACGCTTAAAGCTATTGCGAGTATCATCCAGTTTTTACGTTATTAGGATTGGCTAGCTCGGTTGGATCAATTCTGGCCGGGAGAAATTGCTTTTCTGTGAAGCGAATAGATTGCTTGGGAATAGACTCGTTTTCATGACCGAAGTCGAGGAGGTGAGCGGCTTACCGAACACCACCTTCTGAGGAGTGAAGGAACGAGTAGGCTGTTGTTCGACATTGTGCTTTAACGAAGATGTCATCATCTGAGGACTTTCACCGCGCTTCACTACAACCCTTTGAGGGAATACAGGAGGATGTTGGACTAACTGGATGCTGTGCTGATGCTGGTTATCTGCTCGACCATTGGGTGTGAGCTTCACGGTGAGCACCTGGCCAATGAGACCAGCAATCTATCCAAACACATTTTCGTTGATGTTGATCTCCTTTCGGTGGTTCTCACTAACCTGCATCAATTTAGAAGTTTACCTCAATCTACCGGGAAGCCTCATGATTAAGCTTATCTATCGCAGCACTTCCCTGGTTAAAGAAGGTGATGAGGGTCGCTAGACACTTCTCTCCTTTAAGATCAACATCGACGTTCCTGATGGTATCTATCTGCTGGCAAATACGATCGTAGAGGAGACTGTCTTCAGGATGCATCCCTATTTCTCGGTTGTGCTTCTCGATGGCTGCCAGAGTGTCTCTTTCGATCTCAGCAAACCGCTGATCAACAAGCTCCTTAATGCGCAATTTGGCCGAGAATAGAAGTTCGCGCACCTGGTTGGACTGTTTCTTCGCAGTCGATTCGAGGTTTCCCTAATTGTGGTGACATCCGTACCAGCCTGACCTTGTAGCTCTGCAGTGCATCCATGGCCTCTCCCATGATACCCCTTGCCAACTGCACAGAGTCGTTGATGTTATCGATGGAAGCTGGAGTATTTTGTTGAGCATGATGCTTGAGATGAATGCCAATGCAGCTGGGACATAGCGGTAGGAGACACTGCTCTACCTCACTTCAAAGCCTTACTTTCACGACAGAAGTTGGTGATGGTTTCGGAGGGGTGATAAATGCAGTGGTTTTTTCTATGATCCATTTTCTATTCGAATTAATTACGCCGCGCGAGGTCACCATTGGGCTTCAACTGAAACGTGGCGCCGTGCGCTTATAATTGAATAAATGAGAAATTAGTTTCAGAAGGGAGCCTGCGTATGGGCCAAGCTGCGTGATGATGAAACCTGGCCGGCTAGGGTACTACGTAGTTGCACGTAGGTGCTGAAGTACCAAGTCGATCCAAACAAGCACTACACGTACGAGGTCTGGTTCTTCAACGACAACAAAAACACGTAAGGATTTTGAGGAATTCAGCGCTGATATCGAGCCCTAAAATCTTTTTGACTTCCTCAAGTTCAAGGATAAGTTTGGGAACGGGTAATCCGCCAAGAGTCGAAGGGGCAAAGCCATTGCCGATGCCGAAAGGTACTGCCAAAAGAACATGCCTGTCAAAATTAAGTCGAAGTCCATTAAGGAGCCACGGGACCAGCCCTAACCCAAGTAAGCCAAGGAAGTCAAGGAGGTGAAGGAGGTGAAGTAGCCAAAACCTCCTAAATAGCCAAAGACCACAAAATAGCCTCGATAGAGCAAGTCCGCCAAGCATGCGGCGCCGGTCAAAGGAGTCAAAGAATCCAAAAGGTCAGCACAGTCTAAGGGTCGTGAAAGTCGCCCCACAGAGCCAGAGGTAATCGAAAGCGGCTAACCGGTGGTGGAAACGCAATCACCCGCCAGAACGTAAAAACCAACTTCCGCGAAACGAGAGCGCTCTGCTCGGTAGAATGTTGGTGTTCGCATTCCTAAAAATACACCGAAGATTGACGTTGAGGAGATGAAGAGTGTTGAGCCAACCAAGCCATAGAGACACGAACGTATGGAACCAGTAAGCAAGGAGAAGAAGGAGGCCATCACAGCAATCGTGCATGATGTCAGTAAGGAACTCGGAGCGCACGACGAAGATCTGCTCAAGGGGCTCATGAGAGAGGTATTGTCCGACCGAAGATTGGGTCGTGATGAAAATCTTCGTCGACACGAATCGGAATGGTTCGAAGTGGTGTTTAATGTTCTGAATGACCCATTGGCGCTTTTGCGAGAGAACAAAGAAGCTATTCAAAAGCTGGTCACATACCAACGAAGGAACCAGCTGGAAACCCACGACCTATTCTTCTCAACGAAGACCTACGTTTACCTTAAATACCTGAACAAAGTTCTCGAGCACATTAAGGAAGTTTACCAAGAAAGCTATGAGATGGTGCGTGATGAGGTATAGTTGCTCGGCAAGGCATACGATGACAACACCATGAGCACTAAGTCTCTGGATATTTCCTTCGACACTAAATTCTTTCAGGAACCACTCGATAGTGCTTACCAACAACTTCGCCGAGCTGGTATGCTACAGTTGCGCCTTCCGAACAACCTCAATGCTAAGTTCGCATTCCAAGGTCGTGAGTTGCTGACCAGGGAGGGTATCAGGCTGGAGGACGCATTGGCCAACATCGCTAACTTTGCTCAGGTACATGCTGGATAGACTCAGGCCAATAACACTCACGAGCAGGCACCACGTGACCTTACCGAGCGAGACATCAAGGAGATCCTGACCTTCAAGGCTTGACAGAGTTTGGTGCGTGTATCATTCCAATCGTATAATTTAAAAACAGGATGGCTCAGAAGAAGGTAGGCGAGATTAAGGAGCTGCAGGATAAGCTCAATTCCAACAGCCAGGAGTTGAAGCTTGAGGCTGTGCGACGGGTAACCACCTCCCTTAAGTAGATCATCGACGCCATGACACGTGGAAAAGACGTGTCTGTACTGTTCATGGACATCATCAAGAACATGGAGACCACTAGCATACAGCTCAAGAAGCTCATCTACCTCTACATAATCAACTATGCCAAAACACGGGCCAATGAGGCTATTCTTGGTATCAACAGCTTCCGAAAGGTACTGTAATCGTCATGCAGGATGCAAGGGACAAAGGCAATCCTTTTCTCAGAGCTCTAGCAGTCAGAACTATGGGGTGCATTCGCATCCCAGAGGTCGCCGAGTACCTCTGCGATCCGCTGAAGCAGGCCCTCAAGGATGAAGATTCCTACGTCAGGAAGACTGCCGTGATGTGTGTTCCGAAGCTCTACGAAATCTCTCCAACACTGATCGAATAGCAAGGCTTCCTCAAGATGCTGGAGAGCCTTCTGAGTGACGGTAATGCAATGGTCGTGAGCAATACTGTAGCAGCACTTGCCATTTGTAGCTAGAACAAGGGAGAACAGCTTCTAAAGCTGAATAGTTACGTGGTGCAGAAGCTGCTTACAGCTATGAACGACTGTAGTGAGTGGGGAATTATCTACATTTTGGATGCTCTTTCCACGTACATACCAGCAGACGCCAGTTAGGCGGAATCCATCATGGAACGAATCTCGTCACGACTGGCGCACACCAATTCAGCGGTTTCGCTTACTTCCATCCGTCTTATCATGAAGTACATGGACTACCTGACCAACCCATAGACAACTCGAAACTACGCTTCTAAAATCTCAGCGCCACTGATTACCCTGCTCTCGAGGGAGCCATAGATTGCCTATCTAACCCTCAAGACAATTAACCTCATCCTTCAAAAACGGCCTTTTGTGATTCCCAAGGAAATTAAGATCTTCTTCGTGAAGTACCACGATCCCAGTTATATCAAGCTGGAAAAGTTGGAGATCCTTGCGAAGGTTGCAAACAGCGATAACATCAACCTGATTCTGCACGAGTTAAAGGAGTACACACAAGAAGTGGACGTGGAGTTTGTGAGGAGGAGTATTCGAGTGATTGGCCGATGTGCTATCAAGCTGGAAAAGATGGCTGATAAATGCGTCCAAGCATTGTGGGAAGCCCTCAAAACCAAAGTTAACTATGTCGTGCAAGAGGCCATCATAGTTATTCGCGATATCTTCCGCAAGTACCCTAACAAATACGAGGCGCTCCTCAAAGACATTTGCGAGAATCTGAAGAGCCTTGACGATCCCGAAGCAAAAGCCTCTATCGTATGGATCATAGGTGAGTACGTCGAGATGATTGAAAATGCTGATGATCTTTTGGCGAACTTTGCGGAGGGCTTCAAGGATGAACCCGATGTCGTCCAGCAACAAATCTTGATATCCTGTGTTAAGCTGTTCCTCAGTCGCCCTGCCGATGGTCAAGAAATTGTTCGTGACTTGCTCAAGACTATAACAACAGAATGTGAGAATCCCGACCTAAGAGACCGTGGTTTTATCTATTGGAGGCTCATCGCCACCAACCCACAACTAGCAAAGAAAATTGTCTTCAGCGAACGTCCTCTGATATCCGAACAGAGCTACACGATAGACTCGGACTTATTGGATAAGTTAGTGGAGAATATTGGGACACTCTCAGCGGTATACTACAAGGAGCCAGCTGCATTCGTTAAGAAGCTGAAGGATAACGCAAATGCTAAGTAGGTCATTGATGAGTATGGCGAAATGCTCATCGATCGCAAGGAAGATGAGAAGGTAGAGTTCTTCTAAAATGGGCCACAGCAGGTCACCACTTTTGTCCAACCAACTCCTACTGCTGACCTCATGGATATAGACGCTCCGATGAACACACCAACTCCTCCATCACCCCAACCTCCTGTGGTAGCACCCAAACAATAGATTGACCTGTTAGGAATGGCTGATTAGTCGCCACAGCAGCCCCCTCAACAAGTATACCAAACGAGCGTACCTGTTCAACAAGCAGTCAGTCAACCGGTGTATGCGACTATGCAGCAAAACCCCTCAGTTGACATCTTTGGAGATTCAGCGGCAAGTGAGATATCTCAAAAGACTGCCTTCGCCTACGAGAATATAGTAATCCCGTTGGTGCAGGTGCTCAGTGAATCAGACCAAAGTCTCAAAATTAAAGCAACTGGCCTATCCATCAAGGCGGCGTTCCAGCGAGTCAAGGACCGAATGTTCCTTGATATGCTTTTTGAGAATAAGTCAGCAACCACATACTCGGTACCTTCTTCGCTAATGTAAGGGCTTTGCGATCAAGTTTAACTCCAACGCCTTCAAACTGAGCCCTGAAAGCCCACCTATCAATATAGGTGACCTCCCCTCGGGGTAAACTCGACAAACTCGAATCAACCTGACCACTGACAACGAGTCAGCGGACATCGATGGGTTCCCGTTCGTCATCGAGACTGCCCTCAAGACCAACTTGGATATGTTCATCTTCAGCATTCCGTGTAGTCTGTCGGTAGTCATGCAACCAAACTTCTCGCTGAGCATTGAAAAATACCAGTAGTTATCTGCGAACCCCAACAACAAGAAGAAGGTCGACAGTATCACCTGCAACTTGGACGTTGAAAATGTACAACTTCCTCTTATCACAGTTCATTGCCAAGCTGGCAGCCAACAACATTTCACTTGTCTTCCGGAAAGAAAGTGGACATAACGAGCTACTGGCACTCTCGATCATGCTGCTCAACGGTGTCGTGTCGCTGGTGAACGTCATCTTCGATCGCAATACCAATGCAGCTAACATCCAGATTGCTTCGGTCTACGAAAAGGTGCTTCAGCTGATCGACCACTCACTAGCAATGATCATCAATCTGTGATATCGAATATACATGAGTCCTCAGGGGTAGTGGTGGTGGACCGCAGTTCTTTTAAAAAGCCATGGAAATTTTAATAATAATAGCGGAAAAAATCGCTCACGGGTGGGTTTGAACCACCGACCTTTCGGTTAACAGCCGAGCGCTCTACCGACTGAGCTACGCGAGCATCAT
>ERZ724508.1491-NODE-1491-length-13795-cov-4.808370_pt1 | contig 13795 bp, 8 predicted proteins | sample MGYA00376041_ERZ724508 | MGnify/ENA primary metagenome ERZ724508 (study PRJEB28724, sample SAMN07190887) | wastewater metagenome | isolation source: effluent of sewage treatment plant in Hong Hong | place: USA: Christiansburg, Virginia | collected 2016-03-01 ...
TCAAAATAACCTCCCAATTTGGAGGTGACAATTGACAGAAACAAGTGAGAAGGAGAATTTGTATGTTTTTCATACCCATTGATTTTTGTTTAATATTATATACTAGATTCATACGTGTAAATAAATTATTATATATTTTAGACTGTCATTTTCTGAGCATACATTGGCTTCAACTCGTTGGGCTGCTGTTTTATTAGATTGAAAATCAGGAACATTAATTTTATTATCAATGATACACATGAGAAAAATAAAAATTATTCGTTTTTGTGGTAGACATAAATTCCCTAATAAAATAGAAAAACAAAATCCGATACCAAGGGCTGATTAACAAATAAATTTATTTGAATGGTAGATGATAAATATTAATGGTGTGAATAGATTTGAAGAGCGAATCAGGTTAAATCATTAAATTGCTGGTGGACAGCGAAAATAATGAAGGTGAAGATGTAGAAATCAACAATATAATGCAGGACAATTCCATCTTCTGATAAGCACATTGCCATGATACAGATGGATATAGAGTCGATCACTTGCTTACGTAACTTAAGGATGGTCTCTTTCAGAGACTTCAATCTTTTTCCTGTTGTTAGGGTTATGATGTCATTATGGGGCTCGCCTTTTATCTAGGGAATTTATTCAAGCGAGGATAGAGCAAGCCAAGCGCAGCATAAAAAGAGTCCCTGAGGATTCGAAATGTCCCTAAAAATATATTCCATTATGAAAATAAACTCGATAAATAGTACCGTTATATTTGTCTTTCGAGTTCCTGCAAAAAATATAAGTCCAATCGCCTTCCAAGGACTGATAAAGATATTTATTTTTAGATATTTTAGTATTTCAAAGACCAAGGGAATCCACATAATTTTCATTTACAGTTTTTTGGGCATGTAAATCATGTCAGACATAAACGCTCCCAGTTTGAGAAACTGTTAGATGACAACCACGATGGAAATGACAATCAAGTTTTCAGATAATAAAGACTCTCCTGTGTGGATGAAAGTGAGTGAATAGTTGATCATCAATTGTGAATAGAAACGAGAGAAGGTCGATCTTTTGACAATATGGAAACAAAACAATGTGAAAATAATAAGATTAAACCCAAAGTTCCAATTCTTCGTCATACTGCGTAGTAAGCCCATATAACAATCGACCCCCAAATAGCAATCGGACTGTTTTTCAAAGAATTCAGAAGAAAAATGAAAATATGTTTCGTATAGCAAAGGTACCAAATGGGAGGGATAAAGGATAGTGTAGCCGGGACAAAGAGCAACAGGCTCGGAATTGACGGAGTATATAATTTTATACCTTGGGAAAAATTACTGTTCGCTAATTACATCGTTGAGCCATTCAATATTAATAATCTGTGGGCGAATAACCGGCTGAATTTGAATTTGAATAATATATTTCTTGGGATTGATGACAAATATTCTTCTATACTCCTCGACATTTTCTAGCAAATAAATTGTTTACTTTTATTTAAGTTCATAGGGAGTCAACTTTTAGAAGTTTTAGCCGAAGACTTGAAATCGATGGAAAGATCGAATGATCAAAGTCGTGTTTTCATTGAAATAAAAATCCTATTTTCGTAAAATCCGAATACATTAGGCATGATAGTATCCACCCTATTGGTCTATGTTAGATATTTTTTACTGTAGTTTTACATATAGAAGTCAACACACTTCGAAAGGATTTTGTTTCTCTTTTCCACGCTCAGCTCTTTTTTAACTGACATCTATCGATAGAGAAAGAGGTAGTTAATTTCCTTGATTGTGAGAGGACCGTTTTGCCGATCTTCATAGAAAAATTTAGTGATGATCTAATTGAAGGGCTCAAAACGAAAGTATTATTCTGGTTTAAGGTAGCTGTAGACACCCCACATCAGCTTACTTTGAAGAACAAGACTATTTGCGAAGGAAACTTTTTCAGAATTGGAATTTTAAAAAATCCAGTTAATTTGTTAGTCTCCAGGATTATTATCAATGGTATGAATAATAATGATTCTAGTTCCATTGGCGAGCTGGGTGCGAATGGGGTCATTTAATATTTTCTCTTTGGTCTCCTATAAGAAATGGGCTGAGTTTCCATGAAGGATGACGATCATCGGGTTAAATGGGTTGATGAGGATTAATTTATCAATTATTGAAAATACGTCGTATTTGATGATAGCCAGGGATCTTAGGCAGAGAAGAGATCCTTATTAAAATGACAAGATAGTTAATTTTTTTATCATCAGAGATTCAGTAAAATACTACAACACTTTCACTATTTAGTCAACTTCTTATTTTATCGATTTAGAATTTTGAAGCAATAAAGTTCCAACTTTGCGAAGTAAGTAGAAGGGTATGCTGCTATTTCCATCATTTGAACGTTGAATTTTTTATAGCAGGTGGGCATACGTATTTTCCACTGAACTATAACTGGCACTCACCACGAGCATTGCGTCATCACTGATCAAGTTGGGGTTCGTCTAATTCATCATTTCAATTAACTCGAAGTTTTACATTCTATCTTGATTATTTTTAAGTATTACTTCAAACGGTTTTCTATTTTCCGCAGATACATTGCAGCAGTATCTCCTTCGAAAGGTTGCTGGGCAATTAGGCCTATTTTTTCGATCCTGTAGTCGGGTCTATTCATGCGAAGGTACAGCTGTAGACCCCGAATCAGGAACAAGACGATAAAAATTGTAGTCAGACACGCTTTCAATGAGAAAGGAAACTTAATCATTTAAATGATTACAAGGGCAATCAAATAATAACTTTGTTTACTAATTTAGATTTATTTGAATTTTATATATTCAATACTGCATACAAATATTTTTAAAAACATTTAATATATCATTAAGGTTTAACTTGCTGGCGAAACAAAAACACTTACAGAATTTTCAGTTTTATTGTATTTAGCAAAACATGCAGAGGGTATGCCCTCCATAACCCCTTGACTCCTTCTTCGTAGGCCATGACTCGAATTGTATGCAGGAGACCCGAGTATCTGACTGGAATCATCCCAGGATATTTTTAACTTTGGCACTGTAATCTCCTGTATGAGGTCAAAAATGGGTACAATATTGATTACCCAGCTAAATAAGTCAAATAAGATTGACTCGTAATTTTCTACCCTCGAAGAAAACTGAAATACAACGGAAATCTTGTAAAAAATCCAATAAAATTATTTAAAAAATGATACCCTATACCTTTGAATCCCTCTCCGGTCTTTACAATTTTATGGAATGTTGAAAATGGTTTCCTAATCACACGAAACTCGCGTATGTTATTTTGTAAAATATATCTGTTTTCCAAAGTGTAAAGAGGATTCATCAGATTATCAATTAGAAGACAAGAACCGAATAATTTCAAAAGTTTAAATTAGAAACCTCTCTCGACTTATTCATTCGCAATTGGAGTCGTTGGATTTAAAAAAGGAATTAGATAAAAAAGACTAGTAATAGTCCTAAAGCCTAATCCCTTATAGAAGGCTTTCCAGCCCTGATTTTTTAAACCCTCAATTGCTTATTTGTATCCATCGTAGACTGGCGCAGTGTATGGTATAGTTTTTCCTCCTGCTCTGAGCATTAATTCAAATTTTCGTTTTTAATGAATAGTGAGTTCAGTGTTCAATTTTGCCAGCTATTTAGTTTTGGCTTATTAAGACTGATATATATTCCTATGTTTTTATACAGATAGTTGTAAACTCGTGGCAATTGTTTGCAAAGGTGCTACTAACAAGTTCGAACCAAGGTATGAGATTAGGAACTTGCTATTTGAAAATAAGTATAAACTATATATAAGCTCATTTAATTCAGGAGTAACATAGACATATGGATCGAATTTTTGATTATCTTTCACACTTTAGTTAATTATTTAAGAGAAGTCCTTGCTCATAAATCTTAATATTACAATATAAACTTGCATCTCTAGATATAATTAAAATTAACTTTATGTATAATTTAATTTAATTTGAAGTCAAGCAAAATTTTTTTACTTAAAAGTGATTAATTGGTTTATCATTCAAAATCCCAATGGAAATCCTTCCACTTTCTCTTCAAATGCGAGTTTCTGGCCATTGAAAGAGTACGAAAGTTTGATCTTCATGACAATTGGCTTCTGCCCGATTGCTGAGTTGGTCACAGTCATGACTTGGGTCACTGCTCCTTTTGAGTTGGGTGGGAGAGAAGTGCCAGTCAAAGGCTGAATAGCTATTTTCAGATACTTCATGACTGCAGTTTGGAAGCTCAGTTGCTCGACATAGCTATGAGTCTTGTTCATAAAGCTAGCGTTGATTCTGGTTTCATCGTTTGGCTCCTTTCTGCATTCCATCCAGATCTCAATGTGCTGAGTTTCATAGGCTTTGAATTTGAATGAGTTTGGATCCTGTTTTTGAACTGGTTGGACGGGTTGGATTGGAGAAACTCCGAAGTTATTGTTATTGATTACTGGAGATGGAGACGAAGTTGTCCCCATTCCCAAAAAATCGAACCCCAACGATTGACTGGGTTGAACCTGCTGAATGTTGGGCTGAGTGTTTCCTCCTCCTAAAAATGAATCTCCTAGAATATCAAATCCTCCATTATTTTGAGTGACTACTTGTTGAGTATGAGTGAAAAATGGTTGAGGTTGAGGTTGAGAAGGAGTGTCGAATGAGAATCCGCTTAACAAATCTCCGCCATTTTTTGCAGGAGGCACATTGGTTGTTGGGGTTCCAATGTCTAAACCCAAAATATCAAATGGATCTCCTTTACTGAGTGGTTGAGTGTTTATAATGGGAACAGATATTTGAGGCTGCTGCACTGACTGAGGAACTTCATCATCTTCATCAAGAAGAGATCTAACTTTCTTGTTTTGGGGAACAGGCTGTTTCTGACTTGAAGTTATATCAACAATTGATGGATTGTGTAAAGTAGTAATCTGTTGAGGTCTTTGATTGGTTGGCTGGCTGATTTACCCTTGCTTGAATTATCTTTGCTCTCCTGCTTTAACATTCGCAATATGATCATCATAATTTATGTTGAGTTTCTCAGGCATTCTCGTATCAGTGTCCAAAATCATGGTTGTCTCTCCAATTGTAAGAGCTCCAAAGACTTAAGCAGCTGTCCTCATTGGTGGCACTGGTATACAAATTTCCCTCAATCTTTATTATCGCCACGATTGATCAAGAAGTTTCACATATTCACATGCTCTCTTCTGGACTTATAAGAAGGAGTGACTTTCAAATGATTTGATCATCTTTAAAATTCTTTCTCGATGTTGACTGAATTTGTCATAGAGCTTGAACAACGATGATAATCCATACTCAACAGTTTAATTGGCAGCAGTTGGCCTAAAAATCACTTGCTCAATCAAATCAACGATATTATTTTCTCTAATTTCCACTTCTCTCACATTCATGAGTACAGTTGACAGCTCTCCCAATAAGTACATTGTCACTTTGCACAGAGTATCATTGCGTAAATTTTGGCAAGCTGAGAAGAAGAGCTTAGCAAGGCAATATTGCTGTAATTCGGGCGTGATAGTGATTAAATGGACTAATGATCTAGCAGAATCTTCCTTAACTGCTCTATCAGCTAAAATGAGCACTTTGAGGATGGTGTCAAAGTGCCAACGTCTGCTTTGAGAGTATTTTTCCACTATGAGGCAAATCTAAATAAAAAGACCGATGTACTTTTAATGATAGTTCTGAAACAAACTCTTCATCGTTGGCTGAGAGAAGAACATTCAAGAGTTCTTTGATGATTGAAGTGACGTTTTCTGGAGAGGCAATAAGATATAGCAAATCCAAAGCCATCACTCTAATCAATAAGTCATCTTCATCAAGGCACTCAATAATTGTGCTCTTATATCTTTTGGCAACATTGAGGTCGTGCTTAGCCATCAGTCCGAGATTGAAAAGTGAGAGATATTTGGAGTTGGCATCTTTGACTGATACGAACTTGGTCAGTACGTTTTAGGTATACGTGCTGAGAGTCGGATTGGGAGGGATTGTCATAAAGCACTGGAAACATTCAAATAATACTGCATTAGCTCCGTTTTTGATATTTCCACTGCTCGACTTAGCACAGACCCCGTCGTGAGAAGTGACCAAAATTTATCCATAGTATTTCATGAAGTTTGGACTGCTCGTATATTTCTTCATTACTCTCAGGAATCTTAGAATCGCCACTTGGAGGAATGGATCTTGAACTCCGCCAATTTCGTACTCAGAGTTGTAATCAGTCACTGCTTGTCGATAAATCTGAGTGAATTTTGGCATATGGTTAATCAGCTCCTCAACTTTGCTCTCATCTATCCCTAATGTATTTTACAAAAATGCGAATGCCCCTAACAGAACCCCATGATTTTTGTCATCGAGTGAGTCGATTATTGCAGGCAAAAAATCCGACAGAAACTGAGGAGCCTTTTTAAGCAGCTTGATAGAAGTGAGAATGGCTTTCTTTTTGATGAACTTACTCGAACTGTTGACGCACTTAATTATTTTTAGAGTTACTTTAAGGACTTCTTTGTTTAGCTCAGTTGCGAGTTCTGGTGTGCATACTTAGCTCAACACGCATAAAGCCAATCCTACTAAATTGTTGTTGCTGTGATTGAGGTCAACTCGAATACGATTTGTGGCCATCATCAACAGTTCTGACTTTTCGTGGAAGAGCTGAGTCAATCCCAGATACCCAATTCGCTTCTCTATCAGAGTGGTGCCAGTGATGAGCTTAAGACACTCCATCTGGCCGAAATTTGTCTCCTGACCTGACATGTTGATGAAGAGTAACTTGGTCACATTTCGTGGTCTCATAGCTTATTCGTTTTTCTGGGTTATAAAACAGCTACGGCGAAGGACTCTCGGATGACAGCCATTTCTTTCTGATACTATGCTCGCTCTTCTGCCATTGTTTTTGTGTTCCTGATTCTAGTCACGAACTCCTGTAGTCTGCTCATTATGTTTTAAAATATATAATTCTTAAGGTTTGAATAAACTAAATATAACATGGATCATGATTTGTTGACTCAATAATTCTTGATTTTATTGCTTTTTATGAATACGAATTTATTTGCTTAATTTTATCTCAATTTATTATTTAACTATCTTCGAAGGTTGCCAATTCACTAATACTCATACTTTAGCTTTAGAAACACTCGAATTTAATATTAAATTTAATATATAATCGTTAAATGAAGAGACAAAACGAAGCTAATTAAAATTTTAGAACAAGTGGCCAACTTTTAATGACGCCTCGAGGCTCCTCTAGACCTAACATTCCGATCGATGTTAGTCGAAGATCAACAACACCGTCAAAGATTCAAGATAGATTGAGTAACTCTCCATTGAAGATTCCTTTATAAAGCGCAATCAGTAAAATTTCAAGAAAAGAAACTGATATATAAAGATCAAATGCTAATCGTTATCTAGGAAAATCAAATTATCGAAATGAAAGTCCGATTATATCGATGGCTAAAAAAATTTATTATTAATAAGATCCTGAAACTCAACAAAATAGAGCTCATCCAGAAACATTCAACTTTATCAAAAAATACTTTTAAACTATAAATCTTTAAGTACCGCTTGAAAGATTTATTCAAAAAATTATGCAGTAATATGAAACTCTGTGGGGGACACAAAATGTTGATAAAATTTTTGATGATTTTACAAATAAGATTGCAGATATCTTTGGGAGCTAATATGTTGATTTGCGATAGTTAGTCAGGATCACAAAGTAAGATGGAATGATAGGTCTTATTTTGAGGATATTTAAATAAATAAAAAGCGAATAGAATACTAAAAGTTCAAATTATGCATCGTTTTCTCAATCTCCTCACGTTGTGAATATCAGCCGAAGCTTCGAATAGAGACTAGGGGAAAATGAAAGTTTAGGAGGGATTAAAAATGTTATACAAGAGTATATGGAAACTATGTATCAAGCGATGGAAAGCTAAATTTATCAAAAATTTAACATTTAAATGAGGAGGATGATAATAAAGTACAGAGAGGCTGAAAAGGTTTTAAAAAAAGTTAATGAAAAATTGAACAGTTATGCTGATGTATTTGATTTTGATTCAAAACTGAAATAAAAAGAAAAGAAGTTGGAAACAAAAATTTAATAACTCAATAAATTAAAAGAAAAGGCATTGCTAGATTTAGATAAGTAAAAATAATTATCATCAATTGAGAGGAAATAAAAGTAAAAGTTAAGTGAGGAGATTAGTAAATTGAAATAAACTTTAGAAAAATATCAAAGTATTGTGCTGACGAAAGCAATGGAGAACAAAATAACAGAGTCTCAATTTAATAGACAAAATTCTAACCAATCAAGGATTCAAGCACCAACATAACCATTAAAAATTTCTCAGGTAAATCCAAATTAGGCCTTTAAAATCACCATTGACACTCATGTAATTCACAAATAAAACGTGGTACCTGATGGCAAAACTATCACTACCTTCCTTAATGGACCCCCTCTTCCAATTAACTCAATCCCAAGATAGTCTTATGAGAATCGAACTTACCAACTTAAATCTCAAAGTCCTTTTTCAACAAGCAGAGTTACGACATATCGACCTTTGAGTCCATATCAGAGTAGAGTCGTAGGAAGACCCCCAATATGATTATGTTTAAGAGTTATTTTATATATTTTATATTAAATTACATGAAAATAGAATTATGAAGAGCATAAAATATATTTCAAAGAGCAAAATCTAAGCTAATATTAAGGAGCCATTTTTAATGAATTAGGAGAGTGCAGGTTTGTTAGCTTTCACTTTTACTGGTCTTATAAATCATTTTTTCTTTTTTTACCAGTGTCCCTACTTTCGATTTCATATCACAAATGTATGCCTTTTCAGCTTTGGCGTCATACTAGATTATTGCGTAATTTAATTTTTATTTTTCAAGAGAGTTAATTTTGATAGTGCTGATGGGTAAATTTCCAATAAATATGATCTGATTAGAACTCATTTTGACTTAAATTTATCCAAATCTTATATAAGGTAAGCTATTGCCTCCAATCAAATGAAAGTATCTCGTAATTTTCTATGATTTTTCGTTGATTCTATTGACTTCAACAAACTGTGGGAATGGTTTTTTGCACATTTTGCAGCTATTACTGTTATAAATCCCATTTTGATAAATCCAAGTTGTAATACACTTCAGATGAACGAATTTATTCCCCCCAGTACATCCACAGATGTTTATGAAGATGTTGGGGGACACTTTTTTATTTATTTTCTCTTATTAACTCTCTAAGCAAATGTAGCAGGATACCCTGTCTTCAACTCCACTCCCCTATATATATTCGTCGCTGATGTGAAATAAATTCATCTGGTTTTCTTTTGAAAGCTGATCATTGTTCTTTATATCCAACAAATGCACCTATTAAATATTGTATTCGCAAACTAACTCACAAATTTACATTTCTTGAAAACTTGGTCTCTCTTCATTCTCATTCTAATCTTCATTTTCATAGTCCGAATTCTAATTCTAATTAATTTAATTTATTTTAGATTTGTAAAATCTTAAAATCATGTCTTCCTCAAGTTAAAATTTTTTCATGTATCGAGGGACAAACCAAACTTATTATTTTTTAATATTCCTGTGCAATGGACCTGAAAAGTATAAGTTTTTGAGAGGTTATTTCTTCTTGATTAAATTTGCTATACTCTCGACGCTTATTTCTCTATCTTCATTTCTTGTAGGCGATATAATTTTTTTAGCTGGACGAAATATTAACTGAGATGTTTATTTTGTAAGTTAATCGATTGTCCTGAAATGAAAGACATTTTCCATTTCAGTTTAGCTAATATCGAGGGCAATGATGAAGCTTAAAGAGTTGGAAATATCCATAGATGTTGAAACTATAAACTATTCTCGTTGATTGAAATAAAAATAGAGTCGGTGTCGAAATTAGCACTAGAAGTATTAGAAAATAAAATCTTCTTGCTATACTGATTGAAAATCATAAGTCTATGATTATTTTCCAATGTATCTGCTCATGAATATTTTTATTTTCGAGCTCTTTCTTGCTGAATACATTATTATTTATTAGATATTCTTAAAGTATTTATTTTAAAATCAATACATACACATAATAAATCAGTTTTTCCCCAGTTTCTCCTTCCCGTATAAACTCTGCATCTGTTGCATTTGCTGCATCTGCTGCATCTGTAGCATCTCCATTGGATTGCTACCTGGCAACATTCCAGGAGCAAGTTGTCCTCTTTGTATCGTGTTTTTCTCGAGCTCAGTTCCAACTTACTGAGGAATTATACCAATGTATTGCATCAATTTAATAATTGCGATTTCCATTTCTTTGAAAATAGTTGCAAATTATGGATTTTTTGAAATCACTTCTTCGGTCACATTCTTCATAAAATCTTATTATTCATATCCATATTTTTCAAAAACCATATCGTTGAGGATCAAAGCCAGAATCATTGGAATTGCTTGGACAGCTTCTTGAGTTCGTTACACGCCATCCAAAATTTTTTTAATTTGATCTTGCTTCTGCCTCAACATGTTAACTTGATATACAATTACTTATTTAGCAATGTTAAGAGGGACTTCTTGACGGGGAGGAAGAGATTACCTATATAATTTTCAAATTACTTAACTTTTGCTCTTAATTGAGACTGAAGTACTAACATGTGATTTGCAAGTCCTCTTTCCATCATTAATATCTAACTTTATTCAAGCTTATTTTCAGCCAATCCGACTTTTCGTGCCAATAATTTTTGGCCTTCAATAACTAAGGCCTCAGAGTTTAACAAAAACTCATTCATAACTTTGAGATAATTGACTTAATTTTTCAGATTTTTTCTCTGCTAAACTCGAGCATTAAGAGTGATTTTTTAATTTTCTTATTTAATTATTTCATAGCATCCTTCAACAATTTGGCTATATGTTTTAAATCCAATGTAACTTGTCCCAGGGATATGCTCTATTTTAATTTCACTCGCTATTTTATTCGCGCGTTAATCTGATAATTCAAACTTAACAGTTGGGACAATAACTGGCTCGGATGGTTTCTCAGTCTAAAATCCAAATTATTTTGTTTTCATATCGACAAAGTCTGAAAATTTTTTAAGTTCTGAGACAAAGGCATTGTTTTTTAACAAATATTATTAAAATTATTTGCTGGCACTTTATTTTAAAGTTTAAATAGATTCGGTTAACTAAATTTTATCATCCTGACCAAGTTTAAATCTTGGCAGAACGCTCTTTAAAGCTTATTTTGGTAATTTTTTAGCCTTGACAGCTCCAACTAAATCTGGGAGATCTAAGCTTTTCAATTTTTTCACTAAATAACTTATTCGTTACTTGACTGAATAAAGTTTCGATGCTGAGATTCTCTAAAAATTCCCATCCTCTTGTTGAATTCATCAATGGAGTTGATAACTTCTGCACTGCTATGGGAGAATTTTTCCCAATTTACGTAAGACTTAGTACCAACGAGTTCCAAAATATTGTCGAAATTCTTTTCAACAGTTTAGATGTTGATGTTACTCATGTTGATTGATTTAATAATATATGCCTGAATTAAATAAATAAATAAATAAATATTTGCTGTAGTTAGCAGAGGTTGAATAAAATATTTTAACTGATTTACCTTATGTTTATATTAATAACAATAATTATAATCGAAAATGCCCAAGGCCGTCGACATTTATGTGCTGGAGAAAAAGATAGGCTCAGGCCAGTTTGGGGATGTCTTTAAAGGGTACAGTAAAGTGGATGGGACCGAAGTGGCCATCAAGACTATCAATAGAAGTAAAATAAAGGGTATTTATTTATTTGAATTTAGGCAAATTTACCTAATTGCTAGACAACGAGATAAAGGTTCTACGTTCCTGCAAAAATAATAACATAATCAGACTTATCGACATTAAGAAAACTGCCAACAATATCTATTTAATTTTAGAGTACTGTAATGAAGGTGATTTAGGAGCTTATTTAAAATCAAGAAAGAAAATACCCTAAGATGAAGCAATCTAGTATTTTGTTCAAATTCTTCATGCGTTTTCTACTCTAGTCAAAAATAAAATTATGCACAGAGACTTCAAGCTGCCTAATGTACTCAAGCATGAAGGAGTTATCAAAATTGCTGATTTTGGATTTGCCAAACTTTTGGGAACTTAAGACCAACAGGTTGAAACGATTCTAGGTTCTCCTCTCAACATGGCTCCTGAGGTTTTAGATAAGCAAACTTATAACAGTAAAGCTGACATTTGGTCAATAGGGGTAAGCTTTTATGAAATGATTTTTGGAAAAGTCCCTTTTTCTGCCAGTAATATTATTGATCTTTTAAAAAAAATAAGAAAAGAACCTGTTGTTTTTCCTCACAAAGTTGCACCTGTGATTTAAGATGTACTAAAGAAAATGCTTGTTGTTGATCCAGCAAAAAGGATAGAGTGGAACTCACTCTTTAATCATCCTATTACAACCTATCTGGAGGATAAGATTGAGGAAAGTTTAAGACAGAGCATCCATTGCAACAAACAAGATTTTAAATTTAACCTATCAAAATTTTACATCAAAACAAATATGGTGATTTAGTCCCCTTATTAAATTAATGCAAAATAAGAACTGAATGCCCATATCAAGCAAATGATGAGATAGTAGTCTCCTTCAAAATTTACAGGACATTTAATTAAAAGAAATATGGAAAGAAAATAAAAAATAAGTACGGCGATGCTTGCCCTAGGAACATAAAAATAAATAAAAGAATAAGAAGGATAAGGCGATAGTTAATTAAGTTAAAAAAAAGAGTTGAGTCTCCAGGAGATATTTCAGCAAAATTGGAAAATTATTCTGCATTTTCGTAACTTATATGCATTTTTGGGACATTTAGCCGAATAAGCTCTATAAAACAATTTTAATGTTTATGGAGACTGCATTGCATTTCTTTTATTAAAAAAAGCAATTGCTAAAATTTCGACTTTAAAAAAAGAATTGCTCACTCGAAACTTAAATGGGATAGCAAAATGGTAATTGTATTAAAAAACAGAGTAAAACAAGAAGGTAGTAGACCTAGTGAAGCAATAGTAATAAATATTTAATCAGCTATATTAAAAACTAGCTCTCAAAGTTTTATAAAAAGGTACCCTTTCTCAATTTGAATAAGATTTGATGATTTCTGGCAAATTTACAGTGTAGTAGACTCAAAGACTCACATTTATAAGAGTGATGATCTAGTATTTTAATAGGTCAGGAATAAAAACTTCCGAATCAGGCGTACTGTGGAAGCATTTCAGCAAAATTATAGATAGTTTAGATGCATCGACAATATTTCCTATAGGATTTGATTTTTCTGCCTATTACGACGCATTTAACTAGACAGAAGATTAAGTCGCCATCAAAATATGCAAACAAAAATACAATTAGTTCATCAAAACCTACGGCAAGCTGAAGTCATGATTACATATAATAAATATAAAAAAATGTAAACAAAATATTTAATTAAATAATTTTAATTTTTTCTGATTTTTTATTCAATTAATCTGTATATCCACTTCCCCAGGCTTATTTAATAATAATAATTTTGAATTCTTCAAAATATGATGAAGATGGGGTGATCAGCTGAGATAAAAGAATTTGAAGATGAACTCCCATCAAATGAAAAAAAAAGGAAGAAGATCATTTAGTTCTTCAAAAAAACGATAAACTAATTTTTTTCACCTATTATTTAATGATCCATTCTTAAGATAAAAAATTTCATAATCTAAAATACAAAACGACATTTTTAATAGATCAATATCTTTAATAATTCAAAATCCCAATGGAAATCCTTCCACTTTCTCTTCAAATGCGAGTTTCTGGC
>ERZ724508.1492-NODE-1492-length-13792-cov-11.949771_pt1 | contig 13792 bp, 19 predicted proteins | sample MGYA00376041_ERZ724508 | MGnify/ENA primary metagenome ERZ724508 (study PRJEB28724, sample SAMN07190887) | wastewater metagenome | isolation source: effluent of sewage treatment plant in Hong Hong | place: USA: Christiansburg, Virginia | collected 2016-03-01 ...
TCCTTTCTTATTTTCTCATTTAATCGTCTATCTTTCTTCCTGACGTATTTCATCAGTTTTCTATCAGCAACTGTGGTTGCTCTGTCTTTTGCAGATTGTATTCGTTCTATCTTTTTCTGTTCCAATGAGGTGCGGCGTTTCTCTATATCTTTTTCACTCTTAGCAATCAGTTTTGCGAGTTTCTTATCTGAACGGTAGCGGTCATATTTAGATAATGAGTCCATTTTGGTTTCTAAAATAAAGATGGAGTAATACACTCTAGGCGTTTGTTTATTATGTCTATATACTTGGGCTCTCTTTCTATCATAAGGTAATTATATCCTAGTTCTTTACAGGCTACACCAGTCGTACCACTCCCAGCGAAAGGGTCGAGTATCGTTAATCCCCTTTCGCTGTACTTCTCTAGCAATCGTCTGAAGAGAGATATAGGTTTCTGAGTAGGATGGTATCTGAATTCTTTGTTTGCCATATCTTCTTGTATCATACCGTTTCGTGTTCGCTCATACTTTCTTACTGCTGTTTTGAATGAGGTTCGTGCTAGTTCACAGTCTGCGAAGTTATTGTCGCCATTGTTTTTATCCCATACTATTCGACACGGACTATTGTGCAAATACTCTATAAAGTAGTTACCGCCAAATATGATCTGGTTTTTACTTATACGCAGCATCTCATCAAATACCTCTTTGCTAGGTATCTCACTATCTCGGTCAGTAGCTCCATAATCTTTTTTAACTGTTTCATAATCTCTAAACAATCTCACTGTATTACTGTGTTTTTGATTGACTCTATGTCCATTATATCTTAGTTCTTCATAAAAGTACATCTCTAGCTCTAAAAATACTGCTCATAATTTTTCATACAATGCTCCATACTTTTCTTGTACTCCTTTGGGATAGCTTGTGCAAATGCAAACTTCATTATCTTTTCTTTGATATATGGTTTACCTATAGTGATATGGCTATCGTAAATATGTAATATCCTGTATCAAACATAAGCATCGTTTACTTTCCTATCCTCATCTGCAAGTATATCTTGTAGCATAAAGTGATCTTTTTTGTTTATAGCATACTGTTGGAAATGTGATTGTAGTTTCTCCTTGTAAAGTTCTTTGACTTCTTCGTTTCAAGGGAAAGCAAACAACGCCATAACCTTTATTCATTCCTTAGAGTCTTTTTGTAAAGCGTTCCTCATCATTTCAGGGTCAAGCTCACATCGTTCTTTGATCTCTGCTGCTAACTCTGGCAAGGACTTGTTTAAGCGTTTGAGTATTGATAGTCTAAGATTGTGTAGTGCTTCCATTGTCTGTTAGTGAAGATGTAAAGGAGGTATAGTTATTATTGCGTTCTTGTATTTGCCTGCGTTGTTTGATTTCTGCATATGCTTTTTGTTTTTCTTCTTCCTTTTTATCAAAGTAGTTGTTTTGCTTCTTGAGTGGGTATACTGATTTCCAACTATTTATAGTAGCTTCGTTTAACATCTCGATAGCTTCCTGATCTGTCTTGGCTAACTCCCAGAGTTTACCCCAAAGCAACTCACAAGCTCTTTGTGTCATAAAGTCTTTGTGTAAATATCTATTGATAACAAAATCTTTTATAGCTTGTTGGATCTGTGGGATATATAATTTTGATTTCTCTCCAAATCGTTCTATACATTCTTTTTCAGAAAATTTTTGATTGCCCTCTTTCTTTTCTTCTCTTTCTTTTCTTTCTTCTATATTCTTATCTTTATTGATTGTGTCAGGTTGATGTTCAAGTTGATGTCAGGTTGATGTTCAAGTCGTTGTTCAATTTGATGCTATTTTGATGTCAGGTGTCTGATATTTATCCCAATTTACTATAGTTACTACCGTGTATTTCGAGGTTGTTTTGATGCTAATCATGTGTTCAATTTGAAGTACACCTAGATAGCTATCTAGTGTTCAGCGTGAAATTCCAAACGATTTTGCTATATCTTTTTTAGATATGATTGCTTGTCCTTTTTTTTGCTCTATTCTAATTTTTCATAAAAAAAAGATATGATCTTTGTAACTCACTATCAAAAGCAAATAACAAAATAATCATATCAATAGTGGATTGCTAGATATTGGATTATCTAATAGTTTTCTATGTAACTTTACAAATCAGTTGTCTTGCATTATAATTATAATAAGCAAAAAGTTAGGGGCTGGCTTCGCTTCCTCACCCCTAACTTATGCTTGCGAAGCCATTTAAGAGGAAGTACAGTTAGTAGTATACACAATCAAAAAACATTTGCAAGAGCAAGTTATACTTTTTTTGGGTATAAGGAAAAGCCCAGTGATACACTAGGCTTTAACTATTGATAGACAGCCCTGCCTACCATATACGGACTATATAGTGGGGACTGTCCACCAATTATGCTACTTCTTCAACCACTTCGTCTTCTGCAATAGCTTCTTCAGCTACTACAACATCATCTCCATCTAGGATCATCATATGTTGTTTAGATATAAAACTATAACAGGCTTCTTAAGTAATTGTTTGCATCATTCAAGAGCTTTTTACCATTATCGTCTGCGTACTGTCGAGCTTCACTATTGCCTTTGATAGCTGTTTGGATTGCTGTATATGCTTGTGGAGTAAGTGTAGTTACTTTATCCAATGGCAGCCATATCCTTATTACTGGATAGAATACTCACTGTTTGATAAGGTCTTTCATCATTTCCTTACTACATTCTGCTTGTGTGCATCTACTATCACTATCATAGAACCTATATCAACCGTCTTTACCTCTACCTATAGCTATAGCGTGTCCTGTCTTGGAACGCATATCTTTACCGCCTGTTATTACTCACTTCAGCATCTGGGCAAAGAACCATACCGTTCCTTGTGGGTATCATCTAAGAGTAACAACACCAAGCAATCATTTATCTAGTGCTTTCTCACACCATTCATCAAATAAGTTAGCTACAAAGAACGCTGCTTGTTTATCCATAAACTCGTTGTTATATACAGCGACTGCTTTAGCTCCTGTTTGACTGGCGTTACCACCTGTGAGTTTCATCTTATATTTAGTTACTCATACCATACAAGCTGCTTCTAGTTGTTCTCTGGTTCGTTTCTTATTGAACAAGGATGACACACATATAGCACTAGCAAACACAGTACACATAAGTCTGGTATCTACTGGAGCTTGGATATGCTGGTTATATTGGTATATTTCTTTGTCTTGGACTGGCATTTTATCTATGTATGCCATAGCTTTCTCATCCTTTTCTATCCAGAACGAGTTGGAGTCTATAAAATCAAAAGCGTTATCTTTCATCTATATAAGATAAATAAAACTACTGTTGTAAGTCTACTACTTTCTCTACTTCTCTGATAAACTCTCTATCTGGCTTATAGAATATCTGGTCTTTCAGTACAGCGTTACACATCAACTGCCCTAGTCTAAGGTCTGGGACTTTCATCCAAGCCTCTTTTAATCTTCTACAAAGAATATCTATTTCTTGTTCTCTTTCTGACATTATAATAATTAAGATATAATAGTTCTGGTTATTTCGTCTAGTAGCATCTTTACATAATCATTATACATTTGCACCTCTTTTTTTGACTTTTTATTAACATAGCCTCTGACCAGTCTAAGATGTTGTGCTAACGCCTCAGATAGCAAAGTACCCAACTCCTCCAGCTCTAGCTCCTCGTCTACCTCAATAGATATAGTAGCTTGGTTTCGGGTTATTGGTTTCCACTTAATAGATACAGTTTGCTCTCTCATTATGGCATCCTACGAACTAAAACATCTAGCTTATCGTAGTGGTTTCTGGCTACTCTTATGTATCAAGGCTCACTCCACACATCTATCCTTTTAGCATATTCGCCTCTGCTTGCAAGTGCTGGAGTACCGATCATTATAGCGTCCTTTGTCTCCGTAGCTGATATGTGGTGCTTATCTCAATGGATTATAACATTATCCATCCCTTGTTGTCAGTGTTTCCACAATATATCCTCTGGTTTTCTTTTGTCAAATCACTCATCCCCGTGTGCAAATATCCGATGTATGTCTTTAGTGATAGTGTTTACTTTATCTTGGCAATACTCTATCTTTGCATCAATACCACTTAAGCCTCTCTTAAGTAGTTCGTAAACAATAATATCGCCGCTTCTCCTCATATCTTGGTTGTGGTCTTTGAGTAGTCTGCCGTGATTACCGCCTATACCTACAAAATGCACATTCTTGCCCTGTTTATAGAGTTCTGTTATCATCATTTCCAGATTGTTTACTATGAACATCATCAAGTCAAATCCATACAATCCCTCCATATCCTCTACTTGTCAGGGGTGCATCCCTCACTCTACAAAGGTTTCTGCCAAATCACCAAGATTGAGTATAAATATATCTCTTGCGGTGTCGTTACACATATCTGCTGTCAATGATTGCAACCTGTTTTGTATCTCTGCTGTTCCTTTCATTCCTAAGTGAATATCGGAGAATATATAGGTTACAGAGTTTTGGTTCTTTATTTTGTGTTTTACATACGGTATGACCTTTGGTTTGTAGCTGTCTAAGTAACTTCTAAGATGGTCAAGGTAGCTCTCTCTGCTGGCGGCTATCTTCATCAGCTTCTTGTAGTCCTTTTTTACTTCGTCGTCGTAGGTCTTTATGTATTTCCCTTTGTACTTGTTTTGGATGTTCTCATAAGTTGCTTCTTGTATTTTTTTGTCTACCAACTCCTCGTTTATCTTCTCTAGCCTAGCCAACCCTATTGGACTAAGTACATCAGAGTTCTTTGATAAGTCTAGCCTAGAGCGTAACATATTCCAAACTACTGGCTTTAGTTTGAAGTAGTCTATACATTGCTGCCCTGTCCAATTGCTACCATATCTAGAGTATCTTGTAAACATATCATCTACTAGCTGGATAGGGATTGTGTACTTCTGGCTAGGTCAATCGATGTTTGCTTTATAGAATATGTAGTTCTCCTCATCGTAATCGTATTTCGGTGTGTCTTCTATCCTGCTGTTCAGATTATCAATAGATGACAAGATGGCTTCTTTCCTTTCTACGATTTTCACTACAGTCGATCTTGGCAAGTAATATCCAAGCTCTTTCTCAATAATGTTTCTGATAGTTCAGTAACCATATCATTCTTCCCTTAATGCAACCACTCTCTTCTCCACTTCAAGAGGTGTGCGTTGGCTCATGTTATTTTATGATGACATAAAGCATTAGCAAAACTAGTTGTTGTGCATACCTTTACCCTCTAAGATGTTGTAAAGCATATAGGATATTGTCCTTTTATGTTGTGGGCTCATCCCACCTATCATCATAAATGCCTCAAACATCTCATTACTAACATCTTCCATACACCATCTTGTTGTGTGTTCTTTCATAACATAATCCTTTGTGCCATAGAAGATTGTATCTTCGTCTGTGCCGATATACATATATACCATTTACTTAGGGATTTTGATATAAATAGCAATCAATAGTATTGCAACTAGCACTAGATATATATTGAAACTGTCCATTACCATTTTTTTGTGCTAAACAAAAACCGTAGCAAAAATTACTACGGCATTATTATATTACTAGATTGTCAGATAGGCATTGGTGCTTTGTATATAAAGCTATTTGAGCTTATTGCTTCAAATCTCTTTCCCCAACTTCTCCTCGATATTGTCTTGGATTTTATCCCAAACTAAATCTAGTGCCAATCATAATCATTTTGAGAAGAAAAGCAATATCTTTGATTTTCTACCATCTAGGATAAGCAAATTCTCTAAGATACTCTGCACCTCTCCATACATAAACAATACTGGTATACCTATAGATAAACCTCATAACACAAGTGATAATATAGGCTGTGCTATCATTGTATTAACATGAGCTATCAAGAATGATAACATAAGCCCAATAATCATTTCACCTGCTTTCTTTACCAACCCATTTGTAAAGTCTCTAGAGTTGTTTTTATGTCTTACAACTGCGTTATACCATCACAGAGCAATATCAACACTAGACAATGCAAACCAAGCTATAAATATAAACGCTATACTTGATATTCATCGGAACTCAAAGCCAATGCCACCAATAATAGTTATTATGTAGTAGGTTGGAGAGTGTAGAACTGATTTCAGCTCTGCGATAAGTTTAAGCATTGTGTGCTGGATAAGATAAAACTACTCACTTTTTGTAAATCAGTTGAACTCACACAATAAATCTATGAGGTAGCCATCATCTTCACCCCATAAAGCTGTTTGTTCTTGCGTTAATCAATGTACTCTTTCATATACAACATCATCAAATTGCACAGTATATCTAATCTCTGCTTGCTGTGTTTGCATATTATAGGTTACCGTATCTTGTACAATGATACTAGCTCCCTTGTTTATTGTGCCATGGATATTCATTGCTGTATGTATTATATATTAAAACAACATAAGTCTATGTACTTCAGTACCAGTATTTCTTAGGTTATACAACCACAATACCTTATCAACACCACTTTCTTGGTATACTTTCAACCATAGCTTGTCGCCAAGAACTGCTGCTCAATCAGTATACAACAATGTGCTTAATGGTTCAATATAGTTACCAGTTATCGAATACTTGAAGAACCTATTTGTTGCATCTTTTTTGATATATAGATATTTGCTATATATACCATAACTTGATCCTGTTGTCAATGTTTCTACTGCTCAAGGATAGGTTATTGCAGCCCAAGCACCAGCACCTGCTGTACCGCCACCAATATCAAATCTATCCAATATAGTACCAGCTCATCATCTAAACGAATAGATATATCTTCAAGCCAATATATTGTTTTCACTATCAAATATAGCATCCCCAGTTTTACCTGCTAAGTTAGCACTCATCCCTGTTGATGGTGCAGCACTTCTTGCTGTTGTTGGTGCTAGTGTAGACCATGTGTTACCTGATATAGAGTATCTATACATAGTAACTGCATTGTTACCCAATAGATACATAAAGTCATCGTTTGATGTAACTTCAAACTCACTTGTTGCATCAGGTGTTGTTGTCCATGCAACAGATATTGTTAATTGTGTTGCTGTATTGGATGTTATTGTTCTTACTTGTCCTATCCCTAGCCCAGCTGTAATTCTTATTTGATAATTATACCAGTTATTGACTGTCCAAGTTTTAGTAGAACAAGTTAATGTTGTACCAGTTGCACTTGTTGCAGTTCCCGATGACAACACTTCTCCATTGCTCGTTGATACAAGTTTTCAGTCAGTAGCCCAAGTAGCTGGCAATCCTGCTGTAGCGAGTGATGTCCAAGTAGATGTAAACGGGTCATATGATTTGAAACTTCAAGCTGCTGTTGTTCCAGCACTCATCACATAAAATCTACCAACACTAACATCAAATGTATCTGTATTTACTACCGCACCAGAAAAGGCAGGGCTGAATGTAATAGTTGAAGTTCCTCAAGGGATAACAGTTACACTAGATATAGTTGCTGTTTTACCTGCTTGTGAACCTGTAAGCATTCTAATAGTCTTATTTTTAGCTAGTCAGTTGATAGTACCTGTTGTAGTAGCTGTTGTAGTGGTTCAACCATTCGCAGTAACAGCATTACTTCGTCTGTGTCTACCACCACAAGCTCAAGCTCAGAATGTACCAGACAATGCACCTGATGGGATTTGTACCCAAGCATCTTCGTCATGATGATATAGATATTGTAATACAGCAGAGTTTACAAACATAGCTAAGTTTCAAGTTTCGTTTATGTCAGTTACTACGAAACCTCAAGCAGCAGATGCTACTGGGGCTGGTGTCATCATTTGTCGTGATTTTCTATTAACTACTGGGATGTTGGCGTTTGTTAGAGTCATGTTGTTATTACGAAAGAATTAAATTGTCTATATTGCCTAATATGGCTTCAACATTCATAGCAGATGGGACTACATGATTTGTAAAATACCCACCATTCTGTGTTTGGTTTGTTAATGTTGCACAAGTAGTTACTGTTGTAACTGTAGTTACTGTAGTTACCGTAGTTAGAGTACCGCCGACAGTTACAGTACCAGTTGGCGTTACTCTAATATCATTCAACACTCATCTTGTTTCAGCAAGAAACCCTAGCCTACTCACATAGTCTTGGATTGACTGTACTACCGATAAAAATGGAGCTAATGGTGTGTATGCCATGATGATTATTTAATAATAAACGCTGTTCCTGTCCAATATATATCTATGCTTTCGTTCTCTATAGTTAGCTCTGCACTTGTTGCTCAATCTATACTAGCATTGTTTATATATACAATATAGTCTGTATTATCAAGTTTTTTTACTGTTAATACTTGTCAAGCTACAGTTCCGTCTGACAATGTCAAATTTATATCGCCTGATGTTGCATCTACTCCATACACATTTCATTGTGTAATAGCAGCATCTCAGCTGATTGCAGTATAAGGCAACCCACCACCTCATCAAGCTATAGAGCTTCAATCTGGATTAAGCAAAACTATACCGTTCTTTGTAGGGTCGGCTGTACTTTGGACAACAGAAACTCTTATCGGATTTGTACTATCTCCATTTACTATTGATTTTGATATGGTTTCTTTTGTCATCGTGGGTGATTAGGAGATAGAACTTCAGTCTGGATTAAGTCAAACAATGCCGTTTACTGTTGGATCGTCTGTACTCTGTACAACACTTACTTGTATTGCAGTCGTGCTATCTCAATTTGTTATAGCAATACTCTCGGTTTCTTTATCAGGCATTCTTGACCTTTTTAGCAAATAAAATCAATCTATTCTCCTCGTTTACTAAGTCTGCTTCCTTTACTTCTAGCTTATATTGTTTTTCTTCTATTATCTTCTCTTTGTGCAACAATCAAGCCTCTCTTATCTGTAGTACTGCATTTGCATCAGCTAACTTTAGCTCTGCTTCAGCGATTTTTGCCAGCTTTGCATCTACCTCTTTTTTGTCTTTAGTAACTTTGTCTTTCAAATCAAGATATACTGTCATCTCTTGTTTGATAACTTCACTTTGTTTTATGAGTTTTTTCTCTCTAGTGGGCAATGTATGCTCCAATAGCTCCAATGCGTTTTTCTTCTGGTTAATTGACGAAACAAACTGGGATAACTCACTCTCTTTTGTCTGTTGCTCTTTCTCTTTTACATCTAGTTCATAAGACTTGGTGTTTAGCTCTGCTTCTTTAGCTTCTAGTCTAGTTTTTTCTGTAGCAACAAATTCGTTTATCTCTATAGATTTTTTATCTAATTCTTTTTTGCTTGCATCTTGTTTGCTTATTGCTATCTTTGATTGCTCTATAACAACCAACAAACTATCTTCTTGCTTTTTGAGCTTATTCTTGATATACTCCTCTTTTTCAGATACATAAATATCTACATCTCTTTTGAGTGATGCAAGCCTATCTTCTTCTGTTTGTAATTCAGCTAGTTTTGATTGATGCTGTTTGCTTACAGCTTCCAACACCAATTTCTTCCTATCAATATCTTCTATCAAAAAATTATATTCGCTTCTCAGAGATGGAAGTTCTTTGTTATACTTAGAGTATTCCTCTGCTAAAGCTAATAATTCTTTATCCATATTACTATTGTGATAAGAATATCTTTATGTTTGCTGTAGAACCAGATGCGTTAGTTACAAATATGTTTGTAATAACCATTCATTGATCCTGTCTATTAAATACCATAGGGCTTTCACTAGATGTAATAAGTATTCAAGGATTGCTTGTACTATTCAATCTTACTGTGATTGTTTGGTCAGTAGTCAATCTCATAAATCTAGCATCTGTGAAGTTATTCCACAACAAAGATTCATTTGCTTTTATATCTCTGTTTGTTTGCCCTGTTGCTACAGTAATAGTTGCAGCATCATACTTGTCATTTTTTGGTTGTTCTCGTGTCATAGTTTATATAATTAAACAATAAAGCCTTCTTCTACTGCTCTTTTGATAAGGTTTTCTCCCTTAAGCAACCCAAACCCTCTTACTTTCTTTTCTTTCAAGAACTCTTTAGCTCTTGCTTCTATTTCATCGTTAGCTACCTCAGCAACAACTTCTTCTATAACAACTTTTTTGTCTTCTTTCTGTTCTACTTCTTTTTTTTCAAACCAAATCTTGCCTATCTGTTCAAGATTAGCAGGTACAGCTACAACATCAGCTGTTACTTTCTTATTGCCATCTGCACCAATGTATTCGATAATCATTGCCTAGTATAAAGCATATAAAACTATGGCATAGAGTGAGCCGAAGCCCACCCTATGAGTATAGTAACTATGCGTTGTAAGCATCACATCTAATTGTAACATTTACCATAGCGAATGAATTATCTCTAAAGGTTTTCACACCGTACAATACTGTGTTAAGGAAGTTAGAACCATCCTTATCTTGTACTGGTCTTTCTTTTACTTTAGGCATTCTCTGGATGATGAGATATGGGTTACCTTTCACACCAAACAAGTTGTGTTGTAGTTGTGAAGCAGCAGTCCAAGTATCAGTACCATCAGTCAATGCTTCAGAAACATCCAATACTCCAACTCCCTTAGCTGTAACAGTAAGAGTATTGAGTGCATTGTCGTTTACAGAAGACAATCTAGCAGAGAACAATTTCAAGTCATCGCCAGTAATTGCTACTCCGTTAGCAGTAGTTGTTCAAGGTGCGTTTACAAGTGCAGCAAGATTAGCTCTTGTAGCATCTACGTTAGCACCAATCAATACATTACCAGCAGTTGTACCGATAGGAGATACAAATGTGAATACCTGACCTGCGATTGTTACTGTGTCATTAGCAGTTGGTTGTGTAGCCAAAGCCAATACCGCAGTAGAAGTTAATTGATTAGAAACATGGAAGTCATAACCCATGTAAGTCATGATGTATCCGTTCATACCAACTTGATCTCCTTTTACAGTAGCTCTTGCTTCAACATATTGTACCAAGATACTTTCAAATTCTGGAGAGATAACAGCGTATTTGTCTTTTGACATAACATTCTTCTTAGCAAGAGCTTGGTTAGCAGATGCGATAGTAGAGATAATGTTAGTAGTAGCCAAAGTACCTACTGTTACTGTAGATGCAGCATTCAATGCTTCACCCAATACATCAGCATCAACTTGGTTAGACAAGTATTCTCCTGTCTTTTTACCGTATTCCAAAGCTGCTGAGTAGATGTTTTGTGCGTTGTCCATTTCATCAATATAGAACCCTTGAGCATATTGCTTGTTGATAGACAATGCTTCGTTTGTGTCAGTAAGATCTTGGATATTGATAGCAGTTCCTCTTACATAAACATCAGGGATTACTGACATAGAAGAATAGGTTCTGTTCAAAGTATCACCATACTTTTTACCTTCCAAACCTTGTTCAAATTGACAGATTTTCATAGCAACATTTTGCTTGAAGAATTCTGTTTGTTGTTTTCCTGCCCAGATCTCTGGGAAAGAAGCTGATAGAGAGTTACCCATTTGTTAATAAAGTACAAAATATAAAGAAGTTTGTACTATCTAAATTGAGATTTGCTTTGTTGTGCCTCAAACTTAGCCCAATCCTCTTTTGTCCATTCAGACACAGGTTTTGGTTTGTCGTTGTCTACTAAGTTAGAACCGCCAACTAATCAGCGTTGCTTCGCTTTAGATAGTTTATCGTGGCTAGAGAAGCCATATTTTACTACTATGTCCTCTATTGCAGAGTCATCAGTAGCTGCGATTTTTTTTATCGCTCACTCAAATTGCTTTAGGTCTGGGTTGGCTGCAAGTAATTGCTGGATTGACTGCTCGTCTTGTTGTGATTTGTTTATTCACTTCAATTTTTGCTCTACAAGACTTTCTACAGTTTCCTTTTTGACAAAGCCTTTCGCATCCAAATACTGTTCTACAACAGCATCATCATCAGATAGTCAAGATTGTGTCTTACTTAGTAGCTCCTTTTCCTTTCTCGCTAATTCTTGTGTTTTGCGTGTATAGTCGCTTTGCATCATAAGCCCATTAGAGATCTCGTCAATAGACATCTCTTTCATAATAGGGCTACCGTTTGCATCTACTCCTACTTTCACGCTAATTGTTTGTGGAGTGTCGTATTGACTTACTCCGTTGTCGTTTTGGAGTGCAGTTTCTGCTTGTTCCATAGTTATTTATTTATATATAAAACTAATTTGTTGTGTCAAGGTCTTCTTCGTCTAATTCTTCGCTCTCAATGTTGTCTAAGAAGTTCAAGAACTCCATAGCTATATTAAGCTCACCTTGCACTGTTTTGATGTCCTCGCTTTTGATAGTCCTAAGTCTATCATTGCAAGCTACTACAACTCTACCCCAATAATCTTTTATCTCTTTGAAACCTACTGTGTTTGCTATCCCCTCTATTGCCTTTTTCTGCAATATAAAGTGTTTCATAGCATCAGATTTTTCGGTATAGTATTTATTTTTAGAGTTGTATTCTTTTATGAGATTGAATAGTTCCATTATATACTAATCAAATTAAACACCTGCTACTAAAGATCATTTTGCTACCGCCTCTGTTACCTGTTCTGGAGCAGTAGGTACTTGTGTTGCTTCATCCAATGCACCACCACCTCACATTCAAGGCACAGGAGCTGGCTGTTTTAGTATATATTTGTCTGGATTGACACCCTCAAATGTACCTATAACATCCTTAAATAACGCTTCTAGGTCTACTTGTACTCCAGCAGCCATAGCTTGTTGCCCTATGTTATACTTAGCAATGCTGTCGTTTCTTCTGTTCTCTATTGTATCGTATGAGCTAGAGCCTGCTTCTATCTTTATCTCAAACTTATCTAAGGCATCTACTATCGCTTCCTTGTTTATATCCCAGAAGCTGTCATCATCTAGTGCTTTGATTGTTATGTTTTCTGTCATATTCTCTGCAATCTGCTGCAATAGCTTGTATGCCAGTCTTTCCATTCATTCCTCAAAGTGTTTCCTTACCTCATCCAATACAACATTACTTTCATAGAACTTAATACGCATTCCTGTTGCTGTATTTGTCAATCCTTGTTGGTTCTGGCTATTATTTGTGTCTATTGTGAATGTCTGTCCTTGTATCTGTCTTTCAAAGTCATTCTGCTCTTGGAAATAGCTAGGTTCTAGTGATCTATGTGGCAACTCTTGCAAGTTATTCATAGCTTCAACAGCACTCTTGTTTGTAGGGATGATATTGTTTGGTTTGCTTATCAATTTCTTTGGGTTTATTCAGCTTTGTGGCGACCATACCCAGCTTCTATTCAATGCGTGGTTGATATATTCGCTTGCTGCGTTCTTCTTGTAGTTCAATTCTTGTTGCAATCAAACAATACTCTCTAAGAAGCCAGTCGAGTAATTTGTTTCAGTATCTTCAAAACATCTTATTTGCTCGAATGGTATTTGTGTAATCTCTTTGAGGCACAAACAAACCATATCGTTAGCAATGACTATTTCATACAACCTTTCATCTCAGTCATCTTTGACATCGTATAATCAGTAGTATGTCTTAATAGAGAGATTGTTTTTATCTATATCTGGAGAGTAATTGATATTCAATCATGTTATTGCTTGCACTTGCTCTTTGTAGTTAGTAGCCGCTTTGTCCAAACTACATAAACTCTCTAACATATCTACATTCATATATTCATCGTTTCTTTTTACATCAGCCAATCTTACATTAGACAACACTTGGATTATAGCTGGCATATCCTGAAACATAACATATCTTGGATCGTAATACACATCAGTCCAAGATACTGGCTCTATACTTACATACTCATCAGCAACTTTTTCTTCTATCTTCTCTGTTACTTTTACAACCTGTTCGTTACCATCTTCGTCTATATATGTTTCTTCTTCGTCTAC
>ERZ724508.1494-NODE-1494-length-13787-cov-7.567070_pt1 | contig 13787 bp, 14 predicted proteins | sample MGYA00376041_ERZ724508 | MGnify/ENA primary metagenome ERZ724508 (study PRJEB28724, sample SAMN07190887) | wastewater metagenome | isolation source: effluent of sewage treatment plant in Hong Hong | place: USA: Christiansburg, Virginia | collected 2016-03-01 ...
ATGAAAATTGTGATACCAGAATAACCCCATTGCCATCAATACCGTTGGAACTAACGAACCCCAATTCAGCAATGCCCACCCCTGCGTCGTCACCAGTGCGCCCGATGCGAACGATGTAATGGCGGTGGTCGCAAAAACCGCAAAATTGATCGCACCTTGCGCCTTGTCCCGCTCTTCAGGACGATAGGCTCGCAACGATAACGCGGTACTTCCCGTAAACACAAAATTCCACCCAACACCAAGCAAAAAGAGTGCCAGTGTGAATTGCATCAGCTCCACACCCGATAGCGCGATGCCGATGCACAGAAAAATCAGCCCAATGCCCACCGCCATGATCCGCAGGATGCCAAAGCGTTGCATCAAGTTGCCTGTGATGAACCCGGGGGCAAACATGCCGATCACATGCCATTCCAGCACCCACGCGGCATCGTCAAAGCCCAAACCGCACACTTGCATCGCCAGCGGAGTTGCCGCCATCAGCAAATTCATCACGCCAAAACTCAGCGCCGCACTGCCGCAAGCCACGATAAAAATCGGTTGCCGCACGATTTCGGCCATCGGGCGACCCGCCGCCGCACCCGTTTTGGGGGGCTGGTGGGCAGGAAATTCAATAAACGCCATCACCCCCATCGCCAGCAGCGCAACGGCAGCCAGCGCGATATACGCCCCAGAAAACGGCACTTCCAGTAGTGTGCGGGATTTAGCTGCCAGATTCGGGCCTGCAATCGCGCCAATCAAACCGCCTGCCATGACCAACGACACGGCTTTTTCACGCAACGAAACGCCGACCAATTCGGCGGCGGCAAAGCGGTATAACTGCCCGTTGGCGCTGTAATATCCGGCAATTACGGTAGCCAACACCACTATCCAAAATTGTTTTTCTGCTACGCCCCAAGCGCCCAGCAAGGCGGAAAAAATCGCCACCAGCAGCCCTATTTGGAATGATGTTTTGCGCCCCAATCGTCCCTGCACCCGTGCGACCAGCGAAGTCGAAAGCGCACCGCCCACCACGTAACCCATGACGGGCAAAGTCGCCATCCACGCCACCGGAGCGAGTGCCAGCCCCACCAGCCCATTGATGGCGATAAAGGTGACGTTATTGGTCAAAAAAAGCCCTTGGCATAGGGCAAGTAGCCATAGATTACGGTTCATAAAATAAAAACGGGGCATACGCCCCGTTTGATAATGTGCTATCCGAAAAAATTATGCTTGCGATGCTTTGCGCAAAATGGTGTACAGCTCGTCTTTCAGGTGCAGCTTTTCTTTTTTGAGCTGTTCAATTTCAACGGGAGTGCCGGGTTCTTCATGGGATTCCATGCGCTTGATCTGGTGATCCAGTGCATTGTGCTTGTCAAACAGGCGGGTGAAATGGGCATCAGTGGTTTTGAGTTGAGAAATCAGTTCGCGGTATTCAGGAAACATGGAAACTCCGTGTAATTTTATGGTTAAAAGCGTAATGCTAACCTATTGCAAAGCCGAATCCGAATCGGCGTAGGGATTTTCAAAGCCGAGGCGCTGCAAAATCTCAGCCTCGCGCAGCTCCATCACCTGCGCATCGTCCTCCTCTTCATGATCCCAGCCTTGGGCGTGCAGCGTGCCATGCACAATCAAATGGGCGTAATGGGCTTCGAGCGTTTTGCCTTGCTCCTCGGCTTCCCGCGCTACAACGGGAGCGCACAGCACCAAATCGGCTTGTACCGTGGGTTCTTGCGCATAGTCAAAGGTCAGCACATTGGTGGCGTAATCTTTTTGGCGGTAATCGCGGTTCAGGGTTTGACCCTCTTCGGCATCCACAATGCGCACGGTGATTTCGGCATCGTCCGCCAAGGCGTGGCGAATCCATTTGGTGACGCGGTGGCGTGCTAACGCCGCGCGGTGGGGCGCAGGGTTCAACACCGAGCTAAATTGCAGCGAAAGCGACAAAGCGGGTAAATACGGGCGATTGGTGGAGCGGTTCATAGCAGTATGGCGATTAAGAAACGGGGTTGAGTTTGGCAGCTTCGTAGGCATCCACAATGCGGGCCACCAGCGGATGGCGCACGATGTCGATGCTGGTCAAGCGGGTAATGGCAACGCCTTCCACGCGGCGCAGTACCCGTTCGGCATCGACCAGCCCGCTTAATTGGGTTTTGGGCAGGTCGATTTGGGTTAAATCGCCCGTGATCACGGCTTTGGTGCCAAAACCGATGCGGGTTAAGAACATTTTCATTTGTTCGGGTGTGGTGTTTTGGGCTTCGTCCAAAATCACAAAGGCGTTATTCAGCGTGCGACCGCGCATAAAGCCCAAGGGAGCGATTTCCAATGCTTGGCGTTCAAAGGCTTTTTGTACGGGGTCAAAGCCCATTAAATCGTAGAGTGCATCGTAGAGCGGGCGCAGATACGGATCGACTTTTTGCGTCAAATCCCCCGGAAGGTAACCCAAGCGTTCACCGGCTTCTACAGCAGGGCGGGTAAGGATAATGCGTTGCACGGAATTCCGTTGCAAAGCATCCACCGCTGCCGCTACCGCCAAATAGGTTTTACCCGTTCCAGCAGGGCCGAGTCCAAGGGTAATGTCGCATTCGGCGATATTGTCCAAATACAGCGCTTGGTTTTTACTGCGCGGCTTCAAATCGGTACGGCGGGTGGCGAGGCTGGGGCCTGCAAGGGCATCGGCACTCCCATCACCGGATAGCATGAGTTGCACGGTAGCGGGGCTGATGGGCTTGGTCGCTATTTCGTAGAGGGCTTGCAGCACATCCATGCCACGCTGGGTAGGCGTTTTGCGCCCTTCAATTTTGAATTGTTCGTGGCGGTGCGCGATACGCACTTCCAGTGCCGTTTCGATAGTGCGAAGATGCTCATCCATCGCGCCACACAAGTTAGCTAGGCGGGTATTGTTGAGGGGGGCGAAAGTGTGACGAAGAATCAAGTCGATAATTCCTAAGTTACAGAAAAAACAAGGTTACAAGGGATAAGCAATGATAGGCAAATTAACAGGAACGCTGGGTGAAAAGAATCCGCCCCAAGTATTGGTGGATTGTCATGGGGTGGGCTATGAAGTGCAGGTTCCCATGGGTACTTTTTACCATTTACCGGCGGTTGGTGAACCCGTCTCCCTGCTCATCCACCCAGTGGTGCGGGAAGATGCCCATTTACTCTACGGATTTTTAACCCATGCCGAGCGCAACACGTTTCGAGAGCTTATCAAAATTTCCGGCGTAGGCCCGCGCACGGCGTTGTCGATTCTCTCCGGCATGAATGCGACCGAACTGGCTCAAGCCGTATCACAGCAAGAACCCGCCCGCTTAACGCGCGTACCCGGCATCGGCAAAAAAACCGCCGAACGCCTGCTGCTGGAGTTAAAAGGAAAAATCGGGCTGGATACGGGGGCGGGCGTGGAGGGTACGGCGGGGATGGTAGCACCCCACTCCAACCAATCCGACATCTTACAGGCACTGCTGGCACTGGGCTATAACGATAAAGAGGCGGCATTGGCCTTAAAAGCACTGCCGCTTGATGTAGGTGTCAGCGAGGGCATTCGACTCGCGTTAAAGTCGTTAACACGTTGAAATTAAAAAACGTTAAAACCCAATGACTGCCTCATGACGACTCTCAGTAATCTCGATCTCATCCGCCGCGTCCCCCTGTTTACACTTCTTCCGCCGCATCACATTTCCTTATTGGCTATGGTCGCCGCCAAGCACCGTTTTAAGCGCGGAACGGTGCTACTGGAACAGGGTAACGCCTCCGACACGCTCTACATCATTCTTTCCGGCAGCGCCTATGCCGTGATGACGGATGAAAAAGGGCGCGAAGTAATTGTGTCCACCCACGGCCCGGGCGACTATGTGGGCGAACTCGGCCTGCTGGACAATGTACCCAGCACCGCCACCGTGCGGGTCGAACGCCGCGTGGATGTGTTGTCGCTGGAGCGTGAAGTGTTTGTGCGTTGCCTGAACGAAAACATCGACATGGCGCATTCGGTGATGCGGGTACTCGCCCAACGCTTGCAGCAGGCGAATCAAAAAATCAGCTCTCTGGCACTTTCCAGTGTCTACGAACGGGTGGCGAAGGTGCTGATTGATCTCGCCGTACCAGATGAAAATGGACAATGTTTTATCCACGACAAAGTTTCTCGCCTGAATATCGCCAAAATGGTGGGTGCTTCGCGTGAAATGGTGACCCGCGTCATGAAAGATTTTGAACGAAGTGGCTTTATTCAGATATTAGAAAACGGAAAAATCCAAGTCATCGATCGGCGTAAAAGATCAGAAAATTAAAAGGTAGCACCATGACTCTTGAGTGGAATCCTCGTCTTGATACCTGTGATGTTCAAATCAACCAGCAGCATAAACGTCTTTTTGCATTGGTGAATCAGCTCATCCATGCCACCGATTCCACACAGGCGCGTGATAGTACCCGCCGCCTGTTGGATTATTTAGAAGCGCATTTTGCTTATGAAGAAGCCACGATGGAACACGCCAATTACCCCGACACCTTAGAGCATCGGCGTGACCATATTCAATTGGGTTCCAAAATGCGTTTTCTGCAAAAGAAACAACCCGAGATGCCCCCCGCTTTGTATAAATTCCAGTTGGTCGCCATGTTTAAGGAGTGGATGCAGCACCACATCCCCGAACACGATATCCGGTTGGCGGAATTTTTATCCTACGGCGATACCTGTCATGCGGATTTATTATGAGTATTCATTATGAGCATTCAAACCGATAACTTTGCGATGCCACCCCCCCAGCGGATGGTCGCCGCCGCCCCCGCCTCGCCGCAGGAGGAAGCGATTGAACGCGCCCTGCGTCCGAAGTGGATGGAAGAATACGTGGGTCAGGTCAAAATCCGCGAGCAGTTGGAAATTTTCATCGGAGCCGCCAAAAAACGGGAAGAAGCGCTCGACCATGTGCTGCTCTTTGGCCCACCCGGGCTGGGTAAAACGACGTTAAGCCACATCATCGCGCACGAACTGGGTGTGAATTTGCGGCAAACCAGCGGCCCCGTGTTGGAAAAGCCCAAAGATTTGGCGGCGCTGCTGACGAATTTGGAAAAAAACGATGTCCTTTTCATCGACGAAATCCATCGTTTAAGCCCGATTGTGGAAGAAATTCTCTACCCCGCATTAGAAGATTACGCCATCGACATCATGATCGGCGAAGGCCCTGCCGCGCGTTCCATCAAGCTGGAATTGCAGCCCTTCACGCTGGTAGGTGCAACCACCCGTGCGGGGATGCTGACCAACCCGCTGCGCGATCGCTTTGGCATTGTCGGGCGGCTGGAGTTTTATACGCCGGAAGAATTAGCCCGTATCGTGCAACGCAGTGCCGGATTGTTAAAAACCCCGATGGATGCCGAGGGTGGCTTTGAAATTGCCCGCCGTTCACGCGGCACGCCCCGCATCGCCAACCGTTTATTGCGCCGTGTGCGCGATTATGCGGATGTGAAAAGCGATGGCAGCATCACGCTCGACATCGCCAACCGTGCGCTGGCGATGCTGGATGTCGATCCGCAGGGCTTTGATTTGATGGATAGAAAAATGCTCGAAGCCATTGTGCATCGTTTTGACGGCGGCCCCGTGGGGCTGGACAATATCGCCGCCAGCATTGGCGAGGAACGCGAGACGATTGAAGACGTGATCGAACCGTACTTGATTCAACAAGGCTACCTGCAACGCACCCCACGCGGACGCATTGCCACCATAGCAGCGTACCGGCATTTGGGGGTGGAACCGCCTGCCAGCTTTCAACCACAGAAAGAATTATTAACATGAAAAACCTCCCCACCTTGAGCCGCCGCACGTTATTGGGTGCAGCAGGATTGGCATTATTCGCCCCTGCACTGTACGCGCAAGGCAAAGCCGTCCCCGACATGAAGCCCGTGCAAGTATCGCCCCATGTGTGGTGCATTTACACCCCGCACGGTGAACCGACACCAGAAAACCACGGCATGATTTCCAACGTCACTTTTGTGGTGACCCGTGCCGGCATCGTGGTGTTAGATACTGGCGGCTCCTTGCACATTGGGCGTATGGCGATTCGGCAGATCAAAAAGGTCAGCAAAAAGCCCGTTATTGCCTTGATTAACACACATTTTCACGGTGACCATTGGTTGGGCAACCATGCGTTTATCGAAGCATATGGCAATAAACTCCCAATTTATGCGTTGTCAGAAGCAACCCAATTTATTAAAAGTGAAGAAGGCCAGCAATGGGTCGGTTTAATGGAGCGTTGGACGAATAAAGCAACCGCCGGAACGCAAGCGATTATTCCCAATGCCGAAGTGAAAAATGGGCAGGTTTTAGAATTTGGCGATGTCAGTTTGAAGATGCACTTTTATGGTCGGGCGCATACGATAGCCGATTTGTCGGTCGAGGTGGTTCAAGATAAATTGACCTTTGTCGGTGATATTGCCATGACCGACCGTATCGGAACATTTGACGAAGGCTCTTACGCCGGTACGTTGCGGTATTTTTCCGAGTTGAAGAAAAATGCGGGCGATCAACTGTGGTTACCCGCACACGGCGTGGCATCGCGTGATTTATTGGATACGTATGGCGCATTCATGTCAGGTATTTGGGAAAACTGCTTGAAAGCCGTGAAAGATGGTAAATCCGAATCCGAAGCCAAAGCCTTGGTATTAGCCGACCCGCGTGTGGCGATTCGGGCCAAAACCATGCAGGGTTTCCAAAATGGTATCGGCAAATACATTAGTTTGGCGTATTTAGAAGCGGAAAAAGAGGCGTTTTAAGAAAGCATTTTAAGAATCCCTACTATGCGAATTCAATTTACCAAAATGCAGGGTGCTGGCAACGATTTTGTGGTGCTAGACGAAACCCGCGCCCCCTTGGGTCTCACCAAAGATCATTACCGTTTTCTGGGGGATCGCCACTTTGGTGTGGGTGCGGATCAAATCCTCACCGTTCGCCCTGCACCCACCCCCGATACGGATTTTGAATACATCATTCACAATGCCGACGGCGCGGAAGTCGAACAATGCGGCAACGGTGCGCGTTGCTTTGCCCGTTTTGTGCGGGAGCAAAAATTATCGGACAAAGACGTGTTGCGGGTGCAAACCAAAAAGGGCGTGATTGAACCCCGCTTCGCCCCCGATGGTCGCATCACCGTGAACATGGGTCGCCCCATTTTTGCACCGGAACAAATCCCATTCAACCCCAACGGTTTGTCCTTCACCCCGATGGGTTCATGGGGTAATTGGGTGCTAGAGCTGAAGGGCAGTGCAGGAAACGCGCTGGTTTCCATCGCCACGGTGTCGATGGGCAATCCGCACGCCGTGGTATTGGTGGAAGATGTGGATCATGCGCCCGTGCGAACCTTGTCGCCGCCCATTCAGCAAAGCGGGCATTTTCCCGAAGGCGTGAATGTCGGATTCTTGCAAATCAAAAACCGCAGCCATGTGAAACTGCGCGTGTTTGAACGCGGCGTGGGCGAGACACTGGCCTGCGGTACGGGTTCGTGCGCGGCGGTGGTGGCGGGGATTCGGCTCGGTTTGCTCGACCCTTCCGTTGAAGTCGAAACGCGCGGCGGTTTGCTCGGAATTGCATGGGGCGGACGCGAAACCGACCCCGTGTTGATGACCGGCCCCGCCGTTACCGTGTTTCATGGCACGATTGAATTGCCCGATTAAGGCGCAATCGTCACGACCAGCGGCTGCACGTTAAACACCAGCGTGCCATCGTCCAGCCGATAGCCTGCATGAACCGTGAGCTTTCCGGCAATGCCCCGCAAAATACCGCTAAGAACCGGAATATCCTCCACCTCGCTCAAGGCGGTGCGGGTATCGGCGGCGGCTAATTGCGTGGGCTGGAAAGACGTTCCCAGCACCTGCCATTCGCTGCCGCTGCGGGTGAGCCAGAGCGGTTGCGTTGCGCCGTTCGCCTGATAACCAATCAACACAAACAACGCCGCCGCTTGCCCCACATGCGCCGTGTCTACGCTTACCGTACTGGCGATGCTGAAGGTATCTTGGTCACGGATGCTGCTGCCGTTGATTTGGCGGGTACTGAGGTTGAGGATATTATTTTTGAAGCTGGCACTGGTCGCAATGGGTCGGATGCTATTGCCGCTGGGCAAAACCGCTCCGGCTGGGCTGGTGGTGATGGTGGCAGGGCTGGTGCTGGAAAACTCCACTGCACCGCTATCGCACACGCTGGCGCGGGGCATTCCCCGCTGATCGGTGGCAAGACAGTTAGCGGTTACGCCTTTGCGCAGGGCGGAACTGCTGGTTTGTAGATTCAGCGTGGGCGTGAGTCCACCGTAATCGCCCAATGCCGCGAGCTGTGGATTTGCCACGGGCAACGCGGCAATGCACTCGTAATCGTTAAAGTTGCTGGTGAGCCGTGCCGGATATTGGATATTGCCGCCGCCGTCGATCAAATTGGCGGTGCAGTTTTGCTGAATTTTCCAACCCGAACCGCCTGTGTTATTCGCAACAATCGAATTTTTCAGCGTAATGCCCGAACCGCTAATCGCCCCGCCCCACGCCGCTGCACGGTTATTGGCGATGGTGGAGTGGATGATTTCGGTTCCCGTTCCCGCTACCAATGCACCGCCATGACCGCGTTTCCAGTTGTTCACATCAGTGGCGGGAATGGTGCTGTTCTCCACCCAGTTTCCGCTGAACGTACTGTTCACGATTTGGGCAGGTGATTGCACCCGCACGCCGCCGCCCAATTCGCCCGTCGCGCCATTGCCCACGATGCTGGAATTTTTCAGATACAACAACGCGCCTGCCGTGGCTTTTTCTGTGCCGGATTCGGTGCGCTGGTGGTAGATCGCGCCCCCGCTTTTCGCCGTGTTGCGGTAAAACGTGCTGCTGTCGATTTCGAGGGTGGTTGCGCCGTGAATGTAGCTAAACAACGCCCCGCCCAAATGGTTGGTGCTGTTATCGGTAAAGCGCGAGCGGATGATCTTCAACGCCCCTGCTCCACCGCCGCCTTCGCTTTCTTTTTTCGCGCCGTCGATGTAAATCGCACCCCCGCCACCGCAATCGGCAAGCTGGTTGATAGCCGTGGTGTGCATGGCGGAATTGTGGCTAAACAGGCTGTCGGTGATGGTTAAATCGGTGCGCAAATTGTTGATCGCGCCGCCGTTGTTCGCCTTGTTGCCGACAAAACGGCTGCTACTAATCGCCACTCGACTACCGCCACCGATGAACAATGCGCCGCCGCCATCACACGCTTGCGTATCGCGCGTGGCTTGGTTGTTTTGAAAATTCACGTTGTCGATGCGCAAATGATTCCAATACCCGACTTGAAACGCGCCCCCTTGATCGGTGGTGAAACCGTTGTGCAGGGCGATATTTTTCAGTGTGAATTGAAAACCGCCGCTGCTTTGCAAGGTGTAGCCGCTGTCGGTTTTTAAAATACGGGTTTTGCCTTGCCCATCCAGCGTGATTTTTCCACCACCATCCAGTGTTAATTGGTTGGTTTGGATGAATTTTTCGGTGGAAATAGGAATGGTGACGGGGTTTGCACCGCATTGAAAGGCAATCGTTTCGCCTGTTTTGGCATTGGCTAATGCCGCATCGAACGCCGCTTCAGTGCAACTCGTTGCCGTTCCGTTGCCCACCGTTCCCGCGTGTGCGGAGAATGTGAGCAGCAAACTCATCAATTTGGGTACAGAGCGCATGATTTACCCCAATTTATGCGTGCGATCACCGCGTGCGAAGCCAATGGCATCCCAAAATTCACCTTTGGTGAAGCCGATCACCTTGAAAAACTCGCCCATTTCGTGTTCAAAAATCAGCTTTTGGGCGCTGATACGGTCGGTGCGCGAGGCTTCCATCAGCCTATCACCAAACCCGCAATTCAGCAAAAAGTAGGCTTGATTGGTGTAGCCCAGCACTTCCAAGCCCGCATCTTGCCCCGCCACCGCAATACCCGTGAAATTGATGTGCGAAGTGATGTCTTTATCCCCCACGGCTTCCAGCGGGTTTTCGTCCATGCGGTGGGCGCGGTGGCACATGAGCGTGCCGGTGATGCGCTGCTCGTGGTAATACTCGGCTTCGGGGAAACCGTAATCCAGCAGAAAAATCGCACCCTTGCCCAGATGTTCGCCCAGCGTGCGCATAAAGGCCTCGGCTTGCGGATGGATTTCGGTGAGGTAATCGTGGTTGCCGGATACTTCCAGCGGGGGACGCAAATCGGTGGGCTTGTCGGCAAAAACGAAAGCGTTTTCGTGCCAAACCACGCCGCGCTCGTGCCACACGCCGCCCACACGCGCCAGCAGTTTGACGGGCATGGCATCCAGCAATTCATTGCCCACCACCACGCCGTTGAAGGCATCGGGCAGGGCGCTTATCCATTCCACACGCTCGCTATGGGGTTGCAGGGTTTCGCGCTGGCGTTCTTTCAGGGCGTTGGATAAATCGACAATCGTGTATTTCCGCACGCTCACGCCCATTGCATCCAAGGCGTTCAAAATCTGCAAAGCGAGTGCGCCTGTGCCAGCACCAAACTCCCAAATTTCATCGGTTCCGGTCGCTTCGAGTGCTTGGGCGATTTGGCGGGCGATGGTTTGACCAAAGAGCGGCGAGATTTCGGGCGCGGTCACAAAATCGCTTCCGTCTTTGTGCGGCAAGCTGCCCAAAATGTTGCTGCCCTTGCTGTAATAGCCCCTATCTGGCGCATAAAGCGCTTGCGCCATGAAATCGTCAAACGCCATCCAGCCACCGCTGGACACAATCAAAGAATGGATATGGGATTCGAGAGGAGTCGGCATAAATTTCAAAATCACAATTAAAGTGACTTGAAGTGTACCGTTGGAGGTTTAGGTTTGATGAAAAACCAGTTCCTGCACGGGTTTTTCGCCGACCAAATGTTCCGCGATGATGCGATCCATATTCTCCGGTGTCACGTTGTAATACCACGTACCATCGGGCTGCACGCACATCACGGGGCCGCCTTTGCAAGCGGCAAAGCAACTCACGCGGCTGCGTTTGATACGCAAATCGCCCTCATGCAAGCCCGCTGCCTTGAACTTTTCCCCCAGACTGTCGAAGAGCATTTGTGCCTCGCCATTCTGGGTGCAGCGTGGCCCCGTACACACCAGTAAATGGCGTTTGTAGTAACCAATTTTGGGTTTGGTGACGGCGGCTTTGGCTTCTTCGCTCATACCTCGGTTTCCTCCGCCGCCGTTTCTTCGTCTGCGGTCGGCATTTTCAGAACGGCTTCGATGTAATCGGCGGGCAAGTGGTGCTGCGTGGCTAAATCGGCAATACTTTGTCCTTCTGCGTGGTCGATGTGGAGATTTTCCATCCATCCCACCAAGCCTGTCGAGAGCGAACGCCCCGCCTTCTCGCCCTCACGGGTGCTACCGTCGCCGTGCAGCTCGTATTTATTCGCGTAACCACGCGGCGTAATCATCAAACCATCGCGCACAAAGGTGTTACTGTTGCCGATTAACACGGTACTGAGCATCCCGATGTCGCAATCGCTCATGTTTTGCAAGGTGGTGAACACAATCGCTTGGCGACGGCGGTAAGCCGATTTGACAATAGCGACCGGCGTATCGGGTGAGCGGTGGCGCAAGAATAATTGCTGTGCCTGCACGATTTGCTGGGTACGCCGTCCGCTTTTGGGGTTGTACAACGCCACCACAAAATCCGCTGCGGCCACTGCATCCAAACGACGCGCAATCACGGGCCACGGCGTGAGCAAATCGGAGAGCGAAATCGAGCAAAAATCGTGCGTCAATGGCGCACCGACCAAAGAGGCACACGCGTTAATCGCCGATGCCCCCGGAATCACTTCCACTTCTACCCCCGAATCGGGTGTCCATCCGGCTTGAAACAAAACTTCGTAGGTCGGGCCAGCCATGCCGTACACGCCTGCATCGCCGGAAGAAATCAGTGCAACCTTTTTGCCTTCACGCGCGGCTTCCAACGCATGAATGGCACGGTCTAATTCTTCCGTCATGCCTTTGCGGATGACTTCTTTGCCTTCCAGCAAATCCGCCACCAGCTTGATGTAGGTGACATAGCCCACTACCACATCCGCCTCGGCAATGGCAGCGCGGGCGCGGTGGGTCATGTGGTCGTGGTTGCCGGGGCCAATGCCCACCAGCATGATTTTTCCGTGGCTCATGCTTTTACTTGTGTTGGTTTTTGTCCCACTAAACCAACTACACCCAATAAACCGATTAAACCGACCGTGATGACAGGTTCAATCAATACCATGCTGAGGTAAGAAGCGGCAAACATCGCCCAATCTGCAACGGGGGTAGAAACATTGCTCATGGAAAGCCAAAATCCCACCATCAAAGTGACACCGCTGTAATAAACCGCGTCCAATTTCAGGATGTTGGAAACACTCAAATCCTGTAAATTTTGCAAACTTTGTACTTTCTTGCCCATGCTGTGGTGCAGGACGACCAAGGGAACCGCCAAGCTCAGGAAATTGATCGACAGGTGTGCCAAATCTTGCGGTTCAAAAATCAAGCCTTGCAACAACAAGCCCAGACCAAAACCGAGCAAGGTAGGCACAAAACCGAGGAGTAAATAAATCGGCATCGCTCCCACCATGTGCAGTTCCGAAGGCCCAATCGGAAGATGCCACACTTGCATCAACACGCTAAAAAAGAAGGCTGCCAATCCGGTACGCAGCCATGTAGTGGGGCTTTTAAGCCAATCTGCCGAATACGCCGCAATCAACGCCGTAGCACCAGCCGAGGCGTAGGCGATTTTTTCAGGGGACAAAATTCCAATTTCAATGTGCATGGTGATGACCTTTCAGGTTCAGGGTGGGTTGAAAAATTAAGAAGTAATTAGGGCAGTAGAGGCGATTGAGGCAATCGAAATCGTGGCATTTTTTCCATCCACACCACGCAGTTTGTGTTTTTCAACGATCAGCGTAGATTGCATACCAGCCGCCAATAAAGCCGCTGCTTCGCTGACCGATGGCGTTCCGGTAAAACGGCGCACGGTCTCAGAAGGATTTGGCACAGGAATATCGGCAAGCTGTTCGGGGGTATAAAAAGTCAACGACCAACCGTGCTGCTGTGCCAATGCCAGCAAACTGGGTTCATCGGCTTTCAGGGTGATGCTGGCGGCGGCGGTGATGTCTTCGATGCGGGCATTTGCCAATGTCAAGGCTTCTGCCAAGGCTTGCTGCACGGTTTCTAATGGCGTTCCGCGATCACATCCCAAACCCACGGCGATAGCGGGGCGGGGCGGGCGGTAAATCACCAAACGCTCATGCAGTTGCTCCCAATGCGCGGGGGTGACTTCGGCGTGGGTAATCCACAGCACCGCCTTGAAACGGGTTAAATCGACATCCGCCCAGCGTTCAAATAGATGAATGCTCGCTGGTAAAGGCGTAGGGCGTGTCCACCAGTTGCGGCTACCGGCTTCTTGCACTACCGCAACGGGTTCTTCGTTCACCACCGCCGCTGAAACGCGGGTGATGTTGATTTTGGGTGCTTCGACTTTCCAGCCTAATTCTCGTCCCAGAATATCGACGGGGATGGTTTTCCCGACATCGGATGCAGTGGTTAGCACGGGCGTTGCATCCATCAACGCCGCGATATATTCCGCCATCGCATTCGCCCCGCCGACATGACCGGATAACACGGGAATGACAAATTGCCCCGCATCGTCCACCACCAGCACCCCCGGGTCTTCGTCCTTGTTTTTCAAATGCGGGGCAATCAAACGCACCACCGCACCGAGTGACACGAAGAAAACAATCTGATCAAAATCGGCAAAAAGGCTGGCGATTTCATCACGGAACGCGCCGCTGTAGGTGCGAATCGGATTCACCAGCCCCGCCGCTTCGATGATGG
>ERZ724508.1495-NODE-1495-length-13782-cov-69.831209_pt1 | contig 13782 bp, 31 predicted proteins | sample MGYA00376041_ERZ724508 | MGnify/ENA primary metagenome ERZ724508 (study PRJEB28724, sample SAMN07190887) | wastewater metagenome | isolation source: effluent of sewage treatment plant in Hong Hong | place: USA: Christiansburg, Virginia | collected 2016-03-01 ...
TTTAGTTAGTTGCTTCATTTTGAGTTACATTTATTGGTCTTAGCGAGTAGTTATGTACAATTTATTTTTTACTTTTTGCCAGCGCACGTTTGACGTATTTAGTAATCGGTTCAATTAGTGATTTTGGAACACGAAATGAAATTGTTTGCGTATCTTCATTGTATTTTCTTTTGCGCCCAGCATTTTCTCTTTTACCACCGTGTTTAACCTTCTCCATGCGCACAGCAATCTAAGTGAACAGTAAATCCATAAGAATCGTTTGACTCAAACCCGCATTTACATTTGAAATGTTTTGATTTTTTTATTTCACCTTCAACGTATCTACAAGCATCACATTGTTTTTGGCAATCATTTTTATCAGACAAGCACGGGAATGATTTACCTATTGCTATATCAACTTCGTCATCGCTCAATTGCCCAGTATGTGTATATCCTTTTTGTATTCCGTAAACCAAAACTTTTCTAACTTGTTCTTTTGTCATCGGCTTTCCTTTGTGTTCAAACGCTTTCCAACTTCTCTCCAATTGTTCTAAGGCGCCTACTAAATCTGCATTCATATTTATTTGATTTTTGATAATTCATTCATTTTATTTAAAGCATCTAATTCGTTTGAAAAAATGAAATAATCAACTCCTACTTTACCATTCCAAACAGCATTGTGCATATTAGGATAGTTAGTTAATCCTTCATAGGTAACAATCGCTATTTGTTTGTTCATGTCTAAATCTTTATGTTCAAACGCTTTAAATAAAGCAACTGAACTAAATTGAGTTTTTTCTACAAAAGAAATTACTTTTCCATTTTTAATTTCTGTTATGTGATTGTCGTTGTACATATTGTTTCGTTTCGTTAATACAAATATACGCACTTATTTTGATTCTGCAAACATTTTCAAGATTATTTTATGTTAAAAAGTGTAACTAACTGAAATCCAACGCTAAAAAGTAAAAAATAAACTGATACATAACAGCACATAAGCAAAAGGTGGGCGAACTACGTATCCTTTGGTTTGTAGGCATCTAATGAACTTACTGCTACTAATAGCCTCCTACTCAACATTCCCACCCTTCGCTTATCTGCCAAACGTTATAAGCAACTTTTCTGAACAAGATACGACCTACTTTTTTTGTCATAAGTAACATTCTCTTTTGGTATTATTTTAACCTTAGTAATTAGAATTTTACAAGGTTCATCTAAATACCAAATGTGTTCTGGGTCACTTTCGTGTATCATACCAGCTTCACAGTATTTTGGTTTTATTCCTTTTGGTTGAAAATATATTGTTTTCATAAATAAAAGCTGCTTATAACAGCGTATATACAAGATACGCCTACAAGCGTTTGTTTATAATTTAAAATTTATCGTTTGGCGTACCTCGTATATACGCAAAACGTTACCAGCAATGCCAGAACCGACACCGCTAAAATAACCGTAATTGTGATTTAAAGTCATTAAAACGCTTTTCTTGTTTCTCATAATATTCTTGGTCTATTTCAAATCCTACAAAGTTGAACCCGCCTTTATACGCTGCTATTCTACTACTTCCACTTCCGAGATGTGTATCTAAAATCAAATCGTTTGGCTTTGCGTATTGTTGTAAAATCCAATCATATAAATAAATAGGTTTTTGAGTTGGATGTATTCTACCTTTTTCGTGAACACACTTTTTAACTTTCCTTATTGCACTTCCAAATGAAGTCCAAGCAAGTTCGCAATCACCAAAATAATTTTCTCCGTTCATTTTGTCCCAAGTTATCCAGCAGGTAGATGGTGGTAAGTATTTTGTAAAATAATTTCCACCCCACACAATTTGATTTTTAGATACCCTGAAAAGTTCTTTAAAATATTCTTCGTTTGGTGCTTTTTCTATACTATCCATATAATTACCGCCTATTTTAAATCCTCCTTTTGGTCGAGTTTCTTGTACTTTATTGTATTTGCCCTGCGACACGTAAAAGTTAGTTTTATTGCCTATTGAGAAATCATAAGGCGGGTCAACTATTGCCAAATCAAAATGGTTGTCTGCATAGCGTTTTAAAGCCTTTACACAATCTTCCAAATAAACCTCCGAAGAAGGCACTGCTGGTAACATCGGTTTGGCAAAATTGCCGTTTTCGTTTTCAATTGACATTTTATCTAATTTTTAAAGTTTCTAATCCTAATGAAGTTTTGTGTTCGGCAACTTCGCCAAGCCGAGAACCGTTATAACCAATGCTACTTTTGTGCATCAATCAAACTTTTTACTTCTTCAATTGTCAAATTTTTGCCGAGTAATTTGGCAAAGTTTTGTAGAGGATAAAAACACCCATCTTCCTTATCTTCCCAACCTTCAAAAGCGTTCCCTTCTGTTGCTACAACCGTAACCATTTTATCAAGTGTTTTTATCTCCTGCCATTCTACTAAGTCAGCAGGTGGCATAAATAGTTCTGCATACCATCGGTAGGTTCTACCATCTTTTTTAAAGTGGTTACTCCAAAATGTTCCGTAAGTCATGCCACCTACTTTTGTTTCTCCGCAATCAATAGCCGCCCAAAACTTTCCTTGTTTTTTAACGGCAAAAATTTTATTTTCCATATTTAAGTTTTATCTAATTTATCCGCACTGGTTATAACAGCACCTTAGCGTCAGTTTTTGGCTATTAAGTTTATCGGTAACTTGAACATTTCGGTAAGCCAAAAACCGAACGCCAAGCTGCCAACCGTTAGTGGCAAGTGCTACGTATCAAGTAGTCAGGAAGTCCACATTTTTTCAAAGCTGATTTTTTAGCCTCGTTAATTTTTTCGTTAGTGTCGTCATCTGTTGGTGTGAACCAAGTTGAATAAGTTACTCCCCAACTTTCGCCTTTTTTGAATGTTTCTTCAATCAGCTTTTCAAATTTTTCTCTATCAATTATAATTTTTGACATTTTTGTTTAATTTACCGCACCAGCCACTAACAGTGGTTTTGTGCTATTATTTTGGCTATTAAATTTATCTTTAAAGGCAAGTGTCTGCAAGCCAAAATAACAGACACAAAGCCACAAAACGTTAGCACTCATTTTGAGAAACCAACTCATCCGACAATTTTAATGTAAAACATCTATCTGTTTGCTCGTAAGTATATCCGTAATGTTTACACGCTCCAGAATTCCCATTTCGAGCTTCATAACCTTTGCAAAGTTTACCGCATCCACCTTCTGACTTTTCGCCAACTTCTCCAAAGTGTTTACAAAAGAAATATGGAGCGTTTGTTTCTCGTTCCGCTAAAAACAAATCAATTTCAGTAATTCCGTTAAATAACATATAGTCAATGTGTGCATCTAATTTCCAACAACTCTCATCATCTTTGCGGAAGAAAAAACGAGTGCTAACAGCACCTACCAAAAAGGCGGGGCTTTGTGCTTCGGTTGAAAGTTTTTCGGTTAATTGATATTTTTTCATTCTAATTAATTTTTGTGGTTAAAATCCCGCCCTTCTGGTAGCTGCAAACCGTTACCAACCATTATAAAGAAAAGCAGTCGCAACCTTTACAAAAGTCTTTACTTATTTTGGTTCGCAACCCGTCTTTTGATAAATCACAAAGCGACCAACAACCCATAGTCATTGATAATGCTTCGGGATAATTACACCAATCGGGTTGCTTATAGTTTTCCATTATATAACCAACTGTCTTTTTATCAGCAATTAAAGTATCTATTTCAGTTTGCTCCAATTCGTGAAAATAACGGTTGGTAACACACGGTAAAACTCCATTGCCTTGTTGGTTGTTCAACTTTTCAGCTTCGTTCATAGTTTCTACTAATTTGAAAATTTATCTCTCGTATTTAGTACGGCAACGAGAGTTTACCGTCAAACGTTAGTGTCCATTTACTTTTCTTTTTTCCTGCCCACCTGTGTATTGGCTAAACTTTCCAAAATAGATTCTACATAAGGCTTAAAACTTGTACCTTCGTCAATAGCTTTTTTAGCTAAATACTTAATTGTATTTTCTGTTAATTCTATACGTTTGCTTTTTTTCATAATTATTTTATTACTTTATTTTCTACTAATGATTTAAAAGCATCAAATGATATTTTATTTCCGCTTACTCCACCGCATACTTTCTCTAAATTAGAATTGTGGTCACTTACTCTTACTTGTATAGATGCTTTTCCTTCGTAAACAAATACATCTGCATACATTTTACCTTCGTTCAAAACTTCAACATTTAAAGAAATATAAGCAGAGCATCCATTAGTAAAGCATATTTCTACTTTTGCAGGATTAAAACCTAAAGCGTTAAATTTTGCAATATAATCTTGTTTAGATACTGCGCTTTCATTAAAATTTTGTTTATTAAATGTTGCTTTCATAGTGTAAATGTACACAATGTATTTAATGTACACAAATATATTTTACATTATTTTTGTAAAGTGCTATAAATCAGGTAGTTTAATTTTCTAATGCTCCCCTAAAGTTGCTTTTGTCTTTAAAATTCTACTTGCAACGTCAAGTGTGTTAAACATTCTCATTTCTTCTGGCACTTGTAATTTTTTAGTATGAGCGATTATAAAAGCATACATCTCTTTTGCATCAGATTGCCTAAATGGTTGTGCAATTACATTGTCTAACTCCACTAAAAAATTATCATCATCAATTTTAGTTACCATTATTTGTTTCATTTTCAATTATTTTTACCCATTCGTTATCAGTTTCAAAAAACCATTTTACGCCCCCAGCATGGTTTCTTTTTTTATGGCAGCAACTTCTTATATTTCTAGCGCAAATTTTAGTTTTTCTATAAGCATGGTTGCTACTTTCAAAAACGCTTAATAGTTTACCATCTTTTATTCCAACTATTCTTATTGCATTTGATCCAGCTAAATTTGGGTTACCAATTCTTTGTAGGCATTTTAAAACTTTATTACGCTTACGTCCATCCATATAATCACTCCATTTTTTACCTTTATTATGAGGCGCAACTCCTTTTAAAAATCTTCCTGTTATTGGATTTCTTTTAGGTCGTTCAATAAATTTAAGTTCCATAAATATCAGATAATTCAATATTGTTTTTTTTTGCTATTTTCTTAACTTTTAATGTTAATAAATCAATCCTTTGTTTTAAAAAAATCATTTGCTCTTTAGGTATTTTACCTTCTAACATCATTTTATTTATAGATGTTAGTTCTTGTTTAATTTTATCCATTGTATGTATTTGTTTTTAAATTTTAATTTGGCTACTGGTACTAACACACGCTTGTATCAAGTGGCGAAGTACATAACCGCTATGCCACCTAATACAAGCGTGGGAACGTCCGTTAGGTGCAATGCTATTCGACCTCCGTTTCATAATCACGTTTCAATTTGACAAGTAAATTATTGGCTACTTCTTGAGGTAATTTTGCAAAAAGCCTTTCAATTAAATCACTACTATCAAAATCGGCTTCACGATAATGTATCATATCATCTAAAACAGAAGTAAACTGTTCTAAAGCATTTGTTTTTACATCTCGTTTCGGTGGCGTTTTAAAATCTGTTTTACCATCTTCTGTTTTAGAGTATATTCTATCTTCAATATCCTCTATGATTTTTACATTTTCGGCTTCAAAAATTAATTCGTAGCCATAATTTCTTTTAAGTGTTATGTCCATTCTATTTAAGTTTATGAGAGGCACTGCACCTTACACGGTATTGGCAAAATTGCCGTTCTGTTTTTCAATTAAACTTTCGTCCATAATTTCAACTTTTGTTTTTCAATTTGGCTTTTCGGTTCGCCACCTTCGCCAAGCCCGAAAACGTTAGGTGCTATTTTGGTTTATCCTTTTTTGCCAGCCGCACGGCTTCACGTTCAATAATACTTTCAATTAGATTCTTGGCATTAGTGCCTTTTTTAGCAGCTTCAATATTCATTTGTCGCACACACTCAGGGGTTAAGTCTATTAGCTTTTTCATGCCTTGTAAATATTTAGGTAAGGTGTCGCAACTACTTCATTTACTCCTTCTAATTCAATTGTACTTTTAAATGCAACAATTCGAATTGACAAAAAATTAGCCGAAGCCAAAAATTCGATAATTCTAATGTTTTGCCATGCCATGCCATCACATCTTACATATAGGTATTTGTCGCCTTTAAAAAATGGCATTAAATCACTTCCAACAGCTTTTAAAGTGTTGTTTAAGGCTTCTAAAGCCGTTACATCCGTTCCACGCATCTGTGCTCTTAGATGTTCATACATTTGGTCTTGTGTCATATTTTATGATTTTCTTCAAATATACATCGTATATATCATATATACAAGTTTTATTTAAAGATTTAACATTTTTAACATTTCCAACGCTCAAAAAAGGATAAACCAAAACAGAACCAGCCGCACAAATCCACCGCACCACCTAACAACAAATTGGCGCAAGCCGCATCTACTAACTGCCTATTAGCGACCTTCGCCAATTCGCTGCCGTTAGTGCCAATAATATTAAGACGCTAATAAATCAATCATTTTATTTTCAAAATCTTTTTCATAAAAATCTTTAGCATCTTGTATGGTATTAAAATCTTGTTTATTTCTAAACAAGTCTATACCTATTGTTTTTCCAGTATTTCTGTCAATATAAATATAATACCTGCTATCAAAACCTTTTATCTCTGCAAAAAAATCTTTACCAAATGTCCCATCTAATTGTTCCCAAATCAATTTTCTAAATGTCATTTTCTAAAAAATTTAATGCGTTATTTATATCATTAGTAAAATCATAAATTTTTTCAGTATTTTTTATATAAGCAAACGGCATCTATGTAGAAACTTTTTTATTAAAAACATCATCCATTTTAGCAAAATAATCATCATTTTCAACTTGAATTTTACTAGCAGTTGCTAAATCAAACTTACCCCCCATTTTACTAACTGATTCTTGAGCTTTTATTATTAATCTACAAGCAGGTATATTTACATTCAATCCAACCATATTAAGAGCTATCATTAATTTATGAGCTTCTTTATTACTTCTTATTTGCATTCCAAATAATGTTTGTGGTGCTTTTTTCATATTTTATTTTAGTTTTTAAATTAATTTTTCATAGCAGAGTTTTAGCAAGAACAGAGCAGCTCGTTACCTTGCCGCCCTGTTCTTTGAATCTTAGCCATGATTTGATGAGGTGGTTATTCATCTTACCTTATTTATTAGTTTAAATCTTATTGTATCTACTACTTAATTTGCAGGTTCTTATTGTAACTAATTATAGCACCCTCAACTACTTCACCCAATTTAATAGCTTCTTTAATTGCTTTTTTATCTGGAGTTGTAACCGTTTTAGTTACTAAGAATTTATCCGCTAATACTTCTTCGTTAGTAATTTCTACACTTTCACTATTTCTAAAGTTCAATTTAATTAAAGGCGTTTTAATTTCTTCAACTTCAAACAATAACATAGCACTTGTAATGTTATATTTTAATCTTTCAACTGCATTAGAGCGCACTTTCTTTAAAGCGTTAAGTCTTTTAACCTCTAAATCAATAGCTTCACAATCGGCTTCTAATTGCTTAATTACATAGGCATAGTTAATGCCTTTTGTTTCCAAATCTGCTCTATTAATTTTCAAAGCGGTTTCTTGATCGGGAGTAATCTCACCATCATTATTAATTATATCTGTAATAATTAATTGGTATTCGTTTTTAATATCGTAAATATTCATAAGTTAATTTTTAGTTGTTTTTATTTAAGATTAATTGGTAAGCTCGTGCCATTGTTTCGTTAAATTCTTCTTCAGTTATCTCGTAACTACCTTTGATAAATGTATTACCAAATATAATACCCATATATTCAATACTAGCAAAAGAATCAAATTCTGTATCATAATATCTCATTCTTAGTTCTTTTGTAGGAGTTAATACCTTATAGTAAAAGAACTCGTATTTTCTAAAGTGAGGAAATGTAACCTCAAATGTATGTTTTTCCATTGTTTTATATTTTAAGTTTAGTTTTTAATTCTTTACCGAATGTAATTACATCCGGGTTACTTTGCATTTCTTGAGTTAACGTTTTCCATAAGCTACCAAAGTTTTGAGCAGTAGCAACTATTAATGTAGCCTTTGCACTTTCTACTTTATCGGCTAAAGTTTGTGTTACTGGTTTATTAGTACTTTGAGCATCATCATCGTCAATCTCTAAAGCTAATAAAGAACTAAGCGTATAACGTCTATAATAGGTTATAGTACTACCTAAAGCTTGAGGTGCTAAGTTAGTAGGCAATGGAATATAAGATTCTACAAAGTCGGTTTCTGTACCGTTTTCCATAGTTATAACCGTACAAACTCCCTTATCATTTATAGGTTGTAATAAGATTAAACCACAATCAGTTAAAATTGGTTTTACTTCTGATAATATTTGCTCTAAACTAGCATAAGTATTTTTAAAGTGTGGGTTTTTACTATCCTTTTTAATTATGCCTATTTGAGTTTGGAACTGCAATAATCGGCTTTCAAATGTCTTTTCCATATTAATCTTCGTTAAATTCGTTACTATTAATATAATCTATTGCATCTACTATCTCGCTGCAAAGTTTACGAGGCGAATCATTTGTATTTACACTAAAGTAAAAATCTTCATAATGGTAAGTATTATCTTTTTGTAACATAGGATTGTTAACGTTTGGTGCTAATGTAACACCCTTAACCCAAAGTGCTTTAATATGCCATCTAATATCACCACCCGATACAGACCATTCTAACTCTTTTCGTTTGTCGATAATTTCACCACGTTGTACTGTTTCAGATACACCATTGATAAACGCTAGTAATTCTTCTTTTGTTTTCATGTTGTTTTAAATAAGAAAGCCTACAAAAAATAGTGTGGGCTATCTCTCATAGGCTTAATTTTTTTAGTAGTTTAGCTTTTAACTTGGAACCCACATTCCCTAACTTGCGTGTAAAGGTAATAGTTATTTTCGTATTACCAAATTAATTATTGTTAAATTAACTTCCATCCTTGAATTGAATTATACGAAGTACTACCATCTTTTGATAAATTGCCACGCAAATTAATACTAACAGTTACTTCTCTACCTATACCAAAACCGTTAAGTAAATCACATTTATTGTTTACAAACTCAACTTTAATATATTGTGGATATTGTTCTTGCGTTTGGATAATAGCTTCAATTTTTGTCATATTATCCGTTACTTGTTTTTTCTCACCTATTAAGTGAATGATTCCTTTGATTTCCATCTTACTTTGTTTTATTTGTTTTTAATTGTTTATAAATTGATTTTTGTTCGTCTTGTAATTGTGATTTTTTCTTACTTGATAATGCGTTATAATCTTTAGTTCCTATGTAAGCAAGCAAAGCATTGTAATACTCTTTTAATTGCTCATGATCGTATTGTGCATTATTGCCAATAAATGTAGTAGCAACGTTTTGTTTAAAGTAATTAAGATGCTCAATCATTTTATTTAATACAATAACATCACATGGAACAACTCCACTTAATCTCATTCGCATAGAGGTCAAAGACTTAAAGCCCATCTGTTTACAAATGTATTGCATTGATTCTTTAGTTAACATAAAGTTAAAATTTCTTAGCGCACTATGGCTCGCTAGTATTCCGTTATGGCTCATCTTACTTACTTTCTAAATATTGTACATATAAACCTACATTAAAGTTATCCCACCATTGAGCCTTACCGTACATGGTTAACATTACTTTCTGTTCAATTATAAACCTAGTTTCGTTTTCTCTAGCTTCCTTAATTGATTCGGCACGTTTACGCTTAACGTACTCTTTGTATTGTACATAGCTAATCACTATCATAGCTAATGCGAATAGGGAGGGGATTATTAGTTGCATAATTTAGTTTGTAAATGTTGGTTAACAGTAGTTTTAGCTTTCTTAGCTTCTTTAGCCCATTGTTTATTAAGTTTTTCCATGTCTGTATCTAGTGGAAATTTAACTGTTTTAACTTTTTGGGGATAGGTGTATTTCTTTTTTGGTTTTTTCATTTTATTTATGTTGGTTTACAATAATATTATTAATACTTCCTGCCATTTTTTCGTAATTATCAGAAACTTGTAACGCTTGTTCATCTTTCAAATTTAAAGCACTCTCTTTCGTTTTTGCAAACTTTAGTTACTTTAATTCCTTTTGATAATAATGTAATTTCGTATTCCATAATATTTTTTATTAATTTATTCGACAAATATCAACAATTAATTTAGTATTACTAAATTTATTTTAAAAATAATTTCTTTCTGTTTGATAATCAGCGAGATAATTTTATTTAACAATTATTTATTTGGTATTACTAAAAATAGTAGTACCACTCAACCATACGAGTTCAAAGTGTGTGGTGATTTGTTAATTATTAAATGGAGAAAGGGATAACCCCTCCCCAGTATATGTAAATTTACTGGGGATTTTTGTATATTTGTATGTGATCAAACTACAAATAAAACCAATCTCAATAAACGAATGTTTTAAAGGCAGGAGATTTAGGACACCTAAATACGACACTTACATAAGACAAATGATGTTTCTATTACCTACTATTAAAAACGTTCCTACACGAGATATAAAGGTATTTATTGAGTTTGGTTATAGTAGCATGCTTAGCGACTGTGATAATGGAATTAAACCATTTTTAGATTGCCTGGTAAAAAAGTATGGTTTTGATGACAGATACATTACACAATTAAACGTACATAAAAAAGTAGTTCCAAAATCAGAAGAGTATATTATTTTTGAAATTAGATAAAATAAATTTGGTAGTGTAGATTTAATTAGTTAGTTTTGCAAACAGTTCTTTTTAAAGTTTATCAGTTAATCGCACTAACTGAGTTTATATAACACACAAACGCCCTCAAGGGGTTAGATGCCAATGTAAAAGTTGGGTGCGACATTTAACAACTTGAGGGCTTTTTATTTTCAGTCATGAAAAATCTATTTAAAGCAAACAGCGAGTATCTATCTACTCCAAAACAATTAAAGCCGTTTTTATGTAAAAATACTAATGGTTTATATTTTGTAAGTATATTCTTTTCAAAAGAACATATTGAATCACGTGGAATTGAAATTATAAAATAAAAGTTTTTTTATTACATTATTTATTATTACATTTGCATTTAAATCGACAAATCAAAATGATATTATTCAAATTAAGTAGGGGGAAAAACATCTGTTTCACGGGTGGGTTAGTCGATTTTCCTGAACCCCTATTTTATAAAATCTTAAATCGACAATGTGTAAACACTTCAACAAACTACTAAACGTTAAATACGGTTTTAACGATAAGTATGGGTTAACTTTTATAACTCCTGCTCAACATGATAATGTATTAAATACGATTACAGAAATGCGTAATTTAACATTAATGCAACATGAAGAAGTTATAAGGATTAAAAGTATATTTAAACACTATGCTAATAATTACTATAAAATAAAGCAACTAGATTATATTGAACCAAGAACTATTGCTCAAAGATTTATAAGTAAAAAGAATATTAGAGCATTTATTTTTAAAAGAGATAAAGCATGTTTAAAATGTGGTACTAATTTAAGATTAACATTAGACCACATTATACCAATATCTAAAGGAGGAGAAAATAAAATATCAAATTTACAAACACTTTGTGTTAGCTGTAATAGCATTAAAAGAGACACATATAAAGATTATAGAAATGGCAGAATTTAACAGTTACGAACTTAGTAGAAATTGGTTTGATTGGTGTTTTGAAAATCCTGATAAAATCAATTCAAATCATACGGCTTTATACTTTTTTATTATAGAGCATTGCAACCGTTTAGGGTGGAAGGAAAAATTTGGTTTACCTACAACTATGACAATGGATGCTTTAGGTATTAAAAATTATAAGACTTACGCTAAAACTTTTGATAGTTTAGTAGAATGGGGTTTTATAAAATTGATTGAAAAATCTAAAAATCAATGGAGTGCTACGGTAATTGCTCTAGTAAAAAATACCAAAGCAAATACTAAAGCACTTACTAAAGCAAGTATAACGCACTCACTAAAGCAAGTCCAAAGCACTGTTAGTATAGATAAACCTATTAACCTAATAACAAATAACAATATAACTACTATAGACCAGTTTTTTTTAGATTTTGAAAATGGTTCTCATATTGTTGAAATGGCTAGACTTCAAAAAACAACTGTTGAAGTTTTAAAAGCATTTATACCACATTTTAAAATTAAGGCTAATTCAGAATATCCTAATTATGGAAAATTTGTAGACCACTTTAGAAATACATGGCTTCAGAATAAAAACAATAATGGAATAGTAACTACTAAAAAACCAAATAAAACATTTAACTAATGGCTAAAAAATTATACGATACAAACATTGGTAAAATACAACCTCAAAATATTGAACTCGAAAAGTTTATATTAGGCTCGATTATTTACAAACCAGAATGTTACGACCTTGTTTCAGCACTATTAAGACCAGAACATTTTTATAATGAAAATCATGGTATAATTTACAAAGCAATTTCAAGTCTAGTTACTCAAGCAAAACCAATTGATTATTTAACATTGGCATCAGAATTAAAAAAAGCTGGAGAACTTGAAATAGTTGGAGGCGGTTACTACCTAATGACTTTAACGAATGAAGTTTCAACAGTAGCAAATGTAGAAACTCATGCAGCCATTGTTGTTGAAAAATTTCTTTTACGAGAAACTATTAGGCTAGGAACTCAAATGATAAAAATGGCTTATGAAGATTCAACTGATTGTTTTGAGTTAATAGATTGGTCGGGAACTGAAATAAACAATATCTTAAACGTTTTAGAATCTAAAAAGGCGAAGCGGATTGATGAATTAGCTAATGAAGTGTTAACAGATTGTTTTGAATCGCTTACAAACGAAAAACCAAATGGAGTACCTATTTCAATTAGAGCCTTACAAAATCAAACTAATGGATGGAGAAAGTCAAATTTAATAATATTGGCAGCACGTCCAGCAATGGGAAAAACAGCCGTTGCTTTAGATTATGCTTATTATCCTGCAAAACAAGGAACTCCAGTTGGTTTTTTTAGTTTAGAAATGACTGGAAAAGAATTAGCAGGACGTTTAATGTCAAAAGAAAGTGGTATAAGTTCACAAAAGATAAACCAAAATGCTACAAACACCTATGAGTTAACAGCTTTACGAAAAGATTGTTTAACTTTCAAAGATGTGCCAATGTATATTGACGACACTCCAGCTTTATCAATTCAAAGACTTCGTTCAAAGGCTATGAGAATGAAGCGTGAATTTGGAATACAGTTAATTGTTATTGACTATTTGCAATTAATGGACGGAGCTGATTCAAAAGATAACAGAGAGCAAGAAATATCTAAAATTAGTAGAGGTTTAAAAAAACTATCAAAGGAATTAGACGTGCCAATTATTGCATTATCTCAGTTAAGTCGTCAGGTTGAAAATAGACCAGTAGCATCAAAAAAACCTCAGCTATCTGATTTAAGAGATTCGGGAGCTATTGAACAGGATGCGGATATGATTATATTTTTACTTAGACCAGAATATTACGGACTTGAAACATACGATTATGACGGTCAAGAAATACCAACGGATCAATTATTATTATTTATTATTGCTAAATTTAGAGGTGGACAAACTGGAGAATTAAAAGTTAGGTGGATTGGAGAAACCACATCTATACAAAATTGGGATAGTGAAGATTTAAAAATAATACACGAAGAACCAAGTATTGATAATCCTATAATATTAAATAACAATACAGATTTTTTAACACAATAACCCATTTTAACATTCACTAACAACTAACGAGATGAAGCAAACGCCCTGTTTAGAAAC
>ERZ724508.1497-NODE-1497-length-13737-cov-6.414998_pt1 | contig 13737 bp, 18 predicted proteins | sample MGYA00376041_ERZ724508 | MGnify/ENA primary metagenome ERZ724508 (study PRJEB28724, sample SAMN07190887) | wastewater metagenome | isolation source: effluent of sewage treatment plant in Hong Hong | place: USA: Christiansburg, Virginia | collected 2016-03-01 ...
ATTCCACGTATACTGTGTAATACAAGGGCACGTATCGACCGTTCCAGGAATAGTTAAATTTGAATTAGGAACAGTCCCGCAGTTAATCTTGCACTTTGCCTCAGCATCGTTGAATTCAAAGTTTTGGTCGCAATCGCATCGTCCGTTACCGTCGACAGTGCCTGGGGAATTCTGATCGCTGGCGCAGTCAGCGACGCATAACAGTGTTGGTTGTGGGGCCCACGTATATCCTAGAGCGCAAGCACAGGCTACAAGTTGGTCGTCTGATCCTGGTGGTATTTCAACATTCGTTACAGTTGTGCAATCCACAACACATTGCTATTTACCGGCATCCCAGTAAGTGATTCCGAAACATGCGCAGGTAATCCCGTCAAGAGATGGTTGACCATCGGTGTTTGGAAGATTGGGACAATCGGGTTGACAGCTTGCCGATACCAACAGCAGGGACAGAACCACGATGATAAGGCTGCTCCGGCTGAAGAAGTGTCGGCTCGTTCGCTTACCGTTGACTTTTCCGTTGCCGAAACTGTTCACTGCGCAGCTCAATATTGCCGATGTCTGTCGAGCGTTCGCTGAAGACGTTTCCTCCGATACTGGACCTGATGAGGAGGAGGTGGTAGCGCTCGTGATGAGTTGTGGGGTGGCCTCTCGGGTGGCGTGCCGCTGCAAGGCCGGCATTCGATTAACACCAGTCTTCATGAATGGATTTCGCTATTAAAAATATTATAAGGAAGGAAAGGGCTGGGGATTTAAAGCATCCTCAGCCGACCGGGGACGCATTACGAAGGGGATTAAATTTATTTGATCAAACAAATACTCGTCACGAACGATCCAGCCTGTTCCCAACGCGATATTCAACTCAAAATGCTTTAGTTCTCTTACTTACAGTCAACCAGCGCACTTGATCTGAGCAGGAACGCCTCACTCCCACCGCAGTTGTTTAAATTCAAGGGTAGGAAAAAACCTCTTATAAAATAAAAGGAGGGCTTATACTCGTCTGCTGAATTTGAGGTTTAGGCGGCTGCTTCTCAACAACTCAGCGAATGTGGTGTCGAATTTCAGAGGCTTAACTTGCCATTTATGTTTGTTCTCGACGAAATTTGCCGGTTGTCTTCTTCTGAACCAGTGGCTCCTTTGACTGGATTCCCCTTCCCTCAAAATTCTGAATTCTGAATGGTTGAGGACTATGGATGGTTCACATAATCAGTTTGAAGCCATTGGTAATTCCAATAACAAACAATCTAATAAAGTAGGCAGCAGGTGACCGAACACAAAACCAGAAAGCTAAGCAAGCCTCGCTCCACTACAATGCTTGATTTGTCAGCAGCTGCATAAACGCTGTTGCTGATTCATAAACTCCTGCAACAAAACGAAAAACTGGAAAGTGCATTGGTCTACTGACACAGCAGACTATGCGATAATGATTGTTGATACTGTTCGGCAGATGTTTCGTAATGATGGTTGTCACAACATTAGCTCTCACTTGCAGATTGTTGCAGTTCCTCTGAGCATGATGACAGCAGGACAAGCTTTCGAGTTAAAGTTTTGGAATTTTTAGTGCTACTAGACCTTCGAAAGGTTATATAGCTGCTTCGCCGACCTGGCTTGAAACCTTGGCGGTATGCCCCGACAAAAAGCATTTGTTTATGCATGTAGTTCTTCATAACGATGCAACTGTCGCGTTATCGAAGGACTGTGCTTCATAGCAAGCCAATCGATAGTACGATCGATACCTCCGGCTGCTGCTAATAATTCGCAATGGCGAAATGGCGGTTTGACTAATGCAATGGTACATACGTTAAATTAGGGTGAACCAGTGCTCGCTTTGGCGCTAATTCCATCAAACCTTTGCTGTTCGTTCGAAGTTTTGCATGTATGGTTTCGGCATTACTACCAATACTTCGAATGGCAGAGACTCTCAGCTCTCAAGTCGTTGTTCACTTTGAATTAAATTTGAGGTTTAGTGGGAGACGCAAGCCACTCCAGCTCAGCACCGCTGAGCATTCGGCAATAATTAACTTGAATTGGATGATCGATAATGCAAAAATTAACGCACTGATTCAGAAGTATGGCAAGGTGGCTGCAGGCCGCAAAGTCAACTATCAGCCCGTCAGGCTTGAACAACATGAACTACTATCAACTTACCGAACGGAAGAGGATAGGTTGCTCACCGGCAGGACAGAGGCACCCATTGCGGATTCCTTTAAAAAGCGCAAACCAATTAGCCACGTGCCGAAAGCAACACAGTTAGGTAGCACGCATAGCCACCTAAAAAGACCTATAGCGCATGAAGTCCCTCAGCTCCAGACAAGTGACATCAGGATGAAAGCAGATAAGAAACATGCTACCGATGTTCAGACCAGCCGACCAACAGTAACCACGAAGACAGCCAAACCTGTTAAGAAAAAGTCCGTAGTAGCACCAGTCAAAAAGGACAGGTAGAGTAAGCTGATGAGATTGTTGGAGCCAACCAAGCCACTCCGCCAAAAGAAATCCTAGTCTCTAACTCCCGAGAAGTCAGCACGTAATCGTAAGAGTTCTGGTGCTAACTTTCTGAAGAAGCAATTCGAGCGAATCGACAAGAGGTTGGAAGATTATCGAATTCAAACCAACGAATCATTACAGGGCACTGGTAACTCCAATGGCATGCCCCGGAAAGATCCTGATAGGTAAACGCTACCACCTCGGCTATCCCTGAACAAGTTAAAACCAGCAACGAGAAACCAGAGAGCAACAACTATGAGATCGGTGGATAGACCCCGCTCCAGTACCTACCGATCAACTGCGAGATCAATAAACGGCAAGAGCAAGCCAAACTAACACGACGATAGTGGCTCCTTTCGTAAGAAACCAAAACACCCGAGAAGATCAACGAAAGCAACTACAACACGCCCAAAGAAGTAAAAAACCTTCGAATCGACGGACGTACCACCAACCAAACACACCCGACGAAGGATAGTTACAGAAATCGAGACGGAGTATACCGAAGATAAGAAAAGCTTCTTCGATGAAGAGGCTTACAAGAGACTGATAATGCACCAGTCAGTGGAATAGCAGTCAGAAGACAGGTAGCACCAGCAAGAGTACATTGAGAATCAAGCAGCTTAAATAATCCAAAGAGCATGGAGAGTGTACATTAGAAGAAAGAATCTCAAGCAACTCAGAGACTTTAGGAAGAAACTCCACGATGACCTGTTGGTGAAGACACCGCGAGGCAATCAACCAGTAAGCAACAGCTAATATCCCGGTCCAAAGCAAAATGCGTTGAGGATTGAATGCGATAGCGAACCATCCAGCAATAGTTCTGTGAGGAAACTGCATTCGCCCATCAACGACGAAATATTTCGAACGGACCGAGTCGATGCTGAGAAGGACCGGGAAATTGAATTGGAACGCTTCAGGATATCGGAGCATGAGAAGTGGGACCGTATGTACAGGGATCTCATGCAGATCCAAGCCAGCCTGGGCGATAACGAGATAAAGAAGCAGCTGCCGATGTTTATACAGATGTGCTAACAGAACCGTCGTGAAGTGTAAAATATTGAACTCACCGTGAGAAGTAGGTAGCAATCTTCAAACGACCAACAGCAAGATCGAAGAGCACATGACCACACATTGTCCAACGCTAGCGATTCGGACTTCGAGCATCGCAAGAAACAGTACGATGATGCACCACTCAACCTCAAACTGTCGAGACGCAAGAAATCAGTGGATGAGGGAAGCCAGAAAAGCATTCAACGGTAGATCAGCAGCAAGAAGCTCGTGGATGAGGTGTAGAACTTCTGCTATAATGATCAGCTGCCGACTCGCCCTTACGAATCCCCGCAACATCTCGTGGAGGAACACGAGCAACGATAGATCTACAGCACTGTACAGAAGATCAGCACAAGCGACTATCTCTCCGACATCAAGTCGGAATCTCGCTTCAAGAAGAAGTTGGAGTTTGCTGAAAGCGAGGATTTGCCGCCAACGAACATCGTTTCTGAGATGAAGCCAGAGAAGTCAGATGATAACTTCCACGAATTCCTTGAGCTCATTAAAGTCGATACGTTCTTTCAAAAGAGACCTGACTTGGGTGGTGTCGTGGAATGGATCATGGAGTTCCTCTGCAGTTAGTTCGCTGGTGAGCTATTCAATTCCAAGTAGATTCTGCATAGATTGCTGACCACCCGCGACCAATTCTCCATTAATGTCAGGGAGGAAGCTGATCTATAACAGACGAGTCCGTCACTAATAGACGGTTAACCCGACATACCAATCCAGTGTAACGGCACCTTCGTGCTGGCACTGATTCGGCTGTTCATGCTGGAAATCGAATGTACCAATCTCTTAACCTTAGAGAACCATCTGGAAAACTTCAACCAACAGATCTCCGTGCCGTTCGGTGAGGCGCCGATTACCATGCTAAAATTCTTCCGAAGTTCTCCCGAGGAGGATTAGGTAGAGTCCTTAAATGGTGGCATCAACAAGTACCGCACTATCCTCGAAGTGTAAACCTTTATCGAGTTCGAACCCGTTCTTAAATAACGCCTGTAAGTTATTTGTTGAGGTAGGTTGGTGCAATCCACTGTCAGCCAGTACTTCTTCAACCACTGTGTGTTCGACTGTCTGAATGAACTGCTGGATAGGTTCAGACCATTCGGAATGAAGGGAAGACCACCATTATGTTCAAACTTGGAATTCAAGGTACAACCCTTCCACGATATCGTCGAGGGTTTAACGAAAGCTTTCAAGCTGATAACTGGCATGGAAGTCGGCAGGATAGTAAACTAAAATGCCGATATGGAGGAAGTGAGTCGGTACATTGAATAAAGCTTCCGAAGGTTGGACGCCTGTGGTATCGAATAAACCTCCCACGAGTGGAAAGATAATAGCGATCTGGAATTTGAAGTTATATTCGACCTATCAGTTGGCGTCACCTAACAGCTGTTACTGGAAGCTCTGCTCTAGATGCGCTGCCTTCTATGATAGTGCATATCTAACTCTTACAACTTAACAATTCGCTTATAGCTATCAAGGTGGGGTTGGAAGGCACATGAGCATTGTTGTATTCCAGGCAAATGTGTCCTTGCAGACGCAAAGGGTGGCAGTTAAGGCAGGTGGCGACGCGGTGCTATTTGCGTTGGCGATTGAACCGCATTGGAGAAGGCACTTTCGGCTGCTGATGCTCCATGTGGCACCGTTTCGGCATCTGCATGCGTTTGGGCTGGCTAGCACCAACAGCCCAAAGTTCATGGAGCCACAGTGCAACCTGCATTCTCCAGTGAGGTCCAGCCAGTAGTACCCAGTGTTGCAGACACAGCTAAATGCAGTATCGTTAACCTGTGTGCTCGCTGCCACATTAGTGCAAGACAGTTAACACTCCAGACTCTCCACGTTCCAGATGTATTTGGTTCGGCATCGACAATTTTCAGGATCATTTTCGACATTGGCATTGAGGCTGTTATTGATGAGGCTGCAGTTGATCACACATTGTGGCATGTACTGGTCGAAGAAGTATTTGGGAAGGCAAGGGCAGATTCCATTTACGGAGGGTTCTGTGCTACTTGAATGGAGAACATTGCTGCAATTTAGCTCACAACGCATCGTATCAAAGCTCCACACGTAGTTGGCCTTGCATTAACATTCCATGTCACTGATAATGAGATACGTGCTGTGGGTGTCGTTGGTGCAGTCTCTGGTTGGAGGATCTGCATCGCATTTGTAGGTATCTGGGTTCCAGTGGAAGTCGGTATCACATTCACATGTGGCAGCATCCACTTAGTCGCCTGCATCGGAGATTTGAGCGCAGTTAATTTCACAAGCTCTCGTTTCAGCATTCCAAACGAACCCATCGATGCATGTGCATTAGTTATCGGCGAGAGAAGTAGCATCGGTGAAAGCAATCTTTGTACAGTCAGCAAGATCACAGGTAACTTCGATGTAGTTGGAGACCACCCATATGAAGCCAGGGTCACAGCTGCAGGTATCATACAAGACTTCATTACCACCACGCGGAACATTAGCACAGTTAACTCTGCATCCCGAATTGACGTCGTCCCAGACGTAGTACTGTGCACAAGTACATGGTGGAGGAAACTCCGTACTCGTGTCCGTAACGTTAGTCCATGGCACATCATAACAGTAGTCCTGTCCGCGTGCACTCAGCATCATGATCGCCAACATCAAAATTGTCAGCAGAGACGGTTGAACTTTCCAGCTGGTTAGGGAGGTTGCGAGCTTCTGAGACCTTCGATAACAGCTTCGTTACTTGCGGGTACTCGTAAAACCAAACTGGTTTTCTGTGGTCGGGTGCCCTTGTGAATTAAAACCTTAAACAGAGCGGTTGTTAAGGTCTTCAATGCCTTATCGTCTTGGCTGAGCCTGCATACAAGCCGATTGGATAGCTGCTCAAATAAATATTATAATGGTTGGGGGCAGGGTCTGCTTATAACTAGGCTTCAACACCCAAATCGTGGACGTTTCAATCCGTCAAGGGCACTGGTCAGTGCTGTGGTTCGGCATCATTCGATGGCTTGTCACAGTCCTCCAAATATGTAGTTAACGACCAACTAACCTTCGGTTTAATTGGTATTATGAAACAAGAAACTCGTAGCATCTTGCGAAGTTGGTTGCTATTACAGTAACTATTGCTGGAGCAGCATTCCGAAGGTTGATAACTCAAGGCTGAACGGAGGTGAGATTCGGCTGACCCAGAATCGAAGGTTAAGCGGCTGTTCGAAAACAGCATGGATTGATTGTTCAAATAGGATAATCTCTCCTCTCGTTGGATGCAGAGCTCGTTGCCAGGAAAGATTCAATGTTCATGCCCAGCATAGTGAACTTCGCTGATGCATATTTTTTTTTGGAGCCTGTGGTCTGGCTTTCAAATTTGTATCTGCAGCTGCTCAGGGGGCGATTCGATCTTGTTGAGCAAGCGTTCGGCTTCCGTTAGCAGTGGGGGTGACGTTAGGTGGGGTCCTACTTAGTTAATTCTTCGGATGTTCTCCCATTTCTCTCACGTGGGAAACCTTGCAGCTGCCAACATTGGTTGCTCGTTGCTGAGGGAAGTGTGCATACTACCCACAGTCGCCCCAGCGTCACCTTTTTGAGTACTGTTCTGTTGCAATAGGCGTGCAATCTTATTGTTACGTAATTATGATGCCTGACATTCGTTCATTACAACACGATGACCGTTGCATAACTTCTTGAACCCACCAGCCCTTGAATTTTTCCTCTTATAAAATGAACCGTTGATTATATTCAGCTGGGTTGTGTTCTCACCCAACACATGACCAACCAAGGAACTCACAAGATAAAGAAAATCAAACCCAAGCGGGTCGAACCGCTCTCAATGGTGGTGATTGTGGTGCTGTTTTCTTCGTTTCGCGGCTTCCTTGCGAAGCTTCACATCTTTTCTCTGAAACTCCTCGATCTGCTATTTCGACAGCTGGGCTTGTTCCATTCTTCCGAGAGATAGGAACTGTAGATCCTAGCGTCGGGTAGAATCTGACAGCAAACAGCACTATTTATTGTTCTTGTCGGAACTTGCGAACTTCAGTCTGAATGGTTTGACTTTCCTTCCATCCCAGTACCTCTTTCCGTCGAAGCTAACAAACCCAAGGTATGTGCCACGGCATGAGGAGACAGGCTTTCCGTTCTCCAGTATATTTCCTTCGAAGTAGTCCATCTGCCTCTTCTTGACATTACCGAAGGGTAGTTTCATGTACAGTCCAAGTCGCTCCTCCTTGATTTCGAGCTTGCCAATGGTCGATTCCCTGAGTGTTCCGATAAAGACTCCTTCGTATTCTACATTGGGAAAGTTAGCTTCAAATTTCTCTCCTGTAGCAAACTATATAAATCTTCTCCCAGTGTTGATAACCTTCCCGGAATTCAAACCAGCTTTGGCCTCGTAGTCGTAGTAGCCGTAATACCTGTATTCGTTCCTCGGACCAATAACGAGGAAGTAGCTGATAGGCGGATGATGCGAGATTTGCTCACAGTATAGCTGAGTGCCGTCGGAGTAGGTGGCTTGTAGTGTCTCCCCAATCACAGGGTTCAGCGGTTTGAGGAACATGTTCATGTAGTAGTTGGGTGCAATGAGCGCAGTAGCACAGAACTTCAGTTTTTCAATTGGATTGAGGGTGCGACTTGCTAGCCCCATGTACAATGGAAACAAACAGCCTACCTTAGTGAACAATTATTACTTCCGTAGGTGGCAGTCTCCAACGAAGTTCTCGGTACCATTCCTTTAATTGGAAAAGAAATTTTTGTGAGACTGAAATTTCCCGTGAGAATCTTCATACCGATATCCTTGATCATCTCCTTGCCGATGCTTCGAATCTTGTCCACTTGGGCGAGCTCACCGCACCGCTTCCCACCCTCCTTGTACGCCAGCTCATGCCGGTGGTCTTAAGCGTCGTTGAAGAACCTACGTTTGATCACAGTGCTTACGGGAAGTAGTAGATCATGGAGTCGACCAGCTCCAACCCGGGTTCGATGAAGTCAAGGAAGTCTTTGGAGAAGTCAGCGAAGGGCTCCCCCACCTGCTAGTTGGTTGAGAGGGCAGTGAGCTGTTGCTATTCTTGAGTGTTTAGTTGATTGCGTTGGGTGTTTTTGAATTGATCGTCGAGCCAGTTGCTCATGGAATATTTCTGAACAGAAATTTATCGTTAAGTTGGGATATCGAAACGGCGCTGTAAAGCTAATAGAATTAGTTGCAAGAGTTAGTGAAGTACGGTTGGGAGGAGGATGTTGCAACTGGTTTGAGCTGGGTACATGACATTATGATGGAGCCGCAGTAGCCCTTGTGAATTGATTTTTTGGTGACCACTTCTATGGAAGTTTACGGCTGTTTGTCCTGCATCGGTGATGAATTCCTCCGCCCACACTATCTATCGGAATGTATGAGTATATTAATGATAGCGTAAGTGAATCGGCGCCGTCACTTTGCCGAGGAGTAGTCAGCGCCAGGCTCCTATTTCTTCAGTGGGAGCCTCGATGAGAAGGTGCTAAGTGGGATCTCCAAGAAGCTCAAGTTCATCACTGGCAAAACTCCACCCAGTCATATCTACATCATCGTCACCGACAATGGAATGGACCTGCTATTCGAGACCGTCAACAAGTCAAGAGTGCTTAAGATGAGCGTCAGCAAGTCGCATTTCAGTAAGTTCGTGCTGCAGAAGGAGCCGCGCTACAACACTGCTGATGGGTTGCGAGGGCATGTTTGTTGTGTGGACTACTTCAGCCTGCAGCAGGTCATCCGGAAAGAGGAACTATAAAACAATATCATACTCACCGAGCAAGCAGTCATCATAGACCACTCGGACAATACTCAGACCAAAATTCAAGTGCTCACAACCATTCCCATCAATGACTTCAAATCAGTCCCATCGGCAGTGAGTCGCAAGGAATAGCCAGTTGCTTCATGCACCTTCCTCGGTTCACTCTAACCGATTCGAACCCTATAATTCGTGGGGGCGTTGCGAAGTGTCAAGATTAGAATCGCCAACCACAATTCGCTAACATTCGAGCGCGAAGATCCGAAAGCCGCTGCCACCGTGACAGTCAAAGATTTGAAAGGTGAGCTTTCAAAAGATCAGAGCTTTCTGTGGGTAGACCTGCTGTTCCTGATTTCTTTGGCACGAGCTAGCGACAAGTCGGAGATTAAGCTGAGATTCATGAACAATTGCCTGGAAGCCCAGACGAAACTGGACGAGGTCAACTACTTCCTCACGATTGCGATGGCGGCTGAAAGATGATGTTGCTGAGGTCTAACTATAGCTATCGAGGCTGCAAAGATCACAGTTTGGTGGCATCCACATGGTCCTTAAACTTCTTGCGGAACTTGTCGATCTTTGGTGGGATGATCTGACAGTAAGGGTTTTCCCTTCCCTTGATGTTCCAATAGTTTTGGTGATAGTCCTCTGCCACCCAAAACTGTTCGAGCTTTCGGATCTCCGTGACGATGGGATCAGGGTATAATTTCTCCTTCTCAATTTGGTCGCGGACTTCGTAGGCCTACTTCTTCTGCTGTTCATCAGTGTAGAAGATCGCCGATTTGTACTGGGTGCCGATATCGTTCCCTTGGCGGTTCAAGGTCGTGGGATTGTGCACATTGAAGAATATTGTCAGCAGGTCTGAGTGGAATCTGGGGTACCTTTGTAGGCGAGTGCGTGAGGGTCGAAGGTAACGTGACACACCTCAACGTGGTTTGTTGTTCCAGTGCAAACTTCCTGATAGGTTGGATTGGCCTTGCTACCACCTACAAATTACTTGCAGGAGTACCTGTGTAACCTGAGACCACCTTGTCCACACCTCTGATACGCTGAAGCACAGCCTCAAGACACCAGAAACACCCACCACCAAGGACAGCAACAGCCCCTTTAGGATTCATGTTGTCAGAAATTATATTGACTGTTCGGAGGTGACCAGAATCATCCAACCAAGTTCTCGAAAGGAAACGGCCCTCCCAAGCAGTCATAAAAGACATCGGCGTTCCATTCCATATGATGAGCCAGTACTGTCTGCTGCCGCTGGGAAGTGAGATCTCAGTTAAATCCGCCATTTTATCAACCTGTACCGCTACTCCTGCCAACTACGATGACCTATGATGCTGAACCGTCAGTTTGAGATGATTCTTAGTTTATAATTCGTGAACACCTCTTTGAACGGATGCAACCCAACACCAATGGTCCCGTCCAGCCGGTGCAATCTGCAGACGATGTGGTGCGGATGCTGCTTGAACACTTCCAACGCAGACCGTTGCTGGAAACTGTCGCGGCCTTCCTCGATGAACTTGACAGATATCGCACAGAACCATTCCGACAGTGCATGGCATCGAAGAGCCGCGTTAGCAAGCTTATTCATTAGGCCATGAGCGAGTAGTATGTACTGGCGATGCTCAAACACATCCGGCTGGATCCCCAGCTGATCCGTCCACAGGTGGAACAGCGACTACCAACAACGTACCTCCTCCTTAAGCCCGAGCAACAGCAGATGCAACAAACAACTGACCCAACCAAGCGATAACAGCTGGCACTACGCAACCTCTACAAGATAGAACTGCTCTACGAATTCATCATTCGACGGTATCAAGTCGAGCCACCGGCATATGTGCTGCTTACCTTCATAACGCTGATGCCTGGTGACCTAAATCTAAGAAGGCACGTCGAGCTGTTTGGAGAGATAGTCAGCCGCATCATCAAGCTATAGAAGACCTTTGAGGTGGAGTATGTGTTCGAACTTGCAGCATCAGAGTTCAGTGGTAGTGGGAGTATGGCTGCAGTGCTTATGAAGCATTCAATGAAGGCACCCGTTCTTGCAGATAGACTTCTTCAGTTTTGCCAGCAAAAGAATCGGGAGCTGTCGAGGCTGCTGAGAACACTTGCCAAGAACTACAAGACGGTGAAGTTCTATGATATGTGCTGTGAGATAGCAGCGAGGTTACAACAACGTCCAGACCAGCTCGTGGAACTTTTCCGAAGCTTCGTAAAGCCGCAGGTACTGAAGGACATCGCGAGGGATATGATGTACTGCGAGGGTGAGAGGGTGGTCAAGGCTCTCCTACAGAATCCAAAGACTAACTTCACGGGCACCCTGAATGCGGAGTAGTTTCATTGGTTAGTGAGCAACATCAACAAGAACTACATATGTGAGCACATTGTCCTCCTTCAGATGCTGGCCAAGCGATGCCTTCCAACCAACTTGGTTGAGACATACAACGGGTATTTGGAGAAGTACCTGGAACCACACCAAAAGCAGCAGCAACAGCAGAAAAAACAGCAGCAGTAACAGTAGCAACTAGCAACGACGATGCCCGATTTATCGAAATCGAAGGGAATGATGAATGCAGTCTCCGCAAAAGACTTATTTAGTACTCAGGGCGACCTCAGTGGCATAACGTATAAGCCGAAAGAAGCAACTAACCCAACAAACACCTTCACGAACTTCCATCAGAATGGCAATGACCCCTACGGCATCTCCAAGCCAACCAGCGCTAAACAGCATAAATCTCCGAAGTAGATGTACCCACAGAGCAGCAAAGAAATGCTGCTTGGGGCACGTCTGTTCAATAAACCTAATGAACCACAGAAACTACCCGCCTACGAGCCACCGCTTGCTTCAATATGCACCGACTATATTGGACTGCCAAATATTGGGAACAGCTGCTATATCAATGCCTTCTTTATTGCACTCTACTTCTGCCGACAGTTCTCAGGCAACTTCTTTCACAGTAAGCCAAATGATCTGACACTACAGTATCTGCGCAGTCTCCTGATACACCTGTACCATAGGCAGAGGAAGTAAACTTTGGCTATGGTGACTAGCCTGAAGAAAACCCTTCCAGAGGAATTCAGCTCATCTTCCGTGCAGCAGGACACCATGGAATTCGGAAGGCTCATGCTCGATAAGATCACCAGCTGCAGTGTAACCCCAAGTTGCTAATTTAGAATGACCTCAAGAAGATGTTCGAAATGCAAATAGAGGAGACCATCCTGTGCCCCAAAGGCGATATCATTGAAAAACGTAAAGTCACTGAATTCTTCATGATACTTTCCTTCTAGGATCCCAAGCTGTTCTCCAAACTGGAATCCAAAGTCGGTGGAGAAATCGACCTCAATTCTATGATCATACGGTAAGACGTGTTAGCTTATTCAGCGACTACTTCACGCCAACGGTCATTGAAGGAGATTTCTAGTGCGAAGTCTGCAAATGTAAGTTCAACAAGAGGTAGAAACGACAGAAGATCATATCGATGCCACCAATACTCATTGTTGTGCTGTCCCGGTTCACTTACGATATCGGCAGGTCAGCTCGAAGGAAGGTATGCGACCGAGTACGGGTTGACAATTGGCTGTTGTTTGGCAATATTACAGAAGCGACTAAACCCGACAACTACAAGCTAACAAGCTTCATCAACCATCTAGGGAAGAATGCCGAAAGCGGTCACTACCAATCTTATGTGCGATATCCCAAGCAAGATAATCGCTGGCTCAATTTTGACGATGACTTCGTTACGGAGGCATACCAAGGCCGCGTGATGGAGTTCGTTCGTGGGTTCAACCAGTTCGACACGCCTTACGTGCTGTTTTATGAAAGACAGCAATGAACTGACACTTAATCATTTGTGTGTATGAGTCACTTTAACCGGAAGAGGTTGTAGCGGCGACGGCGGGATTGGGATTAGCCGGAACAACCTCCGTTGTCTGGCCAGGCTACTGAATCAATGTTAATGTTTCCATCGCTTACGGGATTAGCCAAGAAGTTCGTGATGGCGTCGATTATGCTGGGGCCACTGTCACTGGGAACTTTGTAAGTATCGCTGCTGTAGGCATCTTCGTCGATAAAGCCGTGTTGGATGCACGAGGGTGCCCAGATACCAACATCAGTACGTTGAGAAGTGAAATTATTAAATACCTCGAGGGTTGCCTGTCTATAGCTTTCGATTGCTGCCACTTCTGAGTTGTTGCAAGCATCCATAGTCGAGGGATGCACATTGGGTGTACAGTTAAGGCCAAGTGCAACGCCAATATCGTACAGGTCGTACTGCGATTCCAACAGCAAGAACGGGTTCTTCAGGTATTTAGGCAGATGACCTGCTGAGAAACATTCTGCAAGGTCGGGATAGTCCTTTTGACACTCGGGTATGGGTATGCCAATTTCAGTATTGATTAGTTTCTTCATGGCTTGACTATTCTCGATCATCTCCTTCTTACCCGAGAAGGGGTTGACGAACTCGTTGATAAACACACCGCT
>ERZ724508.1498-NODE-1498-length-13734-cov-5.781197_pt1 | contig 13734 bp, 18 predicted proteins | sample MGYA00376041_ERZ724508 | MGnify/ENA primary metagenome ERZ724508 (study PRJEB28724, sample SAMN07190887) | wastewater metagenome | isolation source: effluent of sewage treatment plant in Hong Hong | place: USA: Christiansburg, Virginia | collected 2016-03-01 ...
ACTTTTCAACTCAGGAGGAATCGCTTCCATATCTCTTATAAGCGCTTATCTAGTCTGCTTGGCGTTGCAGTTCGGGCTTCAAGTATTTATGTTGAGGTTTGTATGAGCTGCATAATTTGATGTGAGGCTTCAATGGTTCAGATAAATTCCGTTGCGACCGAAAGTGAATAGTATATTCAAAGGAAACGAGTCGAATCTCAAGATACAGTATAGATTGGGATGAAGGCATCCTTCTTTGATGGCTTTTAGCGATAATTAATATTATTGATCGGAATGAGCAAGGAGGAGTCGCCGTTCATCGAGGAGCGGGTGAGCAAGGTCAACGGAGAGGTGACGGTGCGCCGCTACGAGAAGAAGAAGATCCTGGGCAAGGGTACGCTCTGCTGTTAAGCCAGGCGGGTTCGCGACGTGCTACCTCGTGGAGAGCTGCGAGCAGAAGAAGCTCTACGCGGCGAAGATCATCAGCAAGTCGATCCTGCTGAAGCCGAAGACCAAGCAGAAGCTGCTGAGCGAGATCCGCATCCACAAGAGCGTCTCGCACAAGAACATTGTGCAGTTCTACCACGTCTTCGAGAACGAGTACAACGTGTACATCCTGCTCGAAGTCTGCTCCAACCAGAACATGTACGAGCTCATTCGCAAGCGCAAGAAGCTCACTGTCCCCGAAGTGCAGTACTACGTCTACCAGCTCGTCCAGGCCCTCAGCTACCTCCACAACAGCATGATCATCCACAGGGACGTCAAGCTCGGCAACCTCTTCATCAACGACCGCATGGAGCTCAAGCTCGGCGACTTCGGGCTCGCTGCTAAGCTCGAATTTCCGGGTTAACGGAAACGCACCGTCTGCGGGACTCCCAACTATATTGCGCCCGAGATCATAGAGAACCTCAAGGGGCACTCCTTCGAGGTTGACATCTGGAGCACCGGCGTCATCATGTACATCTTTTTGACTGGCCATCCGCCTTTCGAGACTGACAATCTTGAAAAGACCTACAAGCGCATCAAAGAGGGCGACTTTTCGATTCCGAACACCATGAACAAAGACGCAGCTGACCTCCTGAAGCGTATGCTTGTGGTAGATCCATCCAAACGAGCCACCTTCGAGCAGGTCTTAAGCCACCCATTCATGAACCCTCAAGGTGGAATCGTTAAGACGATTCCACAAAAGGCTTTGACCGAGGTGCCCAACCTCAAATAAAACGAGAAATACTCGCAGGAGTAGATGCGAATGACGCGAGCCAATAGCGTGACAACCATCAAGCCCGATCTCGAGTACAACATTTAGCACTTCGAGGAGCTCGATCAAAAACCAAGCCGGACTGGAAGCGTCACGAGCCTCTTTAAATCGATGCTGTCACCTGTCGCCAAGATGGAGCGGTCAAATAGTTCTCAGCTACTGAAAAGTTGCGAACAGCGCCAATTTGTCAGCAAGGACAAAGACCTTAAGGATAAATCAAAGGCCTCGCTATCACTGCGCAGGAAAGAGGTGTACGTTACCAGCTGCAAGTTCGAGGTGGTGATGTCGTACGCACTCTCGAACGGCATGACTGGCACCTGCGAGTCAGCCTATAAGCTGCTCTACAGCAAAGCTAACAAGTAACTCCTCGGTCTATCCCAGCGTGTATTTCGAGATTTCCAATGACATCGTCAAGAAGGTCGCCGGCTAGAAGATCAACGAGCAGATTCTCAACCGCCGCAAGTTCTTGATGAACGTGCGAACTGACCAGGAGGAGTCTGGAGACCTTCCATCAACCAAAGATGTTGTCTACGTCAAGCGAGTCTTCAAGACCTCACAGGCCGTCGTGTTCGTGCTCAGCAATGGCACCAACCAGATCACCTTCCCCGAAACCGAGAACATCCTGCTGGTAGTGGGGGAGGATCTTGTACTACTTCCCAAAGGGAGCTACGATGCTCTGGTTCGTTAGAAGCGTGAAAACTGCTGCGATAGCAAGAAGATAGACATTGTAAAGGGCTATCGCATTCTCATGGAGATCCTTAACAAGGCGCAATGACTGTTAATGCATCTAATCAGTTGAAGTCTCGATCGTAGCCAACCTACCGAGTAATTTTACTGAGCCCATGTATGAAGCCACTGAGAAAATGTTAGCAAACAGCGACGGCTAAGTATTCCTGCTGCTCCCCATCTTCCGTTCTTTCTTCAATTTTTAGGTTTAGCTCTTCAGAGGCCATCCTTGCTAAACTAAAGAACGGCTGGATGTCCATGTCATGCATGATCTTGACATTGAAGATATCATAGAGAACCCTTAGTTGTTCCATTCGAACGTACAACTGTGATTGCACATTTAAGCAGTGATTGTCCCGAAGCAGCAACCTAAGAAACTACATAGAATTGAGCAGTACCCAGTCGAGAAGCTTGCGCTCTCCGCCTGATGAAAACAGGGTCTCTAGCAGACAATCCATGGCTTCCGCTTGCAGCTGTGCCCTGAATTCATATGTTTGCACCCCTTGCAACTTCTGCTGAATCCACAATGCAAACGACCGCAGATCCTCTATGGTATAGACCCCATCAAGCTCACGATCACACTTGAACAGCACTCCGACATGTTGTGCGACGAACGGAAACGGGAAGTCTTCTGCATGCTTGATCTCCAGCACTTCGGATACTGTTAAGTAGTTTTGCTGCTTGTTGCGCCGCACCTTTTCGAACTGTTATTATAAGAAGTCTTCGATTCCCCGGTTCAACCGACCCGGATGCTCAGTGTTACCCATACCTTTTAAAACTTCCAACCAGCAAATCAGTCCATGGAATCACATGAGACGCTGCTTAATGTTCATCACCAGCTCGATCGAATTCATTTCCTTATTGGGGACAGTGCGCTCACCGAATAGGAAGGTAGCCATATCTGACCATAACTTTAGGTTTGGTTCGGTTTCCTTAAAGCGGTTTGAGAGGAAACGCTTGCCATCGCTTACGACTTTTAGATCGTAACCGTTGGCAGCGAGCTCATCACGTACTCCGCTGATTTCTCTCTCGATCTGGCGAAGCTCGTTATTGATGGACATGATGATGTCCTGGTACTCAATCTCAGTCACGTCGACACTTTCGCAAATCTTCTTGAGCCGCTCTTCGCTCTTCTTGAGAATGATGTGGCAGAAGGCCATACAGTCCCTATCCTCGGCTCTGATGAAGTCAACGGCTACCTTCAGACCGTTCAGGCAAAATGCGTGCTCTTCAAGAATTCCTTTTCGCTTATAGTCAACTGAATCGTTGTTCGGGGCATTCGGGTTCATACTGTTTGTTCGTCGAACTTGGCTGTTGGGCTTTGTCGAATCGTTGAGATAATAAGGTTGTTTGGATGGGCTACTGCCCTCGAAGTTGTTTGGCTTGCTGGGTTCGTAGGTACGGATAGGCTCCAATGCAGTTGCGCTACTGACTTTGTTTGCAGCGAGTGGACTGGTTGCTGGAAGTTGGTCCTTGTTTGAATTTGTCGAGAGGGTTTTCTTGAAGTCCCGTTGGAAATCCCAGTCCGGCAGGTTACCCAAACTGACCCTCAACCGTTCATCAACAGTTGGCGCTATGAGACTATTCACTTGCTGCTCTGGTTGCTGCTCATCCATAAGTTGGAAAAGACCAGGCCAATCAATTCGTTTGAAGTGATCCTTAGTGAGGACTCGCTTTAAGAGATTTTGGGTTTGAGTAGAGATGGGAATACTCTCTATTGGCAGTCTGAGTTCGTTTTCCTGGAGAGCAGAGATCAATTTGGCGATTGAATTGGACTCGAAAGGACAGTAACCGAAAAGCATTTAGAAAAGGACGACACCAAGAGACCAGATGTCTGCTTTACTGGTGTAAATCTCTCCCTTAAGCACTTATGGGGCCATGTAGATGGGCGAGCCAAGCATCGTCGACGCCATGTTGTCGGCGGTTTTGAGGTTTTTACAGAAACCGAAGTCGCCGAGCTTGAGCACCCCATTGTGAAATAGGATGTTGTCAGGCTTGAGATCTCTGTGCATGATGTTGTGCTTGTAGAGAATCTTGAAGGCCTCAACGAGCTGCCTGAAGTAGGTAAGTGCCTTCGACTCGGAGAGATGTCCTTCCACTTTGAGCAACTTCTCTAGAGTGCCTCCGTTGCAGAACTCGTACACGAAGTAGAAGTTGTTGTTGGTCTTGAGCATTTCAATGTACTTAACGATATGCGGGGAGGTCTCGATGCTGGAAAGAGTGTTGATTTCGTTGACGGTGCACTCCTCCAGCTTGGGGTTATCCTTGAAGCGCTGGACAGGCACTACCTTGACAGCGTACTCCTGCTTGTTCTTAATGTGGACTGCCTTATAAACCTTGCCATACACGCCCTCTCCGATGGGTTCGTTGAGCGAATAGTTATCGATGATTCTGGGCATGCAAAATGAATTATAAGCGTGAGAAGAGCACGGCAGTTAAATACAGTTTCTCCCAAGTCGGCAATAATAAAGGGTAGGCCAATCGCTGAAATTAATTCACCTATGATCCAGGTAATGTCTGCAAGTCTCGTCACTATCGTGGGGATCAATCAATCATCTGGAAGTCTTATTTAGACCTCCTCGGCAGCTGACTTGCCAGGATAAGTTTGTTTAGAAACGCCTGCCTATTTTTTAAGAGTTCGTCTGCACTTTCTCAGCTCTCAAGATTTCTCAACGTTGCAGAGGTGCATTATAATGGGGATAGTGCTCCTCGAGAGAACAGTTTCAATACTTCAGATAAACTCATTGACCATTCCTTCATCACAGCTGCACGCCAATCAAGTCTAGGATTGTTTCAGAATAATTACCCTCAAATCTCACTGCTCTCGTGATCCAAACATCCAATGATTCCCCTGATGAAAAAAGAGATGATATTAACTCAGGTGTTGGAAACTTGTTCTATATTGGCTGGGTTTGATCATCAATTCTGTCCTTGCGGAACAAGACCTCCCTGTTGTCCTCCCTGTTGCCCTCCCTGTTGCCCTCCCTGTTGCCCTCCCTGTTGCCCTCCCTATTGCCCTTGTTGTCCTCCTTGCTGTCCTCCCTGTTGTCCTCCCTGTTGCTGTTGGCCTCCCTGTTGCTGTGACTGTCCTCCCTGTTGCTGTTGCTGTTGGCCTAACGTTTGCTGTTGGCCGTTCTGCTGCTGTACTCCATGCTGCTGTTCTCCCTGCTGTCCTCCCTGTTGCTGTTGGCCTCCCTGTTGCTGTTGGCCTCCCTGTTGCTGTTGCTGTCCTCCCTGCTGTCCTCCTTGCTGTCCTCCCTACTGTTGGCCTGTCTGCTGTCCTCCCTGCAGTTGGCCTCCCTGCTTTTGGTCGCCCTGCTGTCCTCCCTACTTTCCTCCCTGCTGTGCTGGTTTTTATCCCTGTTGCCCTGCTGGTTTTAATCCCTGTTGCTGTACTTGTTTTAATCCCTGTTGCTGTTGGCCTCCCTGTTGCTGTTGCTGTCCTCCCTGCTGTCCTCCCTGCTGCTGTCCTCCCTGCTGTCCTCCTTGCTGTCCTCCCTACTGTTGGCCTGTCTGCTGTCCTCCCTGCAGTTGGCCTCCCTGCTTTTGGTCGCCCTGCTGTCCTCCCTACTTTCCTCCCTGCTGTGCTGGTTTTTATCCCTGTTGCCCTGCTGGTTTTAATCCCTGTTGCTGTACTTGTTTTAATCCCTGTTGCTGTTGGCCTCCCTGTTGCTGTTGGCCTCCCTGCTGTCCTCCCTGCTGTTGTCCTCCCTGCTGTCCTCCTTGCTGTCCTCCCTACTGTTGGCCTGTCTGCTTTTGGTCGCCCTGCTGTCCTCCCTGTTCCTGTCCTCCCTGTCGTAAGAACTCGCCATGAGCGTGGATCACAAGCAGGATGATGCCCAGCACAGCCAAAGATTTGTTCATGAATGAATAATATTCGGATCGCTTGAGGCAAAGGATTTAACTTCATATGGAAAGCTGTCCAGATTAAATATCATCGCTTATCTTACCAGGAGTTTTGTCACTATGATCATCATCTGGAAGTCTCATTTAGGCCTCCTCAACAACTGACTTGCCAGGATAAGTTTGTTTAGAAACGCCTGCCTATTTTTTAAGAGTTCGTCTGCACTTTCTCAGCTCTCAAGATTTCTCAACGTTGCAGAGGTGCATTATAATGGGGATAGTGCTCCTCGAGAGAACAGTTTCCTGCCAAACCAATACTTCAGATAAACTCATTGACCATTCCTTCATCACAGCTGCACACCAATCCAGTCTAGGATTGCTTCAGCATCATCGCCCTAAAGCTCACTGCTCTCCAGTGGTTCTCAATACCCAATAATTCAACTCCAGTATTCATAACTATTAAAACAAATGGGAACTGCCAGTTCAATTGAAAACCTGGAGGTTTGGCAACCCGCAGGTAACGACGATTGGGAGATCATCGAGAATGCTGGCTACTGCAATGTGGTTAGGCATCTCGCAACTGGTGAAGAAGCTGAAGAGTATGCAATCACACTCGATGGGAAGCATAGTCTCTTCGAGGAGTTCCAGCGATACGAGTATCGCTACCATCAGAATCAAAATCTAGTTAGCGTTCTATCTGCCTACAGGGAGAACGGTCAGTATCTGTGTTCAGGTTCTGATCTGGTACGGGTGCGCACTGAACGTATTCCTTACAGGCTCAGCGATGTCCAAAACATCTCACATGGAGAGATACTGCTAATCCTGCAGGAAGCTCTGGTTGGTTTCAAGACCATCTTTGAGAGGCACGGGCCAGTTCGGATCGACGAAAACATGGTTGGATTCACGCCGTTGGGAAAGGTCAAAGTCTGGTTATGCGATAACTTTGCGAAGAACAGTCCGGACGAACACAAACATAACTTCAGTCGGTCAGTGGGTAAGCCCAGTCAATCCAGCATGATCACTGATCTCTTCCAGGAGGTCGAGGTACATTCTGCTGGAAAGCGATACCCAAGCATGTTCAAAGCACGCTACGAAGAAGAGCATATTCAAACCTTCTTCGAAGCATCTGCCTTTCTGCACGAGTACTCAGAAGAGGAAAGGGTTGAAGTTCCTGCTTTTGTGCGACTCCCCAGATCCATCCAACATCATGGCCTTGCTTTCTAAAAACGCAACAACTATCGAATTCCAAACATTGTGCTCAATGGGGTGCCTCGTATTGATACTGAGGGGAAAAAATATCGAGGTGGTGAAAGAAGAATAGCAACAGAAGCATTCAGTAGCAGAGCGACGAAAGACACCAACAGTAATGTGCTGCGCAGAATAGCTGTCATAAAAGAGGATGACAGGACTCAGCAAGTTCAGCAACTCTAACAACAGAGATTGCTGAAGCACAAATCATCGAACTCGATGGCTTGTATGCAACCTTTGATGATCAACCTCACTCCCAACAACAGAGCCAAAGGAAGACCATTGCACCCAGATTGGTCGCAGTAATCTCAGCACCAGCCAACAAATCCGTATGGATCTACAGGTACAAGTATTCGGCAGGAAAGGGGACGTGCTCAACGATAAGTATCGGTTGAAAGGCTAAGGACATTACCCAATAATGAGTAGCTTAAGGTGATTAGCAGAACCAATCCCAAACAGATTTCAAACGGCCTGAAGCCAACAGCCCCTCTACATTTATTGATAAAACCCTCCACAAACCAATCCGGAAGCATAGGAGGAACGCGCATCCTCGATCGACTGGTTGCCCAGCGTCGCTGATAATGATCATGATCATGCATTTATCCTTTATGATTTAAGATTAGTGTAAGCAGCCAGCTCAAAAACCAAACTGCTTTGAGCGGTGCACAAGCTATCTCGCTTAATACTTCGAGTGTGATCGACGGGTTGACGATCCCGACCTAGCAATCAATGGAGAGTTCCATGTCGAGGACTTTGATATGCAGCTTGAAAAGCACATTGAGGATGTGAATTCAGTGAACATCTCCGAACGAACCCTTCCGGAAATCGAAAAATGGTTCTCCAACTGGAATAGCTTCAAGGTGTGGTTTTGCTGTGTGTAGGAAGAGCAGCTTGCTGGGGAAGTCAACCACACACGCTCCAATATCGTTCAGGAGGAAAAGGAGGCTTTTAGGGAGGATGGTTTTCTGACGAAGAACATCGTACCAATGGAATCAGGCATGTTAGCGAACGACTCCAACAGCTATTCGTTTGGTTGTATGCCCGAAGAGTCCATTGAAGGAGGTCGAGGGCATGAGCGGATAAAACTGAGAACATCAAAGCAAGCTATGGAGCTTTACAGGGAAGACTCTGCAGAGACAGCTGAAAATCTGAATATGAAATAAACTGGAATTTCGAAGCAAAGAACGGAGAAAACTTCTCCAACTCTGTTAGTAAAATCCGAACCTCTGAAGTATAACAAACAGACTCAGAAAATTGATAGTGATAACGCCCGCTAAGCTGACTTAGTCAAGGTCTTCGCCAAGACAGGCAGTTCAAAAGAAAGTCCTCCACAAAGTGATAGAAAGGGGAAACCAACACTTCCCGTGCGACAAAATGATTTACCGACAGAGCTTAAAATCAATACGATGGGAATCGTCTAGGAGAATGACTAAACCCTCAACGATGAGAACATAGAAGAGGACGAGGGGGTGGATATCAAAGAAGCTAAGACCAAAGAGTTCCGCTCCACTCAGATCAATTCAAATAGGGAATCAAAGGAGCGAGAGTCCAAGGATAATGACCCCGATAAACTTGTATTTGTCGATGGAGAAAAGGCTTCGAAACTGGCAAGGGTGAGAAAGCGAGAGAACAAGATGATGAAGACCCTGATGATATTTGAACCAGGACTAGCTACAGTTGCGGAGCAATCGGAGGAGAGCAAGTATCCACCGCCAAGAGCAACCGCCGAAGCTGTTGCTCCAGCCGAATAGAAGAAGGAACAAAAGAAAAGAAACTTCTTTAAGCGGATTCCAAAGGACATTTTCATCAGTTTTGGTTAAGAGCAGCCTCCATCACAACATAACCCCAGTGACATTCCCTGATGACTTTACCACATATTAGTTTAAATTGGGAAGTTCTATATTTTCCATGGCAGTTCTGACTCAAGGGAACGACCAATCTGCATAAAACTCATATTTTCTCTGTCTTCATGTAAAAGTCGGAGCAAACAAGATACCCAGATCAAGCTTCATTGTGGATGTATGGGTAGTAGATCCGCCTCCTGGTGTAGCCATGGAAATAATTTCCTGTGGAATAGGCCCTCTGAACGGAGCCATGCACGCTGCTTTTGTGGCCGTGGTTACGGTTGATGTCCTCAGTCTCATCGTGGCCATAGTAGCCGGCTCTCTCGCAAGCCCTGTATTCGGGTGTATCTGGCTGCTGCCCAATACAGAAACGTGGTATTTCCTTAGTGTTGTGGGAGTGCTCGCTATCCTCGAGTCTAAATTTGTAACAGGAAGCGATGCTGACCAGCAAGAAGAGAGCCAGGACGATAAAAGATTTGTTCATGAATTATAATATCTGGGAAGACTGGACCGAGGATTTAAAGACGTCGGGACAGCTAATGCAATTGTTCCGATAATTTTCATATGTACGCTCACAGTAGGTCTGCTTTGTTCGGTGGTAATACTGCATATATAAAATCCGTTGTCCCTCATTCGCAGGCAACGAAAGTTATTTGGTCTGTACTCGAATTCGGAACTCTGAAGCAAATGATATCTTTGAACGGCCCTCCATACCATCATAATGGAGTTGGACCTTTCTCGAACTAAGTTTACGAGCTCTTGGAGGGACTATTTCCAATTGGACAAATACCGTGATCAAGCTTCATTATGCCATCTCCTCCCCCATCGGTAAGGATGGTGCCTTCTCACGAAGGATCTTCGACCATATACAGGTCTGCCGTAGTAGCCATGGTCGTGATTGTAATAGCCCGCCCTCTTGCATCCGGCGTACTCAGGGGTCCCTGGCTGCTGCGCCTTACAATAGTCGACCCCACTTGCCGCACCGTGGTTGTAATAGCCCGCCCTCTTGCATCCGGCGTACTCAGGGGTCCCTGGCTGCTGCGCCTTACAATAGTCGACCCCACTTGCCGCACCGTGGTTGTAATAGCCCGCCCTCTTGCATCCGGCGTACTCAGGGGTCCCTGGCTGCTGCGCCTTACAATAGTCGACCCCACTTGCCGCACCGTGGGCGTAATAACCTGATCTTTTGCACGCAGTGTATTCAATGGTCCCTGACGGATGCCCATTGCAATAGGAGACAATATCATGGGAGTGTTCGCTCTCCTCTGAACTGTCTTCGTAGCAGGAAGCCATGCTCACAAGCAGAATGATGCCCAGCACAGCCAAAGATTTGCTCATGAATGAATAATATCCGGTTGGCCTGATCCAAAGGATTTAATCTCATAGGGAAAGCTGTTACATTTAAAAAATGAGCGCTTTTCTTACCAGGATTTTCCGAGGTGTGCCAGCAATGCTGCCCTGTGATCGCCTATTAATATGCCTTCACAGATTGAAGGTAATTCAGTAACTGGTATTCTGCAACTCTTCATTGCCCAATTTTATTTCTTCGCAGAAGCGAACTGAAACCAGTTCTGTTTGAATGATCGACAAAAACGAATGACTATTATTCCAATAGGAGGGAGTGTTGAGCCTCCATTAAGCCATTGACCTTGTGAATATAGGGGAATACCATCTGCACATTGGAACTCGTGAGCGTTTGTCGCTGAGTGACTGAGCTCCATTCTTATTCAGTCCTTGTCGTTAGTAGCATTCCCATGAGTATGCTGAAGCAGGTAGCTCGGCGGGAGATTCAAAGCAGAACCTGATATGTCCATGAGGCAAGTAACATTGAACATAAATGTTTAAGGCGGTCTAAATGGCTAATGGCCCGCTCAGCCAGCTCGTAGCTGAGCAAGTCCAATAATTACCTCTAGCGTTACCTATTGATCTTCGCGAAACTATCCATTGAGATGAGTTTACTTTTGTCTTATGTATAAATCTGAAGGTCTACTGGAAGCAGCTATTAGCTTTGGAATAGGCTGCAAGAATCTTCCAAAGAGGAGAATCATATACAATGTGTGCATGGTCAATCCAGTTCGTTCATAAGGTCTCCCACGTTGTACTTCAGGGACTTCGATTCCTTCCAGTAAGATGGAGAGGCGAATATGGCCATTCCCTCTTGTTCCTCCTTCTCTTTCACCTCCTCCACAACGCCCTTGACTTCCAGCTGGTCCAGCTTCCTCTCCAGCTCCGACATATCCTCCAAGTCCTCGATCTTATTGACTTCGGCTTCGGCGTATACTGTGAATGGTGGTTTGCTCAGGAATGCCTGGTGCAAAGCCATGATATCCTGCATTATCAAAGCTGTACCTCCTTGTGGAACATGACATTGTTCGAGTCGACCTTTCGAGTGGTGTAGCCAGCCAAGTTCTTTTCGGACTCGTAAGTCTCTTTGTCGATGAGCTCTCTGACTTTAACCCACTTTTAGTCTAAATAACCCAAAAGCTTACCGTTGAGATAGCCAATAATCTGCGGGTTCGTAGAGTTGCTCAGCATATGACCAATCTTAACTATATGACCGAGGTAACCCCTGCGGCAAGCACCCTTCTCCTTAGCCTGGATCTTAGCTAGAATAGCCTCGTCCTCTAGGGTCTGCTCGTTCAGGAAGGCGATGAGCTTCCCTTGCACGAAAAGATTCGTGAGTAGTGGATGGTTCTCCTCGAGTTCAAGCATGAAGTGTAGGATTTTGACGACTTCATTGTGTAGAACGTTGTTCATCTCGTACTCCCTCATGAGCTGCAGCAGTCGTTCAAAGAAGGGTGTCTGCGGCACGACTGTTTGGATGTTGAAGAAGTCGAACTTGATGAGGAAAAACAGGCACTCAATAAGCTTGATCTTTCCCATTCCAATAGTAGCGCTGCGTCTCCTGGAGAGGTTGATCTTTTCGACTGCCTTGGAGAAGAACTATCGGAAGAGTTCGCTAAGCTCAGATGATTCTGCAAGGTTATTCTTGAGGAAGGTCATGAGCTCCTGATACTTATCCACGAGTTCTTGGTTCTTACTCTGCTCCTTCGAATCGATGAGGTTGCGGATGCTCACTAGAGAGCAGAGGAGCACTGGAGTGTTGTAGATGCTGACCTGCTCATCGTCGCTGGTGATGTTGCCTATCAACAATTTGCAGAATTTGGCACCGTAGACGTAGTTCAACATCTCCTTGCAGCCTTGCACACTCTTGATTGTTGAGCTGTACTTGTCGATAACTTCGCAGAGGATCAGTGAGAGGTTCCCCATAAGCTACATTAGTGAAGGGTGTACGTTGACATTGGTATTTTTAGACAATCTGATGATGATGTCTTCGATGAGCTCCTGCCTTTCCGTAAGGAAGCTCATTGAGTCGATAGTGAGGAACTTGATGACTATTTCAGCGATGGAGCGAGAATCAGCGTGATCGAGGATCTTCCGATTCTTTGGATCGCTAAAGAAGAAATTGGTAATCTAAGAGTAAGCTGAGCCGTACCGAAGTAGATTTCTTGGTAAAGAGTGCAGTCACAATCCGAGAGAAGTAGCCAGCTAAAGTGTAGTTCAGTTCACCTTCAATGTAGCTGAACAGATCGCTAATCAGGGGTGGAACGATGCGCTTAGTCTTCTTCACCACCTGCTTCTTCACAATTATCTTGTGAGTCTTGGGTTTGACAACTGCAGCAACTTACTCGGGCTTCTTTTCAGCAGCTGCCGATTATGTAGGCTTAACAGCCTCCTCAGCGCTTTCTTTCTCCAACGGTTGCGTTTCAACAGTTACCGGAGCACCTTCAGCGACCTCTGTCGGAGCTGGTTCAGTGGGTGCAGCGTCAGCAGTCTCCAGCTTTGGCATATCGATCGGTTCGATCTTCTCTATTAGCACTTCGCTGGCTTGAGGAGGTGCAACTTATTGAGTGTCCTCGACCTCCTCTTAAACATCGATCTCCTCAACCTCTTCTTCCTCGACAGCGAGCTCCTTTTCGGGTAGCATGAACTCCGCTGGGCTGTTATTCTCGGTGGTGAGCACCTAGCACGCGACAAACGGGAATCTAAGTTTAAAAAGATTTGCACTTGTAGCTGCGCTTCTGTTCGTTCTCGGGTCCGACCTTGGTTACATACTCCAGTAGGGTCTTGTACTTGTCGTACTTCATGCTACATCACCCAAAGCCTTACAATTGCATGAGCTTTGGATTCTGAATCTTGAAGTCGTTCACGAAGGTCTCCTCGTCGAGTAATTTGTCGAGGGACACGTCAGGCTCGTCCAGCAGACTATTGATTGGCGAGTGCGCAATCGACATGTTTGGGCGGAATGGAAAGAGGTTGCCGAAATTTGAAAGGTTCATCATCCAATAAGTTAATACTTATGAACTTGGGTAGCTCGGCGAGCTATAAACTAATAATTCTCATTCATGAACATTGGTGGACAGAGAAACGACTTCAACACTGGAGGGTCTGCCCAGAATCTTGGGTCCTCAGTACCTTCGGGCTGGGGTGCAAGGCAAATCTCAGGGGCCAACACCAACCCTCTTGGAGGACTATTTCAGCCAACTTCAGGTACTATAAACATCTTCGGCAAACCGGCTACTGATACTACTGTGACACCTGCTCCCGGTGGCACCTATCCAATGAAATTCGGTAATTTTGGATCAAGTGTTCCGAACAACGCTGAAATGGGAAGAACGCAACCGACTGTACCTCCTCTCCCTACTACCAACATCTTCGGACCTGGAGCAAACAGTCAACCTACAAACATCTTTAATCAAAATCCATCATCCGGTGGAGGCCAAATGAGTTTCTTCAAAGACCAGCCAAAGCCCACGACAATGCTACTCGGTGCTT
>ERZ724508.1500-NODE-1500-length-13724-cov-4.730997_pt1 | contig 13724 bp, 18 predicted proteins | sample MGYA00376041_ERZ724508 | MGnify/ENA primary metagenome ERZ724508 (study PRJEB28724, sample SAMN07190887) | wastewater metagenome | isolation source: effluent of sewage treatment plant in Hong Hong | place: USA: Christiansburg, Virginia | collected 2016-03-01 ...
CCCAGTGTACTGTTACATTTGTGCTTTCGACGCCCCAACGAATTCTGCAGTTTGTACTTCCTGCCCGTTAAATGCGAATCGTTCCAACTCTACAACGAGCAACTGTCCATGCGTTAGTGGATACAAGGAATTGAGTCCGATGATGGCTTACTGCTGTGCTGAAAAGTGCAAAACTTGCGACCTAACTGGATGCCTCACATGTTCTGCATATGCCAATCGTGTTAAGGCGGGAAACGATTGTGTGTGTGTTGACACGTACATAGACAGTGGTAATGGCCTCTGTGATTGTGCCCATGCAATGGCAGAATATGGAGGAAAATGTATTGCCTGTCCGGTTCATTGTAACTAATGCGCATACTTAACGGCAACTCCGAAGTGTCTTTCCTGTCCTGAAGACTCACATAGAAATGCCACGGATCCTGATTGCAACTGTATTCAAAACTTTGTGGATGTGTCCCTCAGCGTCAAGAGTTACTGCATTCCCTTGTACTGCCGAACGTACGGTACCGCTGGCATCTGCATCTAATGTATCGATACTCGCTAACTCACGCAGGACGGGTGGGCGTGTTAATGTCCAGTCCATACTTACGATACGGAAAGCTATGGGTTGTGTGAGGACTGCAATTCAGTTATCGAAGGATGCATTGACTGTGCCTCTAAGAAAGCATGCCTCATTTGCGATACTGCGTACTCGTTAGTCAGTATCACTTTAGGTGCGGTTTGCATGAAAAACACAAATCTCACCGATTTCACATACTCCCAGTCTTGGCGCGGGATTCGAATTCAGCTTCGATTGACTGCTAACGTATCCAGCTATACGACAGCAATATCTGCATCTGCTAGCTTATACAAGGTCTACAGCTCCATTAATGGTACTGCACCCGTCAATGAAGAGGGATTGAGAGTCAACGATTATCGCAAGATCGGTGATGATGCTTTGGACATTTTCATTGAGAACCCAACTGGGCACTACGAAGGCTGGCTGTTTCATCTGACCTACTCGATGATCAACTACACCCGAAAGTACAGCAGAACAATCAATGGCAACGACAGCACTGGGGAGTACGAAGGAATCTAGGACAGTAGCAGTCTTCCCCAGCCTGTTGTCTATTCGAAATCGGAGGTTGAGCTGACAGCCAGCTGGTGGTACGTGCTGCAAAATATTCTGACGCTCATGAATGTAGTTGCTGGATTGGTCCTATATGTAATGGGGTTTAAGCATAACCAGATCTCATTCTTCTTCCAGGTTTTTGCGCTGATGGCCTATACCATTGACGACCCCTTGTACGCCAAATCAACCATTCTGTATCCTTTGAAGGTCGCTTACTATCAGATCGGAGACCATACCCCCCTGATGTCGATTCCATATACCTATCTGGAATCATCCTTAGGCAACTTTGGGTTCTTCGATTGGGACGGCAATATATATCGTGTGGCTGACATCACCATGCTTGTTGCCTTCCTAACAGGTGGACTCATTGGGATGCTTCGAATCGCCGACTTCGTCAATGAGACCACTAAACTGGGCGAGAAGATTTCAATAAAGAAGCTCAGCAAGTCATCTAAAAAGATTATCTACAGAATTCTCGAGTTTTTCTACAAAACCTGCATGATGCCCCTTCTGTTCTTCTCATTTGCAACGTTTCGCAACCACCGGGATATGAGGATGCTGTCTGGAGAGTCAACCTTTAGTACGGTCAGTCTATACACCGCCATAGGCTTTGTGAGTGTCTACACTGCAGTCACAATTTGGCAGTGGAAGTGGGAAATCATTGCCAAGGTACATCGCATAGAAAATCTGTGCGAGTATATCTTCGCATTTCTTACTGCATTTCTGCTCGTATTCACTATCAAGACAGACTACTTCCTGCTGATAATATTGGTGTTCTTGACACGGGCCATCGTTTACCTGCAGATCCGGAGGAGACTACTACGAGACTTCCTCAAAGTAGACTACATAAAAGCCTTGGTTGCTGTCTTATAAATTATGACGCTAGCTCTCATAAAAAGCAAACAAGTTGAGGTGCTGATGCTGTTCGTGTTCCTCACTCCGGCGGTTCAGCTAACCCATGAGTTGTTGGTGCTCATCAAGACTGCGAAGATAGCGAAAGCATTTCAAAAAGAATCGGTAACTGCAACTGAGCCAAGGGAGGTTGAGTATCCGGATGCAGTGGCGAACTTGGAAGAGGAAGTCACCAAGCTTGATCTACTGAAATGACTCTTGTATCAATATTGGATGAGCATCATTTTTGACAGTTGTAGATGTTTTGACAGCGCTTTGAAAACATTTTCTGCTCTGCCGGAAGTCGAGGCAGCGAAAGCTTTCTGGGTTTTATCAGTGGACTTAGTTAGAAGTCCTTATCTCGAATCCATTTTGCCATTTGTTGGGCCTTCAGTATTCGGTCGTTGGCTTATGTGATTTGGTATTAGCTCATCATTCCCAGCTTGTTGCATAGCTCGCGATCAGTCAATTCCTTGACAATGTTCTTCTTTCGAATTATCTTGGTGTGGTTGTTGGACTCGTCTGAAACTAAATAGCGGATGCTGCCTTTCTCCTGCTCAATCTTCCCTCGAAAGTGAAGGCTATTCTCACTCAGCCTTCTCTTTTGTGACGAAAGTGGTTTGCGCAGGGATTCGAGAAACTCGATTTGCTCGATGGATTGCCTTGACTTTATGACTGAAACGGCTGAAGGTCTGTGTTTGGTGTGGAGAAGCGCTGTTGGGGATTACGGTCTTCTGCTTAAGCATATTTTCATGATCAACTCATTTCTCGTACTCACCATGCCTTCAATTCGGGAACGCAGCTCAGCGTGCTTCTTGAGATGAATAGACATCCAGTACTCGTCTAGCCTAAACACTCTGGTAAGATCGCTGCTGGTGGCTGTCACTTTTATCGTTGCAGGAATACCCGAACAATTCTGGATGAGATCACCTTTCTTTGATAGGCATACCTTTCTGTAGACTAACTGCTCCTGCTGAACTACAGCCAAAGGAATATCGGCTTGCGGAGTTTTTTCTCCAGTCTCCTTGATCATACCTACTTCGGTTTCCAGTTATCCTTCCAGAACCACATAGTAGCTGTTCTCCCTCATCTTGAGTTCCTCCTTTCTCAGTAACTTAACAGAGTGATGATGGGCATCCTTTTCCGCATATCGCTCAACCTCCTCGTATGTTAATAAGTTACCAAAAACATCGAGGAGCATCCGAATAATCTCCTTCCTTTTGAGTGTTCCAAGATAGTGGTCGATGGCATTGTACACCGCTATTGGGACAGCTAGACATACTGTAGGCCTTTTGCATACTGAAATGCAGTCGTCGTGCACATCGCCGACATGCCATTGACTTGGGTGAACTGATAGCTTCAGCGACTCACCCATGAGTTCCTTGTAAGTGTGAGAGTTGATCAGTTCAGAAGCAAGCTGCTAGTCTTTGAACACGTCGTATGCTTGGATGAGACTGATTTGCTTTTCGTCGGATTCCAGTTGGATCATCGTTGAGATTATCTTCGTTGGTGACACTGGTCTCTCTCGGCGGTGCAGCTTCAACATAGCCTTGTTCTTATACCGGGTGGCTGAGTAAGAGACCAAGTACGTTTGGGGTTATGCAGCTTTATACTGGCTTGGAATGCCGATTCGCTGGTCGGTACGAAAATGTAGACCTCCCCTTTCAGCAGCCAGAATATATGGGTTCGCAGCTCACCGGTAACTGTGACCACGTCACCTGCTCGAAACTCCACGAGTCTGCTGTAGGGAGCCAGGCATGAAATTATTTATTGGAACTTGAGAGTCTGGACAAGCAGCAGCTCTCGGAAGAAGAGCGTTTTCTTAAAGAGCCCCTCCATGTAGATGTTGGCTGCCTGCTTTGATTGCTTTACACTAGAAAGCTGTGTGGTTCGTTGCTCAGGCTCTTTCGTCTTGTCTGGAGAATTGATGAGTAGATACTGCTCAACAGCTTTACGCATTCCCGTCGCAGCATTGAAGTGATGTGTTCTCATCATAGGTATGTTGTTCGTATCTGTCTATCGATCCTGCCCCTCCCCCGTACTATTCATTTCCCTGTGAGTACTGTCTGCTACTCTATACAAGTGCATATCACAGTATACACAAAACCTATGGTTTATTGATGAGAAGTGATGACATACTGTTGTGTCACTTATCAAACCCAACGAAACCAAATGTAATCAAATCAATGGAGTTGTACTTCGCTGTATGCTCTGGTTAGTCCGATAATCGCTGGCGTCTAATTCATTATCTGCTCAATAAATGTAGCAGCAAACACTCAACCTTCTCAACCGTGCTGTCACATTCAAGATGAGCGAGTATATTGGCGAGAAGCTGCATCAGCACCATCTCGGGGATCGCACTTTGGAAGTGTTGCGTCCTCGAAGTCACTTTACAGACTACAAACGGTTAAAGCACGCCCTCAACCATATTAAGACCCACCGCGAAAGGCTGTTTTTAAAAAAAGATCGAGTCAAGACGGAGGCTGATGACAGACCAGTCACTGTTCACTTTCAGCGCACCTCGAAGAATCTTTCGAGAGATTCAAGATCAGCCAACATACTTGCACATTCTCAGTCCCTATTCTATCCGAGGACAGAAGCGAACCAATGCCTACCAACTGAACCTTAAGACTTGGAACGTGCAGTGATGACAGCAAACGAATCTGCGATAATTGGGATGGCAGGTCGAAGCATGCCACAATCTCGCTAAGGTCTTCGAAGGTATCGCACAAACTGCAGTGACCAGCTAAAAGCTGAATGTGTATGGACGCAGTCTATACCAGCAGCTCAATCGCAACACACATCCACCATCGTTCGGAAGGAAAGGCCTCGACCTCGTTCCTCTATAACTCAGTACCAATAACTCAGGCAAAAATCAGAGTCACTATGCAAAAATATTCGGAGAATCGCTCCCGACGTTCATCAATACAACGGCTATGCCGAGCCTGTTAAATGGGCACAGGATGAGGAACCAGATGATTTCAGTAATGTTCTCGACCATATTGACGGTTCCAAGGCGAAGCTGTCCGATTAGTGGTTCAAGAAGGAAGGAAGGCTTGTCAAGCTGAGCATTCAAAGGTCACTGGAGATCAAGTCTCGTCGAAAAGGTCGACGGTTGCTGAAAAGTAGTAACAATAAGACCATCGACGAGCTGATCAAGGAAGTCAAGACATGAGCCACAGGAAGTGCTCACCTACTATTGATGCTTATTTTCAGAGTGTTTCCTAAGCATTTTGCGTTGACTCAGCTCAATGCACATCCATATACAAACACTGCATACACCGAAGAGGACATCCGAAGCGACTCCAGATGGAACCGCATCTCTACAACCCCAATGCTGAGCATGAAATAGCCTTCAAACATGTTTCGGATATGCTGTGGCAAATTGTTTGTTTGTCCGATGAAGAAATATCTTCGAGGTTCGCAATAAACAGCCGATAAACATCAGCATCCACCAAACTCATCCATAGAGATCGCAACCACCCAATTTGCGGATATTCAGTTTCCCTATTTCATATAAGTTTTCCCTAAGTGACTCACCTAACGATCAGCCGTTGGAGCATCCAAAAAACCTGCACCAACCAATAATACTGCACGGGTGCCCAACTAAATATTCTAATAAGCCACGTTTTTCATTGACCGCCCATCGCAAGTTCGGTGGGGTAATGCGGTGCCCTCAATGCCAAGCTAGCGTTGACATATAATTTCTGCAATAAACCTCAGAAGCCTCTGGAGAATACAAGCGTATGAGGTGATTTCTGTCCCCCTCGTATCGATTCCTTGCTATGGCGCGATTGCACACCGCCAAAATAAGCGCTGGCGAAATGTTGACGACCCGTATTTGAGTGCCAACAGTAGACTCCACTTATAATCTAAAACATCAAATCAAACAATGGACAGCAAAAACAACAGCTCAGAGTTGGAATACAGGACAAGGGTGGATTCGACAGCTTCGTCGGATAGCCATCAAAGCGATAACATCGATGACCTGGACGAGTGCTTGGAGAGCATCTTCGAGTGGTTCGCTCAGAAGAACATCGTTAAGGGAAACCCCGAACAGAACTACGAGGAACACATCAAGCGAAAGCGGGAAGCACTGAAAGCATCACCACTGCTTGCGAGCGCCAACCCATTGGCCTCGAACCTTCTGAGACGAAGACTCGCGTCACAGAAGTGAATCATGATATTACCGTACTACGCAATTTTCCCCACATGCTTCTTGCCGAAGGGATATCCTTCTAACTTCGTCTTCTTCTTTTTTTAATATCGGGAATCGCATGGAAGAATACTGAACGAAATCGGATTCTCGGTCATGAAGGGTCGCTTTTCAAATATTTTGCGGCTTGGGATGCTCAGGAACTGGGCTGCAAACATCAAATCAATTCCGGCTTCTAGTCTGTTTGGTACCGTTTTCCACTCATTTTTCGTAGTTCTAAGAGTTTTAGCCGCTCGAATTCGACTTCTGCAGGAACAAATATATTCCATTCTCAATGCGAGCAACCTTCCCCATAATTCAGCCAGGACCAGTTCCGACCTTCGGATTCGAGGTAACCTCCCTCGGCTTTTCAAAAGACTTAATTCGACTTATATTCGATTTTTAGTTTACGTTTTGGCGCTTTGCTAACAGCCTTCCATCGTCTCTTTCGTAAATACTGTAGAATCCGATAAGGAGTTAGAGATTTCATCCTTCCTTAGCCGCCAAAAGAGTTCGCTGATTGATCTCGAAATGCTGCTCTTTATTTGGTTCTGTAAAAATACGACAACACAAGCATCTGTTGCAACATCAGTTTAGTCATCCCGTTGGCAGCGGCCGTTGAGATTATCGGTTAACCTTGTCTTCGGGACTTTGAACTTATACCTTTTTATGCTCTGCCTCTGGATTGAGCTTCTTCTATGCCTCCTTTCTCTCTTCCTCGTTCGGATTGACAGCAACGCTCTTGGAACCAGCCTGCTTAAGGTTTAACTGTTTTGGCTTGTTTTCCTGACTCTCGATGTTCCTGACCTCGAAGGAATAGCTAATTGGCATCTTCATGGAATCGGTTAGGATGTCGCCTACCTCCAGGTTAGAAGCATCCTTCTCCTCCTCAGGGATAACAATAAACCCGTTGTGCAGGTCATCCTCTGCATCCATGACCATGTCCAAGATATCGAGTTGTAAGCTCTCGATTTCACGCATATTTCGGTAGATCTCGTCGTTGAGGCGAATGTTGCCTTGGTTTAGCTCTGCTAGCTAGCGGCACTTATCAATGTTTCGCATCAGCACTAGTGTGAGCTCTTCCTTCAGCTCTTTCATCTCGAGGTCCTGCCGTGGAAATCGGTTGAGGATGTTGTCACGTACGTGGTTAATGCACTGCTTCTTCTGCTCGGTGTTGTACTTCCTAGCCAAACCTGCAGCAGATGCTTTGTTTGTGGGTGGGGTATTGTAGGGTTCGGACATCTGAATTTAAATTAACAGTCGAGTAACTCCAACAGACTAATTGCGAATTGTACATTTCACCTCCTTCGCCGACTGCCTAGCGGTTGAATAGCAACATTAAAAGGAATTTGCATCATCTGCATGGCAAAAGAACATGCTTAGGGTCAAGGATATTGGAACTACACTTGCAAGCAGCAAACAGTAGCACCTTTCCACTGCCCACTTCATTGGAAAACTCTGCTGGCCACATAATTGAAGCTTACCATATAGTCATCGCTATAATTCCATAATGATTCTTCCGTAAGAAGAACCTAGCACAGTCGGACTTCGTCATCCTTCCTTTACCCGCAATGACCCTGGGCTTGAATAGGCCAACTGGTAAACTGCCATCGCCAAAAAGAGACGGCAATGCAATCGCCATCAAAAGGGAGAGCTTGTTCCCTACTCCATCGATCTCGAGTTTTTCAAACAGTATGGGCCTGGAACCTATTTGTTCTTCGTCTTCACTCGAAAGCTTGGAGTGCTCATGTTGCTATTGGCACTACTCTCAATCCCACAGGTGGTGAGCAACTACATGGGAGGAGGGTTAACAGCAGTGGGGGCAGGCTCCAGCAAAATCTACTTTATGCAGTTCTCGGTGGCCAACCAACCACTCACAGCAACCAACGACTATTTACAACTCCACAATTACTTGACAATCATCCCTGATGCCGTTATCTCTCTTGTCTTCTTTATCTTCCTTCTATACTGGGATCGCCGTTCAGAACAAATTGTGGAAGAAATGAAGAAGGAAAGTCAGTTACCTAGCTACTTCACAGTTGAAATCAGCAACCGCGAATTGCTAGGAGACCAGGTACAGCTGGCAATGCAAACCTTCGGAGACCTCCAGGAAGTTGCTGAAGTGAAGAACTACGATGAGTCGATCTCCCTCGCCAAGAAGATAAGTGAGACCACCATGTAGATGCGGCTTGAACAGCTCGAGGAGAGACCGTGTGAGGAAAAGATTAAGAAGTATCAATAGAAGCTTGAGGAGTACTATAAACAAATAACTGAATCTCTCACGAAGAGCAGGCTTTCTACGATAAAATACTTCGTAACTTTCAAGCGTATCGCCGACCGGAAACAGCTGCTGCAGTACCACCTCGAACAGACCACAAGCGGTTGTCCCTGCGGTCGCACCGTTCCCGAAAACCTTCTGGTTAACGGACAACTGCTCATGATCAAGGCCTGCAAAATTCAACCAGGGAGCATCATCTGGCAGAACGTTCATATTTCTTCAGCATCGAGAGTTTTCCGTGGAATATTCCAATGGATTCTCGTGATTTTGGCTCTATTCGTTGGTTTCTTGGCCATATCGCTGCTAAACATTCTCACACCGCAATCTCAAACGTCTAGCGTCGATGCCAGCAACTATACCTACTCCACTGTGGTGGCAGCAAATAATGCCAACATCACCCAAGCTTGGTGCCTCCTTCAAAGTCCAACAACTATCATTCAGAGTACTACTCTGCTCAGCTTGTGTCAGTCCTACTTGCTGACCTACTACTCCACTATCGGCATATCAGTTGCCATTTCTGTCAGTGTAATCATAATTAAGTCAATTCTCAAGCTATTCCTCACCTTCCTCGCCAGGTTCCAGCGATACGAGTCGTTCAATCAGCAAGTGTCTTCGTTAATCGTCAACCTCTTCCTGACTTACACATTCACCACCTTCTTCATTACTTTCCTCCTGAAAGCCAACATTTACGGAGTCAGCTTCAAAACGATAATAACAAACTTTGTAACTGATGCCTATTTACTGAGCAATGCAGCCTCCATCACCTAATTCACAGACTTCTCGCGAGCTTGGTATGCAGACGTCGGCTACCAAATTGTCATTAACTGGCTCGTGCTCAGCTTGATCCCGCACATCTTCCAACCCATTCTCTTGATGCTTGGGGAAGCATTTGATGAATGTGGAGCGAAGAAATAGCGACTTCAGAGAAAGATGGAAAAAGCGATCGAAGGCAAGGAATTTACCTTCGATGATAACTATGCTAACGTTCTCATGATCGTTTTTGTCTCAGTCATGTTGTGCGGCCCGATCCCGTTACTATTGCTCATTGGGGGCTTGGCACTACTCACTCGCTACTTGTTCTGGAAGTACTACTTCATACGATTCTGCAAGATAACACCAACCTTTGACGAAAGTCTAAACTCCAAAGTAACCGGAATACTCTACTGGGCGGTGATAGCTCATTTATGTGTCTCAATCTATGCCTTCGGCAACACGGAAATCTTTGCGGTAACTGGATCCATATAGCTCATCAATAGCCTTGCTTCATCACTCGCCACAGGCTCAGGAAGTATCGTATCAACGCTTATTTCTCGCTGTGCTGTGAATTGGTTACTAACAAGTGTGCTAGCCTTCGTTATTATTTCCTACGTGCTCAAGACATTCTTTGTGGATTCGATCATGTCACTGGCGAGGATGTGTGCTAAGGATAAACTACCCACAGTCTTGGTTCAAAATAATCAGGAGTTTATGGCAGCCGACGAAAAAGACTTTGTAACTTCGTACCGGATGGACAGCAACCCCAACTATGAGGAAATAGTTTCAATCCTACGGTCGTTTGGCAAGCGCGTTCAGAGACAGTCAGTTATGGCGGTCCCCCTTTCGCCGTCTGTACACCCAGTGTGATACTTCTTAACATCATCTCAACGCAGGTTGTCATTTGTGCATCGTAGACAGGTAATCCTCCATCCATGGTCTCATCATCCGACGTTCAGGAGTGGATACAGCACACCACTCAGTTACGTTTTCGACTTCCTTCCTTGGTGTGTTCTTCTGATGGAGTTTCTTATGAACAGTGAATTTATTGACTCGTATTCGAACACCAAAGATCCCTTTGAGGAGGCCTGTGACGTAGGTCTCAGGTGAATCTCTCAACCGCCACGAAGAACCAACCGACTGCTCGAAGAAGTCAACTTCATCGGAAAGAATATTTTTTAGCTCAGCTTCAGACTCAACCAGAGTCATCGACCCTGTGACCTGTGCGGAGACGAAGTTCCAAGTAGGAACCACCTCGCCTGTTGTTAGCTTCTTTTCGTAGACTGTCGGCGATATGTAGCAATCTGCACAGTTGAAGATCACTCGCACCCTAATATTTTTGTGCTCGTCCAACAGTGCTTTAAGGTGGTTTTGCAAGTGGAGGTGGCCCAAGAGGGAGAGCTCCTACTTGTCATCAGCTATGACTCGATCCTGCAGCTGCTTGGATACAAAGAGAGGTGCGAACACTGCATCGATCTCTGGGTAGTCGCAGCAGACTATCGTTGAGAACTTGGTTGCGTTGATGACTTCAAGCAGTTCCTTCGTGCTATGGTTATGGTATTCAGAAGGCGGGTATTGCTTGCTCTTCTCCATAAATAATAGATATGCACTATTGAGTTCAGTTGAGAAAGCTGTTACTGGAGTTTCTGCCAAACCGATCTCGGGTCTGATCACCGCAAACAGTCGATGTTTCATTGCTTACTTCACGGATTTCTACATTTCAAGTTCTCTTACACGACAGCATCAAGTTTACTTGTGGTTTCTTTGGCTGAGTGACAAGAGTGTGGTAAGCTTGCTACCTCTAGTGAGATCCTTATTGGTTGCCTGGATAGGTTGTGTTTTGCTCTTCGTCAATCTCCTCAGCAATATTTTATTGGTGTTTGACTGAACGAATATCGAGTTTCTTCAGCTCAGCCTCGAGGCTCTTCGACATCGTCATATCCAGGCTTTGGGAGGAATCTTTACTCTCAGTAATCAAATCGAAGTGGTTGAGGGTATGCTAATTTACTCGAAGCGTACCTGCAGACTTGATTTGATGAGCGTCCCTGCATGGGAAAGACTGTAGTCAAAGAGCGTGCTGTCCAGCACAGTTTGAGGCTCTTCCTCCACTTCTGTGATGAGATCCTGCAAGCAGTCAAGCTGATCTTGGAGCGCTTGCGTTGCAATTTCAAGCGATCTGCTCGTCTTGAGTTGCTCGGGAGAAAATTTGTACGATTCGGCAAATTGTACATTCGATAGTGGATCTTCCTCGTTTTTAGTTTCTACCTTCTTGAGGATCTTGGATTCGATAGTTAGGCTTCCGAAAGTACAGTCGCCACCTATCAGTGAGCTGCCTTCTTTTTCTTGTACCTTTGGCTATTTGTTTGCTATTGGCTATACTGTCTTTTCCGAGCCCAACCTCATAAACCCTTCTGCTACCACTTCCTTGAGTCTTTCCAGCTTCTCTTGAATCCGCCTTTCATATTCATCAACAATATCAACCCCATGATCCTCTAGCTTGAGCTCTTTGAAGTTCTCCGCAGTCTGCTGCTAACATTACCGGATCTTCTCGATAATGGATAAGCGTTGTTCCTCTACGAGCGACTTATTGATTTTGGAAGGAGATAGCTTCGATCGTTCGTCTGCGACAATAATACTGCTCTTTTGTTTGCGTGTTCGAATCTTCTCGTCGTTGCCATCGATAACTACCTCGAATTCTTTTTTCAGTTGGTTGGCAGTTGCAGCGTACTGTTGCATGCATTTGATCATCGTGGAATCAAATAGAAGCTACGATGGTCCAGGTCGTTTGGATTAGTCCTTGTTTAAGATCTTTGATGTCATTATCCGGATGAAGTTTTGGGAGTAACATCCTGGAATACGCTCAGTCGGGAGCTGCTTGGTCAAAATGTTACGGGTCAGCTGTGCCAAGCTTTTCCCTTCATAGGGATACTCCAAGCAGGTCAGCCCCCAGATGACGCAACCAACACTCCAAATGTCACACTTTTTGGTGTAATGTCCATCTCCTCTGCAAAGTTCTGGGCTTAAACAATATTCTCGATCACTCAGATATCCTTTGAGGTAGCGCTGGTCAACGATTGGGAGACCCGGCAACGCGAAGTTGGCAAGTTTGACGTGGGCGTTTTCCTGTATCATCACTGATTGGAGACCGATGGCTCTGTGCACAATGCCTTTCTTATGGATGTGATCTAAGGCCATCAGGAGCTGCAGTAACCAGTTCAGTAGTAGCTGTTCGCTTAGCAGATGCTGGCTGGAGCGGCGAGCGGCGACGTGCTTGGCGAGAGTGCCCACTACTGCTATCTCGCACAGGTACTTTGAAAGTCCTCGACAATCAACGTAATGTTCTCCTGCTCATCAAAATATTCGAGATGGCTGGCAATGTGTGGGTGCTTCAGAGCAATAAGCGAGTCAAGCTACGTGAGCCAGTCTGTACGTACTGCTTGAGCGTAGGGATATTAGCGATGGGTACATTTGCGAGCGAGATACGCTTAGCTAGGCAGGGCTTCTTAGTTGCCCGGTTCAGAACTCGAAAGGACTGGCCTGGGTGGTGTAAGTTGTACCGTAGGTATCAGGAATTGGCTCTGTTGTTGTATCGTACTTATCAGCGAAGTTGGCCATCGATAGTGAATATTATTAAAGCAGTCCACACCCTCTGAGGACGAGCGATTGAACTATCTTTCGAGTTTCAGTATACTTATCGGCAATCAACTATTCCACGGGTAACTGCAACTTTCGCATCAGAAGAATTGAATGAACGAGATGTTCGGATATCCCTACTGATATTCAACTTTAATACGCTCAATACTGAAGACAGGAGTGCGAAAACGAGAAAGGACAAAGGTTGGATGTGAACATTAGATTATGTTGTTCAAACACATGCGGCAGGAACAGCTCTTAAAGTTAGCAACATGTCTGGAGGGAAGCAGTTGACAAGCTTGAACTCTGCTAACTTATGGGATTGATTGGCAGAGCCGATCAATTTCTCCGTCGCATATTTGTACAGTACAAATAAAGAACAGCTTTTCGTTTTAACTTCATTGAACTAATGTCAATGCTGCCTTCGAAAGAATAAGCCAAAGCAACGAGTTGATTTATTCGCTGAGGGTTTTACTCATAAACCTTCTGATTTTGATCACACGGCTAAAATACCTCCTGACTTGACGAGAAGAAGCAAATGAGTGGGAAGGAACTTAGCCACTCGAAGGAGTGCACCGGTGCTGTCATTGTACGTTGCTAACTGCCAATAGTCTCTTCTACTGTGCTAATGAGAAACTCCTATTTGAAATCAACCTAACATTCAACCAATTACACCTCAAGATAATTCCATCGAACCAAAGAGCGGCTCCATCATTCTGGAGTAAGCTTCGCCTTCATGAAAAAAGATACAATTTATGCGTTTCCGATAAAGTGATCAGCCAAAATCCATTCATCTTCGCTCAGCAGTTGCATACCCAGCTTGTAGGAGGTACAACTGTCTCAATGATATCTTCCGGCTGAAA
>ERZ724508.1503-NODE-1503-length-13704-cov-4.848927_pt1 | contig 13704 bp, 10 predicted proteins | sample MGYA00376041_ERZ724508 | MGnify/ENA primary metagenome ERZ724508 (study PRJEB28724, sample SAMN07190887) | wastewater metagenome | isolation source: effluent of sewage treatment plant in Hong Hong | place: USA: Christiansburg, Virginia | collected 2016-03-01 ...
AATCCCCAACACCTTCGCCCTGACCAAACCTGCCCGCGCCCGTGAACTTATGGAAGTGCTCGCAAGTATTGAGTCGCGTCTGGCGCAAGAGTCCGTCTAATCTGTAATTATTCAGTTCTTTAGGGCGCGTGGTCCACGCTGCCCTGCAGTGTACAATCGTGTAAACTTGTCGCCTTCCTTTTCTGCTCCTCCGGATACGACATGTCCCTCAGCGCACTCACTGCTCTTTCCCCTATTGACGGCCGCTATGCTGGCAAAGTTGACGCACTGCGTCCCATCTTCAGCGAATACGGATTGATCCGGGCCCGGGTTGAGGTGGAGGTTCGCTGGTTACAGTGTCTGGCCGCCCACCCTGGCATTCTTGAAGTGCCCGCCTTTTCGGCTGAAGCCAATGCCTTCTTGAACAGCATCGTGACCGATTTTTCTGAGACAGATGCGGGGTGGATTAAGACAACCGAGCGCACCACTAACCATGATGTGAAGGCCGTCGAATACTTCCTCAAGGATCGTGTAGCCGGTGTGCCTGAGCTCGCCAAAGTGAACGAATTCATCCACTTTGCCTGTACATCAGAAGACATCAACAATACGTCTCATGGCCTTATGCTGAGCGCAGGCCGCAAGGTGCTGGTCGCTGAGATGCGCAAGGTGCTGGAAGCCATCAAGACGCTAGCGCGTGCGCAGGCTGATATGCCCATGCTGTCACGCACCCATGGTCAAACGGCCTCCCCGACAACGCTCGGTAAGGAAATGGCCAATGTAGCCTACCGCCTAGAGCGCCAAATAGTACAGCTTGAAAAGGTCGAGATTCTGGCCAAGATCAATGGCGCAGTGGGCAACTACAACGCACACCTGTCGGCTTATCCAGAGGTGGACTGGGAGGCAAATGCCAAGGCATTTGTAGAGTCCCTTGGTCTGACGTTCAATCCGTATACAACGCAGATAGAGCCGCATGATTACATTGCTGAGTTCTTCGATGCCGTTAAGCGCTTCAACACCATATTGATCGACTTTGATCGCGATGTTTGGGGTTATATCTCGCTGGGCTATTTCAAACAGTGCCTAAAGGAAGGTGAAGTGGGTTCATCGACCATGCCGCACAAGGTCAACCCTATCGACTTTGAGAATTCCGAAGGTAATCTGGGCATTGCTAACGCCATTCTGGGACACCTCAGTGAGAAACTGCCGATTTCCCGGTGGCAGCGCGATCTCACGGACTCCACCGTGTTGCGTAACCTGGGTGTAGGCCTGGCTCATAGTCTGATTGCCTATGAGTCCGCACTGAAAGGGATTGGCAAGTTGGAGCTGAATGCCGCACGTCTTGCAGATGATCTGGACCATGCATGGGAAGTGCTTGCTGAGCCTGTTCAAACGGTGATGCGTCGTTACGGCATTGAAAAGCCATATGAAAAGCTCAAGGCACTGACTCGCGGCAAAGCTATCGACAAGGAAGCCATCCAGTCCTTTATTGAAACGCTGGATATTCCTGAAGAGGCTAAAGTTAGCTTGCGTGCAATGACACCGGGCAGATACACAGGTAATGCAGCCTTTCAGGCTAAAAAAATCTGAGTGTGGTTTTAGCACTGAACTAAAAATGAAATGGCGGTTAATAACCGCCATTTTTCTGGGTAACGATTTTCTGGAACTGTTTCTCTGCAGTTTCAGCTGGAGCACATGATGAATCCGGATATGCCTCTTCCCCATCTTGGTGGCATTACTGCCGCTGAATTTCTGCGCGACTACTGGCAGAAAAAACCGCTATTGGTGCGAAATGCCTTTCCGGATCTGGTCTGGCGCCTGTCCCCAGAAGACATGATGGAATTAGCGCAAGAAGACGGCGTTGAAGCCCGCATTGTGCTGGAGAAAGGAAAATCTCCGTGGGAGTTGCGTCTGGGGCCCTTCACAGAAAAAGTATTTAACCAGTTGCCTTCGTCGCATTGGACGCTGCTTGTACAAGCGGTAGATCACTATCTACCTGAGTTGGCTGATTATCTGGAGCATTTCTCATTTGTGCCCAACTGGCGTATCGATGACATCATGGTGTCTTACGCCGTTGAGGGGGGATCGGTTGGCCCACACTATGATCAGTACGATGTATTCTTGATACAAGGCATTGGCAATCGTCGCTGGCAGTTAGGGCAGTCTTGTGACGAACATTCCCCCTGCATTGAAGGAACGCGGCTGCGCATTCTTGAGGGCATGGATGTTTGCTTTGATGAAATAGTGAATCCCGGCGACTTGCTCTATGTGCCACCAGGCATGGCACACAATGGCGTTGCCCAGAACGAGTGCATGACTTTTTCCATCGGGTTTCGTGCGCCAGCGATTGCGCACCTGATGGATCGCATCGTGGATCACGCACTCGATGCGAATGTAAATCGCCAGCTAGTGATGGATGCAGGGCGAGCAGTTGCTAACCATCCGGGAGCATTAACGGATACGGATATGGACAGCCTGCGCACACAGTTGCTGAGTCTTCTGGATGACCGCGATGCATTACGATCAGCACTTGCGCCCTTTCTTTCCGAACCAAAATACGATGACTATGAGCCGGAAGGACAAGACTTATCCGTTGCAGATATTCAGAGTGCACTCTTGGCGGGGGCATTGCTGCGTCGAGACCCTGCTTCTCGCTGTCTTTATACAGAACACGATGGATTGCCAGAGAAACTGTATGTGAATGGGCTGCACATTGAATTTCCTGGCCGGCTAGCACCACTAATACAGTTACTTGCGGATCAACGTTGCCTGACAGCTAAAGACTTGGCACTCTGGCAAGATGACATTGAGGCATTACACTGGATACAGGAGCAAGTGGCTGAAGGCCATTGGTTTGTGGAGCAAGAAGATGACAATCCCGATTGAGCTGGCATTAGAAAGTTTCAGACTCGGAGAGTCCGATGACTCTATTCGACTAGAAGGTATTGATGCGTTCCACAAGGCACAGCGTGTACTGATTGATCAGTCGAGACGAGAAATACTTATCGTTACGCCAGATCTTGAGCCGGAGCGCTATAACGACCCTGAGTTTGCCAGCGCCCTGTCCTCTTTTGTGCGTCGTAGCAAAATTACAGAGGTGCGCATACTGGTTGCCGACCCAACAATGGCGACTCGTTGGGGACATCACGTTATTACTATCGGTCGCCGCTTAACCAGTCATATTAAAATTCGCCAATTGTCTGAAGAAGATGCACGCAGACCAGAAGCGTGGATGGTGGCAGATGACATTGGCATGCTGCGACGTGATGGAAGAGATGGGTATATTGGAGCATTGCTGCCCAAAGCTATTCCTCATGCGCAAAAGGCACGCCGAGATTTTATTGAAATGTGGGAGCGTTCGGTAGAAGTGGCGGATTTTCGGCAATTGCACTTGTGAGATGGCTTCTGCCTGCTCAACAGGCGCCCTACTCTCGCCATTCACATCGCCAATAAAAAAGGGATCAAAGCTTGGCTCTGATCCCTTTTTTTCATCCTACGATCAGGTTAAACAATCACACCTGTTTGTCTGAGATGAGCAATAGAGTCAGCATCAAACCCATGCTCCTTTAGAACCTCATCTGTATGAGATCCTACTTCCGTACCGATAAAGCGGAAGCTGGCCGGTGTTTTTGAAAATTTGATGGCAGAACCCAGTTGCCTCTGCATCGTGCCATCCGGGCGCGGTACATCGACGATCAGGTTGCGGGCAAGAATCTGCGGATGTTCGCAAGCCTCGGCAAAACTTAGAACAGGCTCGGTGCATGAGTCAATCGCAAGGAAGATCTGCTCCCACTCAGCATAAGTTTTCTTTTCCATCTCACTGGCAATGCCTGCCTTCAGCGTGCCCACCACTTCGGGGTTACCAAATGCCATGGACAGTGGTGCCAGCTCAGGGCGGCCAATGGCGGCACAGAATTGACTGAAAAATTGTGGCTCAATGCCGCCTACTGAGAAATAGCGACCATCGGCAGTTTTATAACAATCGTAGAAAGAACCACCATTAAGCTGAGTCCCTTCGGGTTCTGGCTGCATATTGGCAACCAATGCCGGCGGAGCGGTCAGCGCATGCAGTGTGAAGGCCGCATCTGTCATGGAGATATCGACATACTGGCCTTCTCCTGTTTGCGTGCGATGAATAACGGCCGCAAGAATGCCCATCACGGCGTGGCAAGAGCCCCCTGCAACATCGGCGATCTGAACATTTACCGGGACAGGGCCTGTTGCTTTGCGACCGTTGTATCCCAGAACACCCGCAATGGAGAGGTAGTTCATGTCATGACCGGCTCGGTCTTTGTAGGGGCCGGTCTGGCCGTAGCCCGTGATTGAGCAATAAATTATTTTAGGGTTGATGGCTTTAAGCGCCTCATATCCCACACCCAGTCTGTCCATCACACCTGGACGAAACTGCTCAACAACGATGTCATAGTCTGCAACGAGCTTCTTGATCAGCTCAACCCCTTCTGGCTTTTTTAGGTCCACGGCAATGCCGCGCTTGCTTCGATTAAGAAAGGCATGTGCTGCAGAAACGCCAGCTTCGTGAGGGGGAAACATGCGCACCAAGTCCGGACGATTGGGTGACTCAACCCGCAGAACATCCGCCCCCATGTCGGCCAGCAGCATGGTGCCAAACGGGCCAGGCAGCAAACCGGAGAAATCGAGGACCTTAAGGGAAGACAGCGGGCCGGACATGGTGAAACTCCTTGATATGACTGCAGGGTCGAGAGCATAACCCGGGATAGCCTCCGGCCAATGACGCAACACTTCAAAAACATTGACGCTTTCGCTCAGCAGTAATGGCATACACTGCCACGTTCACCGTTGCGCCCCTAGTGAGGCTGGCGCTACCATTCAAGAATTATCGGCAAGTACTTGTCTTGCTGGATTTTTTCCCCGCTTTAAGGCCGGTGGCCCTGACCCCGGTACCCTGAGGTATTCATGCTGAGCAAGCTGTTTCGTTCGACGCCCAAGTGGCAGAGCATCAAGTCACAAAAGCGTATCGAGGCCATCCGGGAGCTTCTGCCGGAGCAAGAAAAGGACCTTGAAATTCTGACCCAGCTGGCAAAAGAGGACAGTGAGCCGGCTGTCCGCCGTGAGGCTGTCCAGAAACTGCATGACCTCGATATCTTGATGCAGATTCAGAAGCGCGATCTCGAAGCCGTCGTACGCGAGGCTGCAGCTGAGCGAATTCATGAGCTAATGGCAGGAAAGAGTCTGTTTAGCCCGCCCCTTGAAGAGCGCCTGCAACGGCTTGAGCGGATTAACTCTTCTAACGTGTTGCTGGCGCTGATTCGTGATGCTGAGCCTGTCGAGGTTCGTCTGGCCGCTATTGCCGCGCTTCAGGATGATATGTGCCTGCAGGATATTGCCCTGCACTCCTCTATTGCCCGCCTTCGACAAGCGGCAGCTGAGCGTATTACTACGCTACCGCTGCTAGAGGAGCTCATGCAGGCCTCTAAACTGAAGGACAAAACAGTTTATCGCATCGTTAAGGGGCGCCTAGACGAGATACGCGATAAAGAAAAGGCAGAAACAGAGCGTCAAGAGCGTGCTGTTACACTGTGCGAGCTCATGGAAGCTCATGCAAGATCAGCACTGAATCCGTTATATGCCGCCAAAACAGAAAGCTTGCGCATGCAATGGAACGAGCTGACCGCAAACCACAGCTTCTCCGTTGCTGAACGCTTTGCAACCGCCCACGCACTTGCCTGCCGTCAGGTTGCCGACATAGTCGCCGCCGAGCAGCTTGCTGCTGACCAGACACAAGCACGCGAAGAGCTGAGCCGCGCACTGGAAACACTGGAATCTACCGTTAAAGAATATCGTGGCCAGGATGACTTTGATGTCTCCTCGCTGGCTGCCGTGCGTAAGACCCAACGCTTGCGCTGGGAGCTGGCCTGCGAACTGCACTCCCCTGCAGCGAACTTGGTACAGCGGTATGAATCTGCAATGCAGAAGCTGGACAGTCTTGAGGCGCTCCTCGCGCAGTGGTCGATTGATAAGTTGATGATCGAAACGACGCTTAAGACGACTGAACCTGCTGTTGCTGATAAGGCTGGTGATGCTGAAGCTAATGCTGAAGGTGCTGGTGATACTAATGCCATCAATGCTGCCGTCCGGGATGAAATGCTAACGCAGATGATTAAGCATTATCGCGAAACAGGCTGGCCTCTTCCTGAGCTTCTCCAACAAGCTGTTGGCACTGTAAAAGAAAAGCCTCTTGTCATACATGAGCCCAAAGAAGACCACCAAAAAGCCTTACAAAAACAACTCGACCGCGTCGAATCGTGCATACGTGAAGGCAATAGTCGTGAGGCCAGTCGTCGCTGGCGGCAGGTGGCGGATTTTGCCCGTACACATCATTTAAACCACCCTCTTTTACAGGTGCTCGGTGAAAAGGTGCGTGAGCTAAAAAGCTGGGCTGGTTTTGTGATACAGCCCAAGAAAGAAGCATTGCTCACATCCATGCAAGCGCTTGTTGATCAAGACATTGATCCTGATGACAAAGCAGACCGCATCAAGGCGCTACAGGACGAGTGGAAGTCTCTCGGTGTTGCTGATCCAGCGATCGAGCAACCGTTATGGGAACAGTTCAAAACGGCCAGTGATGCTGCATTTGAGCCATGCCGTCGCCACTTTGCTGTACAAAACGAGTTGCGAGCCAAAAATAGGGAAAGAAAAATCGCCCTCTGTGAGCAGCTCGAGCAGTATCGCGATGCGATGACTGAAAATATCGACTGGAAAAATCATGAGGCCATTCTTAAAGCGGCCCGCCAAGAATGGCAGCAGCATCAGCCAGTAGATCGTCAGTCATTAAGGCAGGTGCAGAGCCGCTTTAATGACGTCATAAAGGCACTAGAGTCACGACGCGATGAACACTGGAGTCGTTTAGCACAGGGTAAACAAGCACTGATCGACAAGGCACGTCTGTTGCTTGTTCAAGAGGATATGCGTTCAGCCTGCGATCAAGCGAAACAATTGCAGCAGGAATGGAAGCAGATTGGTGGGGGCTCGCCACGCACCGATGGGAAGCAGTGGAAAGAGTTTCGTGCTGCCTGCGATGCAGTTTTCAGTCGTCGCGAAGATGCCTTCAAGGTTCGCCAAGAGGCTCGCGAAGGATTGATGCAACAGGCCGAGACACTGGTAACCTCTATGGAGCAGCTAATCGGAGATGCTTCAGATGCAGGTCGCCAGGAAATGTCCCGTCTGCACGACGCGTTTCGTGAATTGGATATTGGTCGTGACGGACAAGCATTGAAAGAGCGAGCTCAGAAGGCTGTGACGTTATTTGATTCCACTTTTCATGAGCACCGTCGTCAGCAGGCCAGCCGTTTACTTAAGGCTGGGGTCGATGCCTGGGTCGCCGTTTGTAGTGCAGAGCAGGCTCTTATTGATAATGCTCTGCCACTGCAGCCCGACGTTTCCGGCCTACCCAGTGTGTGGAAAAGTGCGCTACTGCGTCGCCAACAAGCAGCAGACGCTATCACTATCGACACTGAAAAACGGACTATTTGGCAAGAAGGTATCGAATCCAATACACAGACCGTACTGGATGCGCTGATGGATCTAGAACTTGCGCTGAATCTGCCCTCCCAAGCGTCGAGAGAAAAGGATCGACGTGAACGCCAGCTGGCTCTGCTACAACAGAAAGGGTTGCGTGCAGGTGCCTCTGGTACTAATGAGCTGGACCTTCAGCGAAACCTTCAACTTGTGTTAGAGACGGGCCCCATTTCGCCATTGCTGGTAGAAGAAATGGTGCCGCGTCTTTTGGCTATCACTCTGAAAATGCAATGAGTTTGAAAAGCTTTCGTTTAACGATGCTTTTTCAACTCGCGCGCCAGTAAAGGCCACACATTATCGAGCAACCGTTTCTGCGCTTGTGCAACGGGATGAACACCATCTCGTTGCATGAGTGCAGGATTGCCCCCAACACCCTCAAGAAAAAATGGTAACAATGCACTGCCGCTAGTCTGGCTTACCTTCACAAAAACCCTCTCGAACGACGTTGTGTAGGCTTTTCCATAGTTGGGGGGGATTTTCATGCCCAGCAAAATCACCGTTGCTCCGGCACTTTTGGCTGTCGTAACCATCTGCAGGAGGTTCTTCTCCATCAGTGCAGGCGGTTGTCCGCGCAGTCCATCGTTTCCCCCTAACTCCAGAATGACAATATCAGGGCGATGCTGGCGTAGAAGTTCCGGTAAGCGACGCACGCCTCCCGATGTGGTTTCACCACTGAGACTGCCATTAACGACCTTGTGCTTTCCCGGCGCAGACGAATCAAGGCGCTGCGTCATAAGGTGTACCCAGCCTTGTTGAGTTTCCAGACCGTAAGCTGCGCTGATACTATCCCCGAACACCAAAATTACCGCTGCCTGCGCATTGCCTGCCAGCATAACGATGGTCAATACACATAATTTCAGCCAGTGGCGATACATCATGTCCTCCGAAGTACTGATTGCGGCGCAAAATATCAGCAAGACGGTCCGTACCGGTACGGATGTCCTGACAATTCTTAATGGCATTACTCTGACCATTCATAAGGGTGAACGTATTGCCATTATCGGTGCCTCTGGATCAGGAAAGACCACCCTGCTCGGCTTGATGGCCGGTCTTGATCGGCCGGATACCGGCTCCCTCAGTCTTTGTGGGCAAGCATTGGATAACCTAAACGAAGATCAGCGTGCCGAGTTGCGTAAGCAGCACGTTGGCTTTGTATTTCAGTCCTTCTTGCTCGTCCCCACTCTAACGGCCCTTGAAAACGTCATGCTGGCATTGTCCGTGAATCATCGTGGCGACACTGTTACAGCTCGTGAATGGCTGGAACGTGTTGGCTTGGGGCATCGGCTGCACCACACGCCACGCCAGCTCTCCGGTGGTGAGCAGCAGCGTGTCGCGCTTGCCCGTGCCTTTGCCGGTCGCCCTTCTATTCTTTTTGCAGACGAGCCCACAGGCAATTTAGATGCCAAAACGGGAGCGCAGATCAACGAACTGCTCTTCTCATTAAATGCTGAAGCTGGCACCACATTAGTGCTGGTTACTCACGAGCAGCTTCTCGCGGATCAGTGCGATCGTACAATACGTCTTGATAATGGCCGTATCGTCAGGGATGACACCTGATGCGTTTTGCTTGGGAAGACTTCTGGCGGGACCTGAAAGGTGGTGAGTTAACATTGTTGTTGCTGGCCCTAGTGCTGGCTGTCACCGCAACGACTACCCTGCGCCACTTTAGTAGCGGTATTGAAAAGGGCCTAGAGCGCGAAGCTGCGCGTTTAATTGGTGCTGACTTGGTCATCCGCAGCTCACGCCCCGTGGCTGACTTAGTTCAAAAGACGGCGCAAGCCCAACGCCTTAAGACGGCATCCACACTTGAATTCGCCAGCGTACTGCAAGGCAAAGATACTTTTCAGCTCGCGGCCATTAAAGCCGTTAGCTCGCATTATCCATTGCGCGGGCAATTACGGCTCCGTGTTGGTGATAAAGAGGAAGTTACCGCCCGCACCCCCGCGCCCGGCACTGTATGGCTCGATGAGCGTTTACTCGGATTGTTGCAAGTGCAGCCAGGAGACTCGTTAACGCTCGGGGAAAAGTCCTTTCGTATCGACGCAATCCTTGCTTACGAGCCTGATCGAGGTGGCAATTTCTCTGCATTTTCGCCTAGGGCATTGATTGCCATCGAAGATGTGGCGGCCACGGGCATTATCCAGCCCGGATCCCGGCTGCAATATCAGCTCATGATAACGGGCAATGAGAGTCAATTATCCGATTTTAGAAAGTGGGTGGAACCTCGTATTGGCCCGAGCGAGCGCATACTGGATGTCAGTTCGGGTCGCCCTGAAATGGCCAGCCCACTCAAACGTGCAAGCGACTACCTTGGCCTTGCAGCAATCGCAGCAGTTGTTCTGGCAGGCCTGGCCATCGCTGTCAGCATTCGGCGTTTTGCCGAACGTCGTTATGATTTTATTGCCTTACTGCGCTGTCTAGGCGCTTCACGGAATGAGGCCCTACGAAGGGTCTTAGGCGAGCTTGTGGTTATTTGGCTGATTGCCATTCTCGCGGGAGCCATACTGGGGGGTATCGCGTCATACGCAATAGCGTTAATACTGGCAGATATTCTTCCCGCCGGCTTACCTGCTCTTTCTTTCTGGCATCCGTTGCTTACCGGAGTGGGCACAGCAACCCTCGTTTTAATGGGGTTTGCCTTGCCTGCATTGCTGGCATTGGGCCAGATAACACCCTTGCGCGTATTGCGAAGAGAATTGCTCCCGCCTTCGCTACCGCAACTCGCTATCACCGTGCTCTCATTGCTGGCCCTTTTTGCGCTTCTGGCCATTGAAACAGGTCGATTAATGCTGACCGCTATCGCTATTGGTGGCGGAGCGGTATTGGTTCTGAGTCTCAATCTTGCTTTGCGTTACCTGCTGAACAGCCTGCGCCATACAGGTAATTCGTCCCTAGCGGCACTGCGCCGCAATCCAAGCGAAACCGCAACACAAATGCTGGGATTAGCACTTGGTCTGACTGCATTACTGCTAGTTGTCAGCCTTCGTGATGAATTACTGAATACGTGGCAGACAAAAATTCCCGTAGATGCGCCAAACCAATTCGCTCTGAATATTGCCGATCACGAACTCGATGGCTTTAGAGGTGCCCTGCAGCAGGCAGGACTGCATTACTCGGATATCTATCCGGTAGTGAGAGGCCGACTAACCGCCATTAATAACAAGCCCGTACAGACGGCGGTTAGCAAAGAAAATCCTGATGAAGCCCGTGACGAGTCACTTAACCGGGAATTAAACCTGACGTGGGCAAAAGATTTACCCCATGGCAATACACTTTCAAGCGGTCAATGGTGGACCAAAGATTCTGCCATTAATAAAGAAGTATCCGTGGAAAAGCGTTTGGCGGAGCGGCTGAATATTCAGATGGGCGATACACTGACATTTACGCTAGCTGAGGGCACTCTGCAGGCCAAGGTTGGCAGCTTACGAGAAGTTGACTGGGATAGCTTCCAGCCTAATTTCTATGTGGTTTTCCCTCCGGGTGTAATCGAGCACTTTCCCGCTTCCTGGATGACTAGCTTTAATGTGCCAAAGGCAAAGCGCCCTGCATTGAATGATCTGGTCAAAGCCTTTCCAACGGTTGTCCTGATCGATATTGCCAGCGTTTTAGTTGAGGTACGGTCATTACTCGCGCAGGTTTCACAAGCCGTCGAAGCCATTCTTCTGTTTGTTCTGGCAGCAGGCTTACTAGTTATTGTGGCGCATGTCAGTGCCAGCCTAGATGCACGCCGCTTTGAGGCGGCATTGCTACGGGTTTTTGGTGCAAGCAAAGGTGACTTACAGCGAAGACTGTTGACTGAGTTTATCTTGTTAGGGGCAGCATCCGGATTACTGGCTGCAATCATGGCAGAAATACTCGCCGCCATGATTTACTGGAAAGTCTTTGAACTCCCACCCGTACTCCACCCTGCTCTTTGGTGGCAAGCTCCTCTGGCAGGAGCCGTCATGGTCAGCCTGACCGGACTGGCTGGCGCTAGAAAAATATGGGCCACTAGTCCAATGCTGACGCTACGTCGGCCATGAACTGAGCAGCAGGAAATATTATGAAAATAAATTGGCATGCGCTGAGAAAGCAGCCCGATCTGTTCTTTCTGGCACTCGATTTGACTCTATTGGTATTGATCACAGGTAATCTGCTCTGGTTACTTCTTGACGCCATTCTCATGAACACGGGTACCGGCATGTTGTTAGCCAAACAATGGCCGGAAATGATGCAGCATTACCGTGAGGTATCGCATCCAGATCTCCTTCTTTACGACTCCTTCTTCACTTTTTTTCTGATCTCTGAGCTATTTTTTCGCTGGGGATTTGCCATATATCGAAAAACCTATCACCGCTGGTTTTTCTATCCTTTTGTGCATTGGTATGACGTTCTCGGTTGTATTCCGATGTCCTCCCTGCGCATGCTTCGCCTTCTTCGTCTGATTTCTATTGGATATCGGCTGCAAAAGCTGGGAGTGATTGATCTTTCGCAAAGTAGTCCTTTCCCTCTGATACGTAAGTATTACCACATCCTTATTGAAGAGCTATCAGACCGCATTGTTATCAATGTACTTGAAGGCGTGCAACGCGAGGTTGAGGCCGAAGGGCCTTTCCGGCAGCGTTTAACTGATGAGGTTTTACTGCCACGACGTGATGTTATCGTGCCTTGGCTGGCAGGGCTTTTAACTACAACCAGTTCTCAGGCATACGGCGAACATCAGGACAAACTGGCCCGTTATCTAAAAGAGCGTACGCGGGAAGCGATTGCTACCAATCCAGAGCTCACGCGATTCACGCATCGTGTACCGATACTGGGCGCCACACTGGAGCGCGAACTGCAAACTATCGTCAGTGGATTGCTGGTACAGATCACCAATGATCTTCTCAATGATCTCGGCCAGCCAGGTAACGAAGCAGTAGAGGATATCGCCGCCGGCCTGTTTGATACATTCACTCGTGATCATACCGAAATGGGCAAAGCGGTCAGCGGTATCCTTATGGACAGCCTGGAGCTGATCAAGGCACAGGTTTCGGTGCAACACTGGAAAGTCCGCGAGGCCGGTGAATATAATTCACCGAGCGCGTAGTTAAGCTTACTTGACCCTACTCGGGCCTGCCCCTAAAGTGCCGGCCTTGTTTTATTAATCACTTTCCGGAGAGCTCACATGGGTGTCAGCCAACCTGCCCGCTTTGGTGAAGACTGGAGCGATGAACGTGTCCGCGGTTTCTTGGATCGCCAGCCAGCTGACGGCAGTAATGCTGACTTCCATGTTCTGATGTCGGCTTACAAGCACATGCGCCCGCATGACTTTGAACGCTTGCTTGGTTTCTTTGTGGCCGCAGGACGAGATCTGAACGCTACCGATAGTAATGGCCACACCTTATTGGCATTGGCACGTGAACACGTCCAATCGGCCGACTTTGTTACGCTGCTTGAGCAGGCTGGCGCGAACTAAAAGCATCGACCTAATCAATACCAAAGCGGGCCTGCTTGGTCTCTCTTTGTTGAAATCACAGCATGATTGCCAGCCCGCCCCGGTGTCTGGCAGGCTCACCCCATGGATACCATGCTTCCCGTTTGGCAAACCTTCAATACCCAACAGGTACGTGATCTTGCTTGGGTGCTGGCCAGCCCTCCTTTGCTTCATCCTCTCCATAGCAGGGCGGCATCAGGCCAGCAGGTGAGCTGGCTAAGCCCGGCATGGTGCGATGCTGCATATAATGTCTGTGTTGATTGGCTACGAGAGCTGGACAAGCATCCGACCCCACTGCTGCAGGCGCTTGTCAACCGTGATGCTCGCCTCGGCCGCTATGTCGAAAATCTTCTGGCCTTCTGGCTAGCGTGGCCGGACAACCCTTTTTATCGACTGCTTCATCGTGGGTTGGCCGTCCGCGATGGGAACCGAACCATCGGCGAACTGGATTTTCTAGTTGAAGATCGCTGTAGTGGCAGGCTTCAACACTGGGAAATCGCCGTTAAATTCTACTTGGGCACCTGCCCCGGTGGTGCTTATCGTTGCTGGCAAGGCCCTGCACTGCAGGATCGTCTTGATCTCAAAGTAGATCGTTTATTACAACATCAACTATCACTGCCTTTTACACTGGAAGGTGCTGCACTACTTCACCAACTTAACCTGCCTCACCCGGACTCTGTCTGCCTACTAAAGGGCCGTCTTTTCTATCCGCCCGA
>ERZ724508.1505-NODE-1505-length-13670-cov-13.491223_pt1 | contig 13670 bp, 13 predicted proteins | sample MGYA00376041_ERZ724508 | MGnify/ENA primary metagenome ERZ724508 (study PRJEB28724, sample SAMN07190887) | wastewater metagenome | isolation source: effluent of sewage treatment plant in Hong Hong | place: USA: Christiansburg, Virginia | collected 2016-03-01 ...
CATGATTCATCCCCAGCCTTGAAAGGCATGGGGTTTTCTCAAAGGGGTTATAAAAGATGGAAAAAAGACGAAAAATAAGTATATTTTCATCTCGTATACTTATTATATTCATCATATACCAACTGATATCTTTCAATCACTGGCAATCCGCTTCGGAATAAGTTTTCTTGTGGTAAAGTCTTGTTGTGAATCTCAAAAAATCACGGCATAAAAAAGTATCAATTAATTTCAAAGGATTTCAAGCGAACGATTAATGTTATATAGTTAGTCTTATGCCGTATTTATCTCAAAATCATCCTATTGCTGATGGCAAGAAGCTATGAGGACCTCAAGCTACAAAGATGTTAACTGAACATTGGACTGCTAATAATATATTTTGCCCCTCTTGTTGAAGTGCCTTATTACAACATGTTACGAATAAGCCATGCAACGATTTATTTTGCAGAAACTGCAATGAAAATTTTGAATTGAAGGCATCACATTGAAAATTGTCTACCACAATACAAGCATGAGCTTATGATGCCTCAATTCAAGCATTGAATGAAGGCCCAATAAACTTATTTGTGCTAAAATACTCAGATGACTTTACTATTACAAATTTCCTCGTTGTTCCAAAGTACTTCTTTACACAAGATATAATTGAAAAACGGAATGAAGCCAAGGTTAAACAAAAGAATTGAAATATTCGTTTATGGACTTGAGGTGTCATAAGATTTGATAGAATTCCAGAAAGCTGAAAAATACATTATATATCAAATGGAACTTATAAAACAAGAACGGAGATACTAAATGCATGGAAATGAATCAAATTTCTCGAAGAAGAGGATGATAAATGAAAAGGGTGGATATTTGAAATAATGAGATGCATTGAGCTCATGTGAAAAGTGGAATTCACCCCAATTGAGTTGTATAATAAGTTTAGTGATATACTCATGAAGCAATATCCTCAAAATAATAATATCGCTGCTAAAATTCGACAACAATTACAAGATTTAGAACTTGTTGGCTATATAGAAAGAATTTCAAAATGAATTTATAGAAGACGATATTAAAACTATTTAAGATGGAGAAAGTTGCTTGTATTATTTGATTTATTCTCCAGCGGGAATTTAAAAATAATCCCCTTATTATCGGAGGATTATTTTTGAAAATTGTATTCAATTCTTATTGCACGAATCTTGGACTCGGGATCATAATAGATTCAATATCGAGGGTTGTATTCGAAGTTGGTACAATCGTTATAAGGGATGGTATTCGAGTATCGTTCACACTGAATACTACATTCTGATATATACTATCAAGCTTTGCACATCCAGCCCCTTGAAGTGTATAGTAGATCGTGCCTGCTGATGATGCCTTAGTTTCATAGATGCGACATGCTGATCTCGATGCTTCGTCGAGCTTCGCAAGAATCACTCGAGCAATATACTCTGGTGCAGAGAGTTGTCCACGAACTGCAACATAAGCACCTGGAACTATAGCGCCACTATTCGTACTCGTTGCATAGAGAAGATTGCCTTTGCCACGATACACTGTAATCGATGTTCATGATTTTGGGGTATCGAGAGCAAACGATATTTGCCCAGCCTCAAATGCATATCGTTTTCGGTCATTTGCATTGCTAAATGGCTTTTGAAGTGAATCTTCTGCACCTTCGATAATTCCAGATATTTCACTCAAGGCAGGAACAAATAATACCTTCGTACCATTAAAATTTGCAGCAAGACTACCTGTTACGGTAATTTCTCGATTGGATGTTGTGAAAGTAATCTTATTCGTATTCGCTTCGATCGGTTGTCCAGTTGGAGTATTGATACGACACTTGCGAGTCGAAGTATCGTAGAATCCCATTTTCTTATTACACTCATGCTCCTCTGCCGTTGATTTGACTAAGACCGCAAGAAGAATAGCAATGATGATAGCACCGAGAGCTATACCTGCAATCATAATATTGTTCTGATTTCCCAAGGAATGATGTTTGCTCATAAAAAATGAAATGTGAAATATATGTATACTGTAATGATTTTTTCTTGGTTTTCCAATCTTTTGCCGTTTTTACTTACTGTAAAAATATGCATTCATTCCTCCTTGATTGAACTTGCGATTCTTAAAGGAAATTCTTCGTAGTTCTTCATGAACATATTCATCCGCCATGATGATACCACCTCGTGTGAGTGGGTGTTTGAGAAAATCAATGAGTGACCATCGAAGATCATCACTCAACTCCATGCGATCCCCATATGGTGGATTGCTGACCCAATGTATGGGCTGACCCAGCGCGAGGTCATCTCGAGAGAGTGTCTCAAAACTTCCTGTTCGCCACTCAATCATATCTGCGACGAGAGCTCGCCTCGCATTCGATAATGCGATTGTTTGCATGGATGCATCAGAGTCTGAAGCAAAAATCTTTATCGCCTTGTCACCATTCCTACACTGATCTATTGGGAGTATAGTAGCCTCAGACTTGTCGAGAACCTCATCCAGAATCCCATCATCATGCCATGGAAGTGACGAAATACGAAATCCTCGAAAGAGTCCTGGAGCAATACGACGAGCGATCATAGCAGCCTCGATAGCGATCGTCCCCGATCCAGCAAAATAATCATAGAATGAGGTGTTGCCTCGGTATCCAGAAAGTGTTACCAGTGCAGCTGCAAGTGTTTCCTTGAGTGGTGCCTCTCCTGATTCTTTGCGATAGCCACGCTTATGGAGTGCCTCTCAGGTGATATCGAGGAGAATGGAGAGACGATTTTTCTTGAGAAGTAGCTCAATGTGAATTTCATCTCGTCCATATTGCGGGCGAAGTGTTATTTGTTCATGGAGTGCCTTTGTTGCCACTCGCTGAATACTCGGCACACTGGAGAGCTCAGATGCGATCGAGGTTGCATCGATAATAATCGGATGATCTTGCGGAAGAAGTGATTGCCAATCAACAAGGGAAATCACTCGATAGAGCTCATCAAAATCACTGACTCACTCGAACTCTCAGACGACAAGATAGATACGGCTCGCATATCGACTCCCGATAAGTGACTGATAGATTCATCGAAGATCTGTCTCAAAGAGGAGCGAGCGATCTTCCGTACGAAGCAAATTCTGCCCGCGGTCTTGGATCTCGTATTTTGTGAGAGACTCAAGTCCTGAAATAGTCGTTGCAAGGAGTCGAAAAATATTTCCCGGTTGATGGAGATGGAGTTGGATACTCATTGAAAATGTATTAGAATCAAAAATCAAAACTTACGTCGCCGCCTGGACCTTGAGAAAAAAGTGTGGATTTATCATTGGAGAGGAAGGCTGGATAGAGTGTATCACATGCCTTCACATCCATGAGGGAATTGATCATTTGTGGACATGGACATTGATTGCAGGCAACGACAATATCGATTGATCCGTATCTTGATATAGCTGTTTTTTCACAGGCACTGGCACCGTCGTAGAGTCATCGAACTTTTCCACCGTAGAGTGAGCCATTACCATCAAATCATACATTCAGATAGAGGAATGATCCAGCATTGCGACCACCCAGAAGACGTAATGATACATTGTAGTTTCCAAGATCGCCTTGGAATATATGAAAAGACCTTCCAGGCCATATAATGACTGGATCGGACCCATCTCAATAATTTACCTCTGCCTGACTATCCCCTGTGTAGTTGATCGCTACTTCCTTGGTATCTTGGTTGATCGTCTCAACATAGACTCATGTTGGTGTTTTTTCACCATAGAGGACAACCGCCGGACAACCATTTGCAAGTGTTCCACGAATACTCGGACAGAGATCATTTGCATTCGGGATTCCATCATTATCAAGATCGGTATTTGCAATAATACCAACCGTACTCATACGGGTCATCACTGTATCACCTATCTTATCAATGAGCGAAATTTGGTGTGATCAAGGTGTCGTATAGCTCGAACTCCAGCGTGCTCATGTCGTACTCGATATTCCATTATCATTCCAGATGAGATCCGTATTTCCAGCTATCGATCCACTCACAACGGTTGGATTCCCACCATACAGGGTAGATATATTAGGCTCTAAAACTTGATTTTTATTATTTGAGAGGGATACGAATGCTTCGCTTTGTACACCGGCCATATCTCTCACACGAAGATGTACGCCATATGATTCATTGGGCTGGAGCGTAATAGTACTCGGATTTGGACCCGAATATGTGGTAACTATATCTCACGTTCCAGAAGATCGCTTGGTGATAATCCACTCATATGTAACCTCATCCGAATCACGCCCTTCGAGAATACTGGATAGATTGTAGCTTGTCACTCCACCTGCTGTCGAGCTCGAAGCAACTCAAATATCGAGACCAAAGGAATTCGGATTCGAGAATGGATTAACACACATCGGATTGAGACTAAATACTGTTAGCATGTTCGTCCATTCACTCTGGGAGATAGGGTCATTCCACTTGATCGTATTAACATCACCACTCATGAATCATTCATCGATTGCTTTTCGTGCATATCTATTCCACCGTGGATTCAAGTCACCTATGATGCCACGATCAGTCTTATCAGTAGCATCCCATGCATCACTCCAAATTCAGGCTCGCCTCAAGAGTACCGCGGTCGCCTCAATTCTGGTGATCGTATTATTCGGACAGAATTTTGATCCGGTTGCATTGGTACCATCCTGACACAGGGTCGCACTATCATACCCCTCCACATATCATTTTGAGATTGCTTTCTCAATACAATAATAATCAGGATTCGAGAGTCACACATCCGCAAATCGAGGTTTTTCGAATTTCCAAGCATCGATCGCATTCACAATCTTGCATGAGTCACAATTGACCTCAAGGAGCGTCGAGATAAATTGTGATCGAGTTACATCTCCAGATGCAGCAAAAACGTTCTCTGAAAAAAAGAGGGAGCTGAATATCAAGAAGATACCGATCAGGAAGCGATACTGAGGAAACTTCATGGGAAAAATTACGAAGGTTGGCGATAATGGACAAAAGATCCGATCGTGAGTTGATCCTGCTGGGAATCAATCAATTTATATTCTATTTCATCATACTCATCTACTTCCGGAGCGGCTATTTCTCGGCGAATAATAGCTGTCTTTTTGCGAAGTTCCATGATATATCCTTGGCTCTCTTGTCATTTTCGCTCGTCTCTCTGCTCAGTATATATACGCTCGAGAAGAGTGCCGATCTCTGTTGATCTTTTTCTCGTCGTCTCATCATCTACCTTATTCGGAAGCTTCGAGCTTGCCGCAAGAGGTTCGTCATGATATTCAAAAATTCCTACACTCTCAAATCGTTCTCGTTCGACAAATGTCTTGAGAATATCAAAATCCTCATCTCGCTCACCAGGAAATCCAACGATAAAACTTGTTCGGATGAAAGAATGAGGAAATTTTGTACGAATACTTGAGAGCATCTCGTCAATATGAGCACGGTCATAGTGACGACCCATAAGCTTGAGGATCTTTTCGCTTGCATGCTGAAAAGGTATATCAAAATAGGGAAGAAATTTCTTGAGATTTGCGAGTCGATCGAGATGCTCGAGGGTAAGTGTATCAGGATAGAGGTAATAGACTCGAAATTTGAAATCTCATTCTAATTGATCTATCTCTTCGAGAAGATCGAGGAGAAGACTCTTACCATCATTGATGTCCGTACCATATCGTGTCGTATCCTGCGCGAGAATTTGTACCTCACGAATCCCATTTGCAAGCATCGTCTTCACTTCTGTAAGCACCTCTGGAATCTTTCGGGAGTTCTGTCGTCCTCGAATATTCGGAATAATACAAAAAGTACAATTGTTATCACATCCCTCTGCAATCTTGAGATATTCATATCCAAAAGGAGCATGAATATAGGCTCGCACTTCATTTCCTGTCCAGACGAATGCTTTATTTCATTTTCCAGGCGCCTGAATAGACTCAAGATACTCAGTGAGTTTTGCTTCTTTGGATTCATGGGCCGCTTTGCGAGCACGAGCAATAGCAGTAAGATTGAATTTTGACTTCTTACCGGTTACAAGCTCTTCGATCGTCGAGTAGCTAATAAATGGGATCACTGCCTTGAGATTCTTGAGACTTGAAAGAAATGTATCATCTTTGACTGATACATAGCATCCCATCAGGACAAGTTTTTTACCAAGAGAGTCATAGTACGCGAGAGTTTCTTCGCTTTCGCGACGGGCGGAGGAGAGAAAACCACATGTATTCACGATAACATATTCAGCATTGGGATCCTCTGGATCACTGATATACTCAACGGGAGCACGATCGCTCCATTTGAGGATTTCTCCGATCGCAAACTCCAGATCGACAAGATTTTTCGAACAACCAAGATTTACAGCAGAAAAAGCAAACATAGAAAAATTTGGGAAATTATAGCGAAAAACACTAAAAAAGCGAAAAAAGAGAAAGATGAAAAAAGTTTTTTTGACAAGTTATCGACAAAACATAGAATTGGCGTTTCACTCAATTTTGAAATTTGTTATTTCTACCCAATGCAGAATCTTATAATATCAAACGAAGCAAACGATAACTCTGTTATCAATTCAATTCATCCGACCACGATAGGATACTATTATCCAGGAGAAAATCCAGAATCTTGGAGTCCAGAAGAATATCGAGAAAAATATGATACTCTTGTTGCTAAACTCCGAAGAGATATTGAATATAAAGCAAAAGCAGGGTTTTTTGGTGATCAGGTGCGAGAGATAATTCGTCAAGATTTTGCAAATGAGAATATCGCGCTATCGAGCGTATTTCGCTCAAGGCCAGCTGGATCACAAGAGTGGTCAAATATCGGTGCTAGCGTAACAATGATGAATCAAAATGGCGAAAAAGAGCATGCAAATATACCACTCCCTGATAATATAAACGATGTACGGACCTATATCCTCTCACAAATAACTATGTTGATTGGCGAAAAAGATAACTTCAATGTGGTTTCCTTGGAACAAACAAGAGATGCAGCATAATTCATCTTGTGTCTTATAACAAAAAAGATTGCTAAGGTTGGCAATCTTTTTTGTTTGCATTCTCGAAAAGAATCAATATTGTATCATCATACTAATACAATATATGAAATATCCAGAGTCCTTGAAACTTATCAATGATACACTGTGGCGAATCCACACCATAGAAGATCTATCAGGTGTGCTTACTGATCTTCTTACGCCTGCGGAAATTACTGAGGTTGCAGACCGTATACGACTCCTCAAGATGCTCCAGGAAGGCAAAACTCAACGTGCTATTGCTGAAGAGCTTGCCATCTCGGTCACAACTGTCAGTCGTGGTAATCGCATCCTCCAATACGAAGACAACACTATTTCAAAATATTTATAGACTATGAACTCCACAAACGCAACTCATCTTGAAGATGAGGGGGTATTTTATACTACGCTACGATCAATATTTCTCGAGATTTCACCTATTCAGCTGACAAACTATCTTGCATCCCTCTCCAAAGAAGAGATAACAAAGATCAAAACTATGTTGCCCGAAAACCCACAAAGCATTACCTCTGAGATTCGAGGAAGAATAAAACATATATTACAAACTTACTTTGACCCATTATGACGCTAAAAGAAACCATTATAAACCAATCTGGATACTTTGGTAATTTTGGTGGAGCCTATATACCAGAACTACTCTATCCACTGATGGAAGAAATATCATGAGCATTCTTTCGGCTCAAGGATGATCCAAATTTTCTCAAAGATCTACATGTGCTCTATCGAGAATACGTCGGGCGTCCATCACCCCTGGTGTCATGTGATAGGCTCTCTCAACATCTTGGTGGAGCAAGACTCTTCGTAAAGAACGAATGAATAAATCATACATGAGCTCATAAGATTAACCACTGTGTCGGGCAAGCGTTACTTGCAAAATATCTTGGAAAAACCAGAATTATTGCTGAAACAGGTGCATGACAACATGGAATCGCAACAGCAAGCATATGCGCACGCATGGGGATAGAATGTGTTATCTACATGGGAGCGAAAGATTATAACCGCCAAAGACCAAATGTATATGCCATGGAGTTGGCGTGAGCGAAGGTAATCCCCGTTCATACCGGGAGTGCAACTCTTCGTTCTGCGATCACCGCAGCACTTCAAGATTTGATAGCTCATGCTGATGAGAGTTACTATCTTCTCGGTACTGCCTGTGGTCCTGCACCCTATCCATCCATGAACGTATTTTTTCAGAAAATTATTGGAGAAGAGGTTCGATTGCAATTTCAGGAAAAAATGGGTACCAACCCTGATATACTGATCGCTTGTGTTGGTGGTGGTAGCAATTCCCTCGGCTTATTCTATGACTTTCTCGATGATACAAATATAAGGTTAATGGGAGTAGAGGCATGATGAAGATGAATTGATACAGGAGAACATGCTGCCCGATTTGCAGATGGAAAAATATGAGTTACCCAATGATTCAAATCCATCTTCCTGCAAACAACTGAATGACATATCAGGGAAACAAGTTCTATTTCAGCAGGTCTTGACTATGCTGGGGTATCCCCCCAAATTGCACATCTACAAAACATCAATCGTCTTGAAATGTTTTCCGCTACAGACCGTGAAGCTTTGGAGGCAGTACAAATACTGATGCAGTACGAGTGAATTCTTCCAGCACTTGAGTCTGCTCATGCGGTTGCTCATGCCATCAAAATACTTCCAACCCTCCCAAACAATACCAATGTTGTTGTCAATCTCTCAGGTCGTGGTGAAAAAGATCTCTTTATAACAGCGCCTTATTTTGACTCAAAATTTATCCCCTACCTTCACACATATGTCCAATCTTATGATGACACATCTCGTAGCCGGATATCCAGATAAAGAGACGAGTGAACAGATACTGAATCTTCTCTGCAAATATACTAGATATGTTGAAGTACAAATCCCATTCAATGATCCTATCGCTGATGGAACTGTCATTTCAGATGCTAATAATGTAGCTATCGGGAATAATATGGATTTAGAATGAGTATTTCAGCTGGTGAACAGAAGACACAAAAATACAGACTGTGAGATACTTATCATGACCTACTACCACCGCGTATATACATATGGTATCGAACCATTCCTCAATCTTTGTAAGAAATCATGAGTTATATGATGCATCATTCCAGATCTTCCTTTTGATACCATTGATGGAGAATGCCTTCTCCTTGAAATGAAGAAAAGAGATCTTGCTCTCATACCGGTAATAGCACCATCAACACCGTCAAGAAGGATAAAAGACATGATCGGAAATACAAAAAGTCCTTTTCTCTATGCAATCTCGACGAATGCTACTACTGGTAGTAGTGTCGATTTTCATAAGAATCTTCATCAATATATTGAAACCATTCGTGGAGTATACCAAGGAGAAATTGGTATCGGTTTTGGGGTAAAAACTCACAGTGATATCTCTCGAATAAGAGATGTTGGGGCATTTCCCATTGTCTGATCAGTACTGATAACAACTTTTCAGCAATCATGACTCATATGACTGGAAAAGTTCTTACAAGAAATTACTACAATCTAGACTCTATCTTATCTATGACTTTATTCTAGTGATACCTTCTCAGTGCAATGCAGAGTAGTTGAAGTTGCAGGTCAATGAATCTCAAATGCGCCTCTATCGCGCAAGGAATATTCAAAAAATAACAGATCAATCTTAATGATCATAAAAATAAACAATATCTCAATTAAGGTATTGTTTATTAAGCCTTTATTTTTGAGGATGTTTAGATAAGAGTTTTCATTGAATGGACGCTATTAACTCTGATGTAATGGGTTTTCATATAAACGTATGGTGTCTATAAAACAAATTAAATTGAATAGCTTCTATATAATGCTCGGGGAAATTTGACATATTACGAAGATCTTGCAATGTGTTACAAACTAATTGTCCAATATAGTGAATTCCTACTCATCTTAAATAATCAACCATTCTTTGATTCACTCTTCCTCATCAAAAAATTAAACTCTGAATAGGCAATAACATTGGATGAATAAGCCAACGTAATCTTTTTTCATCAAAAATATAATCCTCAACTTCATCCTTGGGCATCATTTTTTGTTTAATAGTTTCTATGATTGCTGGTGGAAGCAATGTTCCAATAAGCAATCCTCTAGACGATAAGCTTTTTTCAATTCTTCATAGAGCCTTCGGTCAAATACCATAAATACCAAGAATGTCATCTTGACTACGACTAACGAGATCAAAGTTATAAAAAATCCCTGCCTGTTTTAATGCTTGTATTACCTTAGGGCCTAAGCCCAAATCATCTATTGACCGGAAAAGCAATAAATCATTTTCCAGCCCCGTAGTTATAAGTTTCATCCCTGAGATATCTTGATGATGAAGTCCATTTGATATGCGAGTGTTATTAGCGAGACAACTAATTACATTAGCTTTAATTCAATGTTGAAGCCCCCTCATCTTTTGTTTATCTTGAGTGGGGTGTAAAGTTGCTGTTTCCTTGAGGTCTCCTTTGGTAAGTTCAAGATTGATCTTTCACATCCACAACAATACTTGGCTCTACCATGCGCAACAAATTTGGCGACGAACCAGATTGATAAGAAATTTGGCGGCTCATAAAAATGATGTCGAATATATTTATTTATAATAAATTTTATATAAAATAAGTCAAGAACTACGATATACTAAATCACTTCACGAGCACAAAAGTTGTCTCATTGTCAGTTCGATCTTGGAGTCACTCGGCAAGAATTTGAAGACCGTAGAGTTCTGCAAGGGACTTATGACCAAGGCAAGCTGTATTCTTTGAGAGCTCACCGCGAGCAATACCCCGGGCAATGCGCGCATTATCACTCCATTCTCCTTCTCCGCTTTGGAGGGATTTCTCTGGATAGAGTTTTAATAGATTACTACTGCATTGCCTCAGTGCTTGTTCATGAGCCATAATCACAGAGATATCCTCCAGTCTAGATCCAATTGAAGCAAGAATACAATGTTCTACCTTGATGGCATAGTGAGCAACATATTCCCAGTGATAATGTCCCAACACGCGTATCGTCTCATCTACCAGTCCTCCCGTTGAGTTTGCAAGGGCAAACTGACCAGCATCGATTGTACCATTTTGAAGTGCTAAGAGAACTCACTCCGTGGTATAGAGAGGTACAATCTCAGCTTCTATTCCAGCTTTAGTAAGATAATCCTGGAGGGCGATGAAATTATAACTTCCAATATCTCACTGGATTCCTATTTTTTGTATTTTCATAAGAGAAGAAGTCTAGATTTTATTTTTTGAGAGAGCAGTGAAATATCGCTTTGAGAAAGGACGGTATGACCAAGTCGCTCATAATAGAGTGCATTGTAATATTGATGGTTATTCATCGCGTCCGGAAGTGGGATAATGATGAAATGAGCTGACGATGTTGAGAGCTCAGCGAGCGTTGTTGCTGATCAGCGTGTCACGACCAAATCTGTATCTTGTAAGATAAATAATAAATCTTGACTCTCAATCCAGTCAATAGTCTCAACATTACTATATTGATCAAATCATGCCCTCATATCCTGGTTGAGTGTGCCAAGAATGATCTTGAACTCTGCATCAATAGAGCCGATAGTGTGTGAGAGCTCTTCAAAGATAGCACGAGATCCTTGTGATCCGCAAATTACGAGAATATGACGAAGGTCAGTTTTCCATGTGATATTAGAAGAGAGCTCCGTATGTTTATACCAGACCGGGTCGAGAATCTGCCCTACTACCAGAGCATTCATTCATGGAAAATACCGTGATGCATCATCATATCCGAGGAGAATAATATCAGCAATCTTCCCAAGAAATTTATTTGCTTTTCCGGGAACAGTGTCAGACTCATGAATCGCAAGCTGCATTCAGAGGATTTTTCCAGCAAGAGAGAGTGGTACAGAGCCTGGTCAACCCTTACTCATGATGAGGTAGTATCATTGCTTCTTCAAGAGAGAAAACTTGTGTATTCCCCAAAAAAAGAGTGGGAAGAATGAATAAATATATCGAATCTTCGCCCCAAAAGATGTATCCCTGAGTCGCTCGATGGGGGCGGTGATTGCAGATATATGGTTTAATCTTGCCATCTTCTCTTCGAGTGAATCAGGAGCAGTGATATAGATATATTCTTTGTCGGGTAGATGTTTGGTAAAAGCAATAATCGGCATGACGTGTCATCATGTTGCAGATCACAGGAGAATGATCTTTTTGGTTTCACCAAAGAGTTTTGTAAGCTCACGTGGAGTATTAGGAGAGAACATATCATCAAGGTCATTGGGTAATAATTCCAGCAATTTCGAGCTCAGCAATATATGCAAAGAGTGAAGAAATATCTATATTTGTTTCGCGAGAAATCGTATCTATATGGACCGCTCAAGCCGAGATTGCATCATAAATGCTCTTGTGAATATCACTGAGATGATCTCGTTTACTTTGTACTGACGACATTTTTTTGTTTGATAATACCTTCGTATTGATCGAGGATATAACAGAGCCACGATCTCGTTCGATCTCTACGAGAATATCATCCGCGTTGACGATAAGCTTTGCGTGTCATTTTTGGATCAGACGATTGGCACCAGAACTTCCGCTATGATCGATAAATCCTGGAAGTGCGAATACTTCTTTATTGGATTCGAGAGCGAGATTTGCGGTGATGAGCGACCCCGACTCTTCAGCTGCTTCCGTTACGAGGAGCCCGAGAGAAAGACCTGCAACGATCTCGTTGCGTATTGGGAAATTATAAGCAATTCATTGTGTTCCGAGAGGAAACTGTGAGATAATCAAACTTCCGTTCTCAATCATACGAGTGAAAAGTGCTCGATTGGAGGCTGGATAGGATCGATCAATGCCTGTACCAAAGACAGCAATAGTATGCCCGTCATATTTCAGTGCTACTTCATGAGCCATTGTATCCGCACCGAGTGCTCCTCATGAGATGATCGTATAACCCGCCTCGACAAGTCTTGGGATAATCGTATCAAGAGATCGTTGTGTGTACTGAGTTGGCTTGCGTGATCCAACGATCGCAATCGATAGGGTATTGAGAAGGTTAGTATTTCCACGTGCCCAGAGAAGCTCAGGAGGATTGGAAAGAGATGTGAGTGATTGTGGATAATCGTCATCCTCTCGTAAGAGAATTATGCATCACTTTGCCATTGCATCTTCGACTATTTGGATCGAGATATTTGCAATGTTCGCTCGGATATTTTCCTTGCGCTCTTCCTTGATACTACTCGATACAATCCACTCCTCGAGAGATATTTCAAGGGCTTTCGGACCATAGGATACAAGGTCGCGCTGTGTGAGACCCACCTGAAGTGCATATGCAAGCAGAAGATGTTTTTGATTATGATCTGACATAATTATCGAGAGAAAAATGTGCGAATGCGAGAGAAGGTTGATATTCTCTTAGGAGAAAAAAACCATTCATTTGGAAGAATAATTTTTCATCCATTATACGATAGAGCAAGGTGGATGCCTGAACGATTGTAGATGATATCTGCGAGGATTCGAGTTCTATCAGAACGAAGGCTTACACTATCTTCTGCAAATCATTCTACCCACCGTGATTCGAGTATGAGACGTTGATTCCATTCTTTCAGACAGTTTTTAAGAAGAGTATTTGCGATTTTGTTCTCTTCAAGTCATTGATGTTTCCAACAGATTTCAAATGTATGAAGCGCTTTTTTTTGGTAAGTA